>Ga0209536_100001207_pt1 | contig 42820 bp, 41 predicted proteins | sample DeeMarSeWOR28_12_FD_187461 | JGI IMG/M metagenome (GOLD analysis project Ga0209536, IMG submission 187461) | Marine sediment microbial communities from White Oak River estuary, North Carolina - WOR-2-8_12 (SPAdes) (version 2) | ecosystem: Environmental > Aquatic > Marine > Intertidal zone >...
TTATAACATTTATGTAATTAATATAGAGTCCGGCAACTGGGGGGCGCATGGGAGGCATACTGCTGGTCTGGTGGGTTGCACGTAGGACATAGGCAGGTTTCGCCTGTCTATTATTATAATTTACATTTATGTAATAAATAAACACAAATTTATAACGTCTTTGTAATATATTAAGTTGACTATTAAAGGAATATTAAAGTTTTTTCCTTTAATTTTAGCATGTTAATCGATAAAAATATTTTTGGCATATGATTTGCTTGTAATTTGGTTATCCGTTTTTGGCAGCACAATTTTGTATAACTTTACAATTATTTTTTAAGAGGAGGAATGTTGAGTGAATACCGGAGATACAGCATTTATGCTCATAGCAACAGCCCTTGTGATGTTTATGACTCCAGGGCTGGCATTATTTTATGGCGGACTTGTCCGATCTAAAAATGTTCTGGCTACCATTATGCAGAGCTTCATTTGCCTTGGGCTTATATCTATTGTTTGGGTCTTGTTCGGGTATTCCTTGGCTTTTGGCCCTGATGTTGGAGGATTTATAGGCAATCTTGACTGGGCTCTATTAAAAGGTATAGGCCTTGAGCCCGGGCCATACTCGGAGACCATACCCGATCTTCTTTTTGTTGCTTTTCAAATGATGTTCGCCATTATTACCCCGGCTCTTATAACAGGGGCATTTGCCGAGCGCATGAAATTTTCGGCCTACCTGCTGTTTGCCGTCTTGTGGAGTGTATTGGTCTACCTGCCTGTCTGTCACTGGGTCTGGGGCGGAGGCTGGATCGGGGCCCATGGCGCCCTGGACTTTGCCGGCGGAACCGTCATCCATATTAATTCCGGTGCTGCCGCTCTTGTTGCGGCAATTGTCATCGGCCGCCGAAAAGGGTACGGCAAGGAGCCTTTTCATCCCCATAACCTGACCATGACGATACTGGGAGCTTCCATTCTCTGGGTTGGCTGGTTCGGTTTTAATGCCGGTTCAGCCCTGGCTGCCGGCGATATTGCAACCCTGGCCTTCTTTACCACCCAGGTTGCTGCCGGTGCTGCTGCCCTTTCGTGGGTGGTGGCAGAATGGATGATACAGAAGAAACCGACAACCCTGGGTGCAGCATCGGGTGCTGTGGCCGGTCTCGTCGCCGTTACACCGGCAGCAGGATTTGTCAGTCCTATCTCTGCCATTATTATTGGACTGGGGGCAGGGGTGATATGTTACCTTGCCGTTCTGCTGAAGGGCAAACTTGGGTATGACGACGCCTTGGATGTTGTCGCAGTGCATGGATTTGGAGGGCTATGGGGCGCTCTGGCAACAGGCCTGTTTGCCAGCACCACCTGGAATCCGGGCGGTGCGGATGGCCTGTTTTTGGGTAATCCAAAGCTTTTTGTGGTGCAGGCATATGGGGCATGCGCCACAATTATTTACTCTATGATCGTTACCTTTGTCATTCTTAAAGTTATTGATGCAATTGTCGGCTTGCGGGTAGACACTGACGCAGAGCTGCGGGGTCTTGACCTGGCAGAACACAGCGAGGCTGGGTATACCATATAATAGCATCAGCAGACAGAATTAAGAGGTATTTGGCACGGAAATGTTAAACAATTTTGTAAGAAATAAATATGTTTCTGCCATAAATGTAATATATTTGACTAACCCATGACGGGTAATTTGTAGAATAATATTAAAAAAAACGGGAGGTTATGTTGTTGTAATCCACATGGCATTCATTTTGCTATACTTCTCTCTATTTACTCTTTGGTTAAGAAATAAAACACGTTCATATCAAACGGGGGGAGAGCAAAGTGATTGATACAGGGGATACGGCATTTATTTTAGCGGCAGCAGGACTGGTATTGCTTATGACACCCGGATTAGCCCTTTTTTACGGGGGCATGGTCCGGAGCAAAAATGTCCTGGGTACAATTCTACAGAGTTTCATACTCATTTCCGTTATCTGCCTGGAGTGGATTTATCTGGGTTACAGCATGTCTTTTGGCCCTGATGTCGGGGGCGTTATCGGTGATCTCTCCTGGTTTGCCTTAAACGGGGTATCATCGGCTCCAAGCAGCGAGTATGCAACAACGATTCCGCAAACTGTGTTCATGATCTACCAATGCATGTTTGCCATAATCACTCCGGCGCTCATTACCGGGGCATTTGCAGAAAGAATGCGGTTCGGCCCATTTCTCATATTCAGTGTTTTATGGGCTGTACTGGTTTACAACCCTGTTTGCCACTGGATCTGGGGAGTTGGCGGCTGGCTGGGCAGTAAAGGCGTGCTGGATTTTGCCGGCGGCCTGGTTGTACATCTTACATCAGGCGCCGCAGCACTGGCAGCAGCTATAATCCTTGGACCGCGCAAAGGATATGGTAAGGAAAGTTTTATGCCGCACAATTTACCCATGACCCTGCTTGGCACCGGGCTTCTCTGGTTTGGCTGGTTTGGTTTTAACGGCGGCAGCGCCCTGGCAGCCAATGGCATAGCGGCTACAGCATTTGTTTCTACCCATCTTGGCGGTATGGCTGGTATGGCCATGTGGACCCTGGTAGAATGGCTGCATCGCGGCAAGCCAACGACCCTGGGCGCAGCTTCAGGAGCTATTGCCGGCCTGGCCACCATAACACCTGCTGCAGGGTTTGTTGGACCCAATGCTGCGGTGCTCATCGGTTTTCTTGCAGGAGCCGGCTGTTATTTCGGGGTTACGCTTAAAGGGCGCTTAGGCTATGACGACAGTCTGGATGTTGTTGGTATTCATGGACTTGGCGGCATAATCGGGACTATATGTCTTGGGATTTTTGCCTCCAAACTGATTAATCCCGGAGGTGCTGATGGTTTGCTGGCCGGAAATCCCGGTTTTCTTGGCACCCAGATATTTGGTGTCGTTGTAGTGGGACTCTATGCCTTTGCGTTAAGCTGGGTACTGCTCAAGATTGTAGATGTGACCTTGGGGCTGCGGCTGTCGACGGACTCTGAAGTGAGCGGCCTTGATTTGAGTGAACATAGTGAAACCGCGTACAGTTAATCGTAACGATATTGCTGGATAAAAAAAGGAGCATGTCATGAAAAAAATTGAAGCAATTATAAAGCCGTTCAAGCTTGATGATGTCAAAGAGGCCCTGAATGGGATCGGCATCAAGGGAATGACAATTTCAGAGGTCAAGGGATACGGGCGCCAGAAAGGTCACAAGGAGATCTATCGAGGCGCAGAATATATTGTAGATTTTATCCCCAAGGCCAAACTGGAGATCATCGTTGATACCGGCCAGGTGGATCAGGTGATTGAAACAATATGCCAGGCTGCAAAAACTGGAAAAATAGGGGACGGCAAGATATTCGTCCTGCCGGTTGAAGAGGTTATCCGGGTCAGGACCGGTGAAAAAGGCGTAGAAGCCATATAACGCATTGTTTGTTATTCAGTATGCAGAACGATACACCTCAAGTTTTGCGTAACCGGGTTGGGAACATGAATGAACCTGCCGGAATGGCAAAGACAGCGATAGAGCCGCAGGATTTTACCGGCCTCCAGGCCCGGCGCCAGGCCCTTGATGCCTATTGGCAGCAGGGCATAAGCGGGTATACCCTGCTGCGCAAACATTCCGATTTTGTTGACCACCATCTGGCAAGCAACTTTGAGAAGAATGCTCCGGCAGGAGATGGTTTTGCCCTGGTAGCCCTTGGAGGCTACGGCAGGCAGGAGCTCTATCCTTTTTCGGATATTGATATCATGCTCCTGTATGAACCGTCCCGCAAGGATGATTTGAACAGCCTTGTTGAGGCTGTTCTCTATCCTCTCTGGGATTCAGGTCTTGAGGTAGGTCATGCAGTCCGCACCCCGGAAGAATGCATTGCTGATGCAGCTGATGACTTTTTTTTCAGGGTGGCGATGCTTGATGCCCGGCTGATTACCGGTTCTGAAACGTTGTTTGCCCGGCTCCAGAAAATATATAAAAGCACCTATATTGAAGGCAAGCGGCAGGAGTTTCTCTATGATATGCTGGAGCAACGCCAGAAAAGAGAAACCCAGTATGGTCGTCATACCTATCTTCTTGAACCGCACATAAAGGAGAGCTGCGGCGGTTTCCGGGATATCCAGTCCATGCTATGGACAGCCCAGGTGGTTTTCGGATTGAAAAACCTTGCATCCCTGGAGGAGGCCGGACTTCTCAGCCAGGAAGAACTTGTCAGGTTTGAGCAGGCCCAGAATTACCTGGTCCGCATCCGCAACAGACTGCACTATGTCAGCGGCCGCAAAAACGATCAGCTCTTTTTCGAGCACCAGGAGGAAATGGCCCAGGCCTTCGGCTTCACCAATCAAAAGGACATGCTCGCCGTGGAGCATTTCATGCGCGAAGTTTATGGCCATATGCAGACGGTTTCCGTAACCGTTGATCTCTTTTTTGAGCATGTGGAGGAGGTGCTGGGCTGCGATGAGAGCCCCAAACCTGCAAAGACCCTTGAGCCCGGCATTGAGCTGCGCCACAACAGGGTCTACCTGGTCAATACTGAACTTATCAGCAACAAGCCGCAGCTCTTCATGCGGCTGTTTTACCAATCATCCAGAACGGGCAAGTCACTGCATTTCAGGACGCGCAAAGCCATAACGGCCAACCTTCACCTGGTGGATGACAAGCTGCGTTCATCGCGGCGCAGCGCCAAACTTTTTTTAAACGTGCTTGGGGGGTCAGATTCTTTCAGGGTCATGGAGGAAATGCTCGATACCGGGTTTTTGACTGCCTATATTCCGGAACTGGCCAGGGTTGAATCATTGGCCCAGCATGACATCTATCATGTTTTTACCGTTGACCGTCATCTTGTCCAGACCATCGCTGAACTGGAAAGACTGCAGGAGGAAGAGTCCAATATCTATGCTGTAATCAGTGCCCCGCAGATACTCTTTCTGGCCGGGCTGCTGCACGATGTAGGCAAGGGCTACGGGCATGGCCATGCGGAAAGGGGGGCTGACCTGGCCCGCCAGATAGGGAGAAGGCTGGGGCTTGGGGATAATGAAATTGCCGTTGTCGACTTTCTGGTCCGCGACCATCTCTTTCTGTCCCATACCGCCCAGCGGCGGGATCTTGAGGACGAGGAGCTGATCATGCGGTGCGCCAGGCAGGTCAAGTCGCCTGAAAGGCTTGCCATGCTCTACCTCCTGACCATTGCCGATGCCAGGGCAACCGGCCCCACGGTATGGAACGACTGGAAGGCAGCCCTGCTGCTAGAGCTTTACTTAAAAATCGCCCTGCTGCTTGACAGAAAAGATATTTCAGCAAAGGAACAGGTCCGCGGGGCGGAACTGGGAGCCCAGTGGATCCGGGAAAAGATTTCCGAGCTGGCAGCGGAAAACATAACGATAAATTTTGACCTTTTTTCGGATGACTATTTACTCAGTTTCCCTCCTGAGGTAATAATGGAGCATATCATCCATGCAAAAAAACTGGCAAAGCAGGACGTCCTGTTTTTCCATGAACACAAACCGGAGTCCTGGTCACTTCTCGTTATGACCAAGGACCGTCCCGGATTGCTGGCCAATATTTTCGGGGTGCTTGCCCTGCACAATCTGAATGTAATGGCCGCAAAGATTTTCACCTGGGCTGACGGAACAGCAGTGGACACGATTGAGGTGGCTTCAACCATAGAGGAAAACTACGATAATCAGAATTGGCAGGCCATGGAAGAAGAGCTGGGTCTGGCCATTCAGCAGCGGCTGGGACTGGAATACCGTTTAAGCCGCAAACTGGTGTCGTTGAGGAGCAGGCGGCAGGGAGTACAGCAGCGGCTGGCATCCAAGGTGACCATTGACAATAAGGCATCAGAACTTTATTCGGTTATCGAGGTGTTTTCAGAGGACCGGATCGGCATACTCTATGATATCACGAAAACCCTGTCAGATTTCGGCATCAGCATTTACCGGGCCAGAATCGGCTCCAAGGCGGACCAGGTAGTGGATGTTTTTTATGTGCTGGATCATGACGGAAGGAAAATTGAGGATCCTGCCTTTAAAAAAGAACTGCACAACGGACTGCTCTATGCAGTTACAAATCAATAAGAGGAAAAGAAGGCGGCAACAGGACTAAAATACCAGCAAGGTTTTCTGTTCCAGAAACGAGAAAATTTAACCATTTAGTAAAGGAGACAACAATGACTAGAACACAAATCATGAAAATCATTAAGGATCAGAATGTCCAGTTTTTCCGGCTGCAGTTCATTGACATCAACGGCATCATGAAAAACGTGGCAGTACCGAAAAGCCAGATCGAAAAGGCCCTGGACGGCGACATCATGTTTGATGGGTCCTCCATTGACGGCTTTGTCCGCATCAACGAATCGGACATGTACCTGAAGCCGGACTACAATACCTTCACTGTTCTGCCGTGGAGGATCAAGGAAGGTGTGGCTGCAGCCAGAATTATTTGTGACGTGTACATGTCTGATGGCAAAACCCCTTTCAGCGGTTGTCCGCGTGTCAATCTGAAGCGGGTCCTGGCCGATGCCAAGAAGATGGGCTATACCATGAATGTCGGCACCGAGGCGGAGTTCTTCCTGTTCAAGCGTGACGAAAATGGTGATGCCACCACGGAAACCCATGATACAGCCGGCTATTTTACTGTTGATACCGATGATGAAGGCATTGACTGCCGCCGCGAGATTATCCTGACCCTTGAGAAAATGGGATTTGAGATCGAGGCCTCCCATCATGAGGTTGCCGAGGGGCAGCATGAGATCAATTTCAAGTATGCCGATGCGGTTACTGCCGCTGACAATACCGTGACCTTCAAGTGGGTTGTCAAGACCATTGCCAAGAAATACGGTCTGCATGCCACCTTTATGCCCAAACCGGTTTTCGGCATCAACGGTTCCGGCATGCACACTAACCAGTCGCTCTTTAATCTGGACGGCTCCAATGCCTTTTTTGACAAAAAGGACAAGCTGCAGCTCAGCAAGGTTGCCTACCAGTACATTGCCGGTATAGCCAAGAATGCCAGGGGATTTGCCGCCGTAACCAACCCGCTGGTCAACTCATACAAGCGGCTGGTGCCCGGCTATGAAGCGCCTGTTTATGTTGCCTGGTCGGCATCCAACCGCTCCGCCCTCATGCGTATTCCTTCAGCACGCGGTATGTCCACCAGGGTCGAGGTTCGTAATCCGGACCCGACCTGTAACCCTTACATGGCCTTTGCCATGATGCTCAACTCCGGTCTTGACGGCATCAAGAACAAGCTGGCACCGCCGCCGTCAACCGATGTCAATATCTACCAAATGACACCCGGCCAGATGAGGAAGGCAAAGATCAAGAGCATGCCGGCATCCCTGCTGGAAGCACTGGAAGAATTGAAGAAAAACCCCATTGCCAAGGAGACCCTTGGGCCGCACATCTATGAGAAATATGTGGAAAGTAAAGAAAAGGAATGGGACAGCTTCAGGATCCACGTCACTGATTGGGAGATTGAGAACTACCTGAAGATCTACTAATCGTTTATTCCAGTCAAATCGCTGTACAAAAAGCCCGGGGAACATTTATATTCCCCGGGCTTTTTTTCTCTAACTAAAGAGTTTTTAATCGATCGTTTTTATGTTCATTTTCTTTGCTTGCCCTGTCAATCGTCAGCAGCATTGTATGCTGACAAAGAAAACGAGCGTCGTGTGGTTAACACCACACCACTACAGAAAGGGCAGCCGATTACTCGCCGCTTCACTGCTGGTCCGACTGCGTCGGACTGCCCTGCGCTGCTCGCAATGAACGGGCGACATCGGAAAGTCGTTTCACTCCGCCGAGTCGCTGTTCCGTTCTTTGCTGCACTGCTCGGCTGTGTGAAACGGCAAGAATACTTCACTTTCAATTTGTATTCCCATTCTGTGAAGCTGTGCATCACATCTGTTGAAGAATTGAGACGATGAACCTGTCTGATAAAAAAAGACCTATTTCCTTACCTTGAATTTCTTGGGATCAATCCCATACTGGTGGATCTTGTAATTGATGATCCTGAGGCTGGTATCCAGCTCCGTGGCGGCCTTTGTCTGGTTGCCGCCCGTCCTTTTCAGGGCCTCGACAATCAGTTCGCGCTCGAAGTTCTCCACGGCACCGGCAAGGGAGAGGGCCTGTTTCGAGTTGACGCTTTCCGAGGTCTGCAGGCTGGGAGGCAGGTGATAGCTCTTTATTGACTCCTCGTCGCAGATGAGAACCGCTCTTTCAATGCAGTTCTGCAGCTCCCTGACATTGCCCGGCCAGTGGTACTGCAGCAGCATATCTATGGCAGGGGTTGAAATGCGCCTGATCTCCTTGCCGTTTTCCTCGTTGTATTTCTTCAGGAAATATTCAGTCAGCAGCAGGATGTCCGTCCTTCTTTCCCGCAGGGGCGGCAGGTAAATGGGGAAGACGTTGAGGCGATAATAAAGGTCTTCGCGGAAATGTTTTTCAGCCACCGCCTTTTCCAGGTCACGGTTGGTGGCTGCCACCAGACGGACATCGCACTTGATGGGAGTAATGCCCCCAAGGCGCTGGAATTCGCGGTCCTGCACGACCTGGAGAAGTTTGACCTGGACCGACTGGCTCAGTTCCCCGATCTCATCGAGAAAAAGGGTACCGCCCTCGGCCAGTTCAAATCGGCCCTTTTTCATGGCATGGGCCCCGGTAAATGCCCCTTTTTCATGGCCGAAAAGCTCACTTTCCAGAAGGGTTTCCGGAAGAGCGGAACAGTTGACCACAATAAACGGTTTTTGGGCCCTGCTGCTGTTATAATGCAGGGCGCGGGCCACCAGTGTTTTGCCGGTCCCGGACTCACCGCGCAGCAGAACCGTGGCATTGGAGTCAGCAACCCGGTGCAGCATCTCGAACATTTCCTGCATGCGGCTGCTGTTGCCTATTATGTTCGCAACACGGTATTTTTCCGAAAGCTCGTTCTTGAGTTCAATATTTTCCTGGGTCAACCGCTCCCGGTCCTCTTTTTCCACCTGGATCCTGAGCGCGGTCTGGGCAATAAGTCCACTTACAATGGTGAGATAGCGCAGTTCATCCTCGTAGTTCAGGTCCTCCTTGTATTGCAAATCTATGCTCAGGGCCCCCAGGGTGCGTTTGTCATGCTTGATGGGTACACAGATAAAGGAATTCTGTTGTTTGCTGATATCACCGCGTGTACCGGTCCTGTTCAAAAACTGGGTTTCCTCCCCGATGTGAGGGATGACTATTGGCTGGCCAGTGGCTACGACCCTGCCTGTGATACCCTCCCCGATCTTGTACTTCCCCCTTTTTCGGGCTTCCGCCGTCATGCCATGCGCCACTTCGATTTCAAGCTGCCCTGTCAGGGGGTTAATAATGGTAACTGTGCCGTTATGCATTTTTTTGCGCACAGACAGGATATCCATAATCTGCTCCAGGCTGGCACGCAGATCAGTGGATGATGCAAGCACCTTTGTCACCTCGTACAGACAGGTGATATCCTCAAGTTCCTTATTTATAAGATCGTTGTCAGGTTGGTTTATCATCTTGTGCAACTTTTCAAATATGTTTTAAATGAAAGCGAAACATTACAAAATTGTTATATATTTGTCCATAATTTAATACCGTGAGGCATGAGGTGACAGGACAAAGCGATTGACACCCGGCCCTGAAAAGGAATAAAATCAAGAATTTAAGTTAAACAAATATTTAGGTATTGCGTAAAGGATGGTATAAAATATTTATTCGCCAATTAAAAAAAGTGGGGAGATGACTGGAATGAGTACAGGAACATTTGCTGTTGCAACGGGTGGTAAGATGGAATTTGTTGATATTACAGGCCAGATGCAGAAGGAAGTCAGCAGGTCCGGCATCCGTGATGGAATTTGTTATATCTACAATCCCCACACCACCGCCGGGCTCACAATAAATGAAGGAGCAGACCCGGCAGTCCAGGATGACATTGTAACGGTTCTCAAGAAGGTCATACCAATGAACCACCCTTATAAACATTTAGAAGGTAACTCGCCGGCCCATATCATGGCATCTCTTATGGGGAGTTCGGTAACTGTGTTTATTGAGAATGGCAGGCTGGTTCTCGGTACCTGGCAGAAAATTTTTTTCTGTGAATTTGACGGGCCCCGTTCAAGAAAAGTCAAATGGAAACTGGTTTGATCGTTTCTCGTGCTCATGGTGAGATTAATGGTTATCAATAAAACGGCAAAAAAAGGTACTAGGCAGGCCCATGCCATTGTTTTCGGATTTGACAGGGCTACTGATGAGAAATCTTTACGGTTATTTCTGCAGTGTTTTACAGATAAAACAGTTTTGGATGCCCTGTTGCCAAGGCTGCATGATGACGAAATTCATGCGACCGTAGATTTTCTGACAGGGATTATGCACAAACATCTGTCTGAAAAAGAATATCACGGCCTTTTTCTGGCAGATTAAGTTTAAGACAAGGAGCAGCGTATAAGTGAGTTCCGGAATCATTGAAGACCTGTCAGCCTTTCTTGACACTTTGAACAAGGAATCTGAGCTGCTTGCAATAGACGCCCGGGTTGATCCATACCTGGAGATTGCCGAAATCCACCGCAGGGTGATTGCCCTTGGCGGTCCGGCATTACTTTTCACCAATGTGGCAAACAGTGAATTCCCGGTGGTTACAAACCTGTTCGGCACCAAGCGCCGCATGGAGCTTGCCTTTGGCAAGCGGCCGCAGCAGTTTGTAAAGGACCTTGTACGGGCTGCTGAAACACTTATGCCGCCCAGCTTTGATAAGATCTGGTCCATGCGCAATCTTATATTTGCCGGGCTCAAAGTGGGAACCAGGACAGTGCAGAACGGACCGATCCTTGGAGTCCACAAAGACCCCCCAAGGTTGACGGACCTGCCCCTGTTGACCTCATGGCATTCTGATGGTGGGCCTTTTGTCACCCTGCCGCTGGTCTATACCGAGCATCCTGATGGCAGGGGCCATAATTTGGGTATGTACCGCATCCAGCGCTATAATGACACCACAACAGGTATCCACTGGCAGATCCACAAGGGCGGAGGCTACCATTATCATGCTGCAGAGCAAAGAAACGAAGCGCTGCCGCTTACCCTCTACATAGGCGGTCCACCGGCCTTGATGCTGGCTGCCATTGCTCCCTTGCCTGAGAACATACCTGAACTCGTCCTGGCTTCGATGCTGCTCGGTAAAAAGCTGGAGATGGTAAAGAATCCGCATGGCGGCCATCCCCTTGTAGCCCAGGCAGAGTTTGCACTGACAGGAATTGTTCCTCCCCATGTCAGGCATCCTGAAGGGCCTTTTGGTGATCATTATGGCTATAATTCACTGCAGCATGACTACCCCATTTTCAGAATACAGCATATGTATCACCGCAAAAATGCGGTCTATCCGGCTACGGTAGTGGGGCGGCCGCGTCAGGAGGATTTTTTTATCGGTGACTTTCTGCAGGATCTGCTTTCTCCCCTGTTCCCGCTGGTGATGAGCAGTGTTCGCCAGTTGAAAACTTTTGGCGAAACAGGATTTCACTGTCTGGCTGCAGCCAGGGTCATGGACCGCTATCCTCGTGAAGCCTTTGCAGCGGGCCTGAGAATCCTAGGGGAAGGGCAGCTATCCCTTACCAAGTTTCTTATCCTCACAGATGGGGATATTGACGTAGAAGACTTTACAGCACTCTGGCATCATGTCCTTGCGCGGATTGACTGGGAGAAGGATTTGTTTGTTTTTGCCAATGTTTCACAGGACACCCTTGATTATACTGGACCATCTGTGAACAAGGGGTCCAAGGCAATGCTCCTGGGGCTTGGCAAGGAGCCGCTCAGGCAGCTCCCGGATAGATTCAGCGGTACTCTGCCGGACAACCTCAGCCATCCAAAGGTGTTTTTGCCCGGGACTCTGGTTGTGCAGGGTCCGAATTTTGAGACCCACCCTGATTTGGCAGGCAAAACTACCGCATGGCCTGGACTCGCTGACTGGCCTGTTGTCATTCTTGTGGATGACTCGCATGAGGCGACACAGACCCTGCAGGAATTTCTCTGGACCGTTTTTACCCGATTTGAACCGGCAGCAGACATCCATGGTGCCACCCAGTCAGTAGTACGCTATCACGTAGGCCTTAAACCGCCGATAGTTTTTGATTGCCGTATGAAGCCCTGGTATACGGATGTCCTGGAAGTTGATCCGGAGACCAAGCAAAAGGTTGATGCCAGGATCCACGAGATTCTGCCGGCAAAATGGCGCTAGGGATTTTCAGGTTAGGAAACGTGGTGTAGCAAAAATTTCCCGGGAAGATTATCCAGCAATTTAGAATTGGAGTAGTGGAAAAACAAAGGGAGGGTCTTGTTAAAAACCATTCCTCCAGTAGGCCTTTCTAATTTTATGCAGGAGCGACTCCAAAAAATACTGGCCAAGGCAGGCATTGCCTCCAGACGTAAGGCTGAGGAGCTGATCAGGGCGGGCAGGGTTCGAGTTGACGGCAAGGTTGTCACTGAAATGGGAATCCGGGTTGATCCCGATGCTCAGGAGATTGAATGTGACGGAATTCCTGTAGCTGCGCAGGAGAAAAAAATTTATATCCTTCTGCATAAACCCGCTGGTTTTCTCTCCACAGTTCATGACCCACAGGGCAGGCCTATTGCCACTGATCTTCTGCAAAGCATAAAGGAGCGCGTCTATCCCGTAGGGCGGCTTGATCTTGATACTGAAGGGGCGCTGCTGCTCACCAATGACGGCGAGTTGTCGCAAAAAATTTTGCACCCCAGTAATGAAGTGAACAGGACCTATGTGGCAAAAGTGAAAGGCAAACCCAGTTTAAAGAAACTGGCTGCGCTTTCAACGGGCATAGAACTGGAAGGCAGAAAAACCTGGCCTGCTGAAGTCGAGGTGCTGCATTCTGAAGCGCGGGAAACCACAATTAGAATTGTTATCCATGAAGGCAGAAAAAGGCAGATCAGAAAGATGTTTGAAGCAGTAGGCCACCCTGTACTGAAGCTCAAACGGATCGCATACGGGCAGCTGGAGCTGGGAGATCTGGCATCCGGCAAATACAGGTTCTTGGGCCCGGGGGATATTAAAATGATTTTCAGGAAGTGAGATTGTCTGATTGCACAAAAAGCGCCCAACGGAGAGGTGTCGCGTCCCTATGGAATTTATATTGTCCGGCCTGGTGATGACCGCGATACTTTCATGGAAGAGTCAAAATTCTTCTTTACAATATGTTAACTGCTTGATATAAATATACCTTTATGGCAAAATTGTTGGGATAGAATGGTCCGGCAGAAAGCATCAGGCAAACGTGAACTGCTTCGGGAGAGAAAAATGAACAAGTCAGAATTGATTGAGGCGTTGTCCCAGGAAATTAATGTGCCCTTAAGGGAGGCGGATTCCATTACCAATACCATATTGGATTCCATGACAGATGCCCTTGCCGCAGGCGACAGTATTGAAATTCGAGGATTCGGTTCCTTCGTGGTAAAGGAGTATGGTTCGTATCAGGGCCGTAACCCTAAAACCGGGCAGAAGATCAAGGTGCCTCCCAAGAAATTGCCGTTTTTTAAAGTTGGTAAAGAGCTGCGTGAGAAAGTAAATAAAAAATAGAGGCTGTTGCTTACTCTTTTATCTCACCAACAAGATCATAGGTATGAGCCTCGGTGATTGTTACATCTACCAGCATACCGGGCTCTGCAGTCCCTCGCGTTATATAAACACATCCGTCGATTTCAGGCGCCTGATGCCTGGTCCTGCCTTCCAGCAGCAAGTCGGATTCTTTACTTAAGCCTTCCACTAAAACCTGTTCCACCCGGCCAACATGGCGCTGCAGCGCTGTAAAGGAAATACCCGCCTGCAGTTCCATTATTTTGCGTAAGCGTTCCTCTTTTACTTCTTCTGGAATTTGGCCCGCAAAGGAGGCTGCCTTGCACCCCTCTTCATTGGCATAGGCGAACACACCCAGATGTTCAAACTGGTGCTCCTGCAAAAAATCAATCATTTCTGCAATATCGTTTTCGGTTTCACCGGGAAAGCCGACCATCATGGTCGTGCGCAGGGCCGCATCGGGAATTGCGTCTCGAATGGCAGCAAGGAGCTTTATGATCTGGTTTTTGCCATATGGTCTGTTCATGCGTTGCAGAATATGGTCGCTTACATGTTGCAGGGGAATGTCCAGATACGGAACTATCCGGGGATTCTCGGCTATCAGGAGCAAAAGTTCCTTTTGAACACGGGCAGGGTGCAGGTACAGCAGCCGTATCCAGGGGATACCAGTTTCGTCCAGCACACCCAGCAGCAGACTTCTGAGATCAGTTTGCTGTTTGAGATCGAGTCCATAGGCAAGGAGATCCTGGGCCACGAGAGTGAGCTCCTTGACTCCACCTGCATCCAACCTGCGGGCCTCGGTCAACAGATCAGGTATGGAGCGGCTGCGCAGCTTCCCGCGGATGGAAGGAATAAGGCAATAGGAACAGCGGTTGATGCAGCCCTCGGTGATTTTCATATAGGCCCTGTGCGAAGGGGTAGAGACCTTCCGGGGCAGGGAACTGTCCATTAAGAAAGGAGATTGTTCCAGGGAATGTGCTAAAGGAACAGGTGTTTTTTGCCCATGGAGCTGATCGACGATGTTATGGAAACCGTTAGTTCCTATGAAAACATCAACCTCGGGCAGCTCCTTTTCAAGCTCGATGCCATAGCGCTGCACCAAACAACCGGTGACAACCAGTTTTTTAGATGGATCCAGCTGTTTATAACGGGCAAGGGCCAGTATTTCATCAATTGCCTCTTTGGCAGCTGCGCCGATAAAACCACAGGTGTTAACCAGCAGCAGATCAGCATCTTCAGGCCCTGCGGTTACGCAGTAGCCCTCTTTTTCAAGCAGGCCCAGCATGATTTCTGAGTCGACCAGGTTTTTTGAACAGCCGAGGCTGACCATGTAGAGTTTTTTATTGTCTGCCTTAATCATATCTTTGAGTTAGCATACCGTTTGTTTTTTTCATGCCCGGCTATGTGAAATAGACAGACCTCTGTTGTGCATCTATTATAACGCTGATACCCTTGAGCAGAAATCTGCCAGATAATGCAGCATCTCACCGCTTTTTTTCTTAAAAGCTTTCGTACGGAATCCCGGGTGCCATTTTCCGGACCAAAGCTCATCTGAAACCAGCAGCATTGCACTCAAATCTACCTTTCTGAAGCTGGCGGCTGCAATAAGAGCCCCGTATTCCATATCCACCCCTAAAACACCCTGTCTGGCAAGCCGGTCCACCTGGGCAATACTTTCACGGTAGGGCGCATCCGTGGTCCATATCGGCCCAGCATGAACTTGCAACCCTTTTGAACGCAGGCCCTCAATGAGGAGCTGGCGTGTTGCAGTGTTGGATTGCGGCCGCGAGGTTGAGGGGTAATGTGCTGATGTACCTTCATCGCTTATGGCCCAGGTCGGAAGTAGCACATCACCGATACGCAAGGTATTGCTTAAGGAACCGCACCAGCCATAGGTAAGAATGCGGCGCGCCCCGAGGGCAATGAGCTTTTCGAGGGTTAAGACAGCCATCGGCGCACCGACTGCGGGTCCGGCAATAAAAAAAGATCCAGCAGGGTGTGCTGCAGGAACCAAGGCCAGCCTGCTGTTAAAGAGAAAGTATTGCCTGGCGTCCCTGTCTTTCCCTAATCGCTGACCGGCTGCAGCTTCAGCAGGATTGATTAGGAGCATTCCGTCAGCAGGGAGCTCCGGCTCGCCTTTTTCCCTGCGGGGATTGATTATCATGCCAGTTTCATTCATCTTCAGATGCTAATAACACTCTTTAGGAAAGTGCATAATTGAACACATTCCATGATCGCCGAAGAGGGGTAGAGGAGACAGTATATAAAAAAATCAATTGTATCACCAGGAAAGCTCGCAAAACCTTTTCGTAATTAAAGGAAATGATATTATAGATTTTCCTGTAACGGATTATGAAAAAGAAAGGCTGCAGGGATTCCCTGCAGCCTTATAACACCATGCAACTGATTCTTCTGGATTGCTAATGCAGTTAATTATCCGATAAATGGATTAGCCATCAAAAGAATAAGAGATATAACCAGGCCGTAGATCGTCAGTGACTCGATGAGAGCCAGGCCGATGATCATGGTCACGGTGATCTTGCCGGATGCCTCTGGATTTCTGGCGATACCGGAACAGGCACCACCGATACCTGTACCCATACCAAGACCACAACCCAGGGCAGGTATGCCCACCGCAAGAGCAGCAGCAATACAGACCAGGGCGATATTAACAGTGCCGCCGGATGCTGCAGCCCCACCTTCCGCGGCAAATGCTACGGCAGAAAGTGCCAGGACCAGGATGCTGGTCAAAATGCTTACCTTTTTCATCAGTTTTTTCCTCCTTAAAAATTTATTATTTTGGCCTTCTTCCAACAAACTGTTTCAAAACAGTAAAATTTCCGATTAATGAGCATGCTCCATGGCTCCAGAGAAATAGAGAATGGAGAGGAGCACGAACACCAGTGCCTGCACCAGGGATACGAATACGCCAAGAAAAAGGATCGGCAGCGGGGCAAAGAAAGCGCCGGCAAGCAGAAAAAGAATGCCAAGCAGAGTTTCCTTGGCCATGATATTGCCGAAAAGCCGGATCGAAAGCGACAGGATCCGTGCCAGGTGGCTTATGACCTCAATGGGGAACATCAAGGGAATGAGCCAGGGTATGGGCCCCATGAAATGCTTGATATATTTTATGCCATGGAACTTGATGCCGAGAATATGGGTGGTCGTGAAAACGATTAAGGTGCAGCCCAGGGTTATATTGATATTAGAAGTGGGCGACATGAATCCCGGCATGAGGCCTATGAGATTTGAGGTTAGGATATAAAAGGCAAAGGTCGCCAACATCGGGAACATCAGCCTGGCCCCCTCCTCCCCCATATTTTCAGCCATGAACCCTTCAAGGCCGCCAATGATCAATTCCCAGAAATTCTGGCCCTTGCCCGGAATCATTTCCATTTTACCGAGGGTCAGCTTGGGTACGATGATGAGAAAGGCCATGACAAGCCATGTATAGGTAAGATGGGGGGAAACAAGTTTTGCCAGGAGTGTATCTCCGACCGGTCCATGGGGAACGGGCAGGCCGATTGCTTCAAGAATAAAAGAAATAAATAATATTGGATGTTCCATGGTTTTCTACGATGCCTCCTTTGCAGTCAGGGCAATCTTTCTGGCAGCTCCCGCTACCATGATTCCGATGCTGATCACTACTGTTGAGAGACCCAGCAGCAAACCAACAAGATGTACGGATTTATACCTCACCAGGAAAAACAGTATTAGAGCCAGGACTGTCAATCTGATGTAATACTTAATCAAAAAACGGCCTTTTGCAGCATTCAAAGGTCCTGACAGGACCCTCGTAATATCTTTTTTCAGCAGTATAAAACTGATATTGGCGATGAGTCCTCCTATGAACAGGCTTTTGGCAAAAAAAGGCGAAGCACAAAGCCCCCCACCTGCAGTCATGACCGCAAGCAGAAGCCAGTTCAAGCGGACCAACTTATCAATGGGGAAATATTCAGCACCGTGGGACAACCCTATATCCTCATTATAAATCCTTGCGTTTTGTCAACATAAACAGGTTCTTGAAACCTGCAGCAATACCAAATCCTAAAAATATCAAGGTCAGCCAGGGGGCTGTTTTTCCCTTGAAGACCTTATGGTCCAGTAAATATCCGATTCCCACCCCGACAAATATTGATGCAGCCAGAGTAAGACCAATAGTTGAAAAATCACCCAACAGCTTCATTATTTCCTTGCGGCTGTCGGACATTTTTTCTCCTGAAAAAAACAAAAAAAACTACCGGCCATGAAATGGAAAATCGAACCATTTCGTATCATGGTGTGGGCTCAAAGTCAACGGCTTTTTTACAATTTTTTGATTTTTTTGAATGACGATTCAGTCATTTCAAGGGCTTGTGCCAAATCTTCCTGACTGTGCGCATCGGAAATAAATGCGGCTTCGAATTGGGACGGTGCGAGCCAGATACCGTTTTGCAACATTGCACGGAAAAATTGGCCATATTTTTCAGTGTCTGACTTCATAGCTGACTTGAAATCAACAACCGGACCCTGGTTGAAGAATGTTGTCATCATTGAGCCTACCCTGTTCAAGGTGGTTTCGCCTGGCAGGTACTTGTCCGTGAGCTTCTGCAGTTCAGCGGCATAAGCTTCGGCTTTGGTTTCCAGGCGCTCATAGAATCCCGGCTCACTCAGAGCCTGCAGGGTGGCAATGCCTGCTGCCATTGCCAGAGGGTTGCCAGAGAGTGTGCCAGCCTGGTAGACCGGCCCCTCAGGAGCAATGCGGGACATGATTTCCTTTTTGCCCCCGTATGCTCCAACCGGGAGCCCGCCCCCGATGATTTTGCCAAGGCAGGTCATGTCTGGTGTAATGTTGAATCTGCCCTGGGCCCCACCAAGCGCCAGACGGAAGCCTGTGATGACCTCATCAAAAATGAGGACAATATTGTGCTGCGTTGTCAAGGTCCTCAGTTTCTGGAGAAATCCATCTGCTGGCGGTACAACACCCATGTTGCCGGCAACCGCTTCAATAATGACGCAGGCAATTTCCAGAGAGTCATCCGCAAGGGTTTTTTCGAGCGTTTCAAAATCATTGTACGGGATGGAGATCGTATTTTTAACAATATCATCCGGCACGCCGGGGCTGCCCGGTATTCCTAGAGTTATTACTCCTGAACCTGCCTGGACAAGGAATGAATCAGCATGGCCATGATAGCAGCCGTCAAATTTAACCACTACTTTTTTGCCAGTATAGCCACGTGCCAGCCGTATCGCACTCATGGTGGCTTCCGTACCGGAACTGACAAATCGTACTTTATCCATAGCAGGAAAGGCATTGATGACCATTTCGGCCAGTTCAATCTCGAGAGGCGTCGGTGCTCCGTAACTTGTGCCGTTTGCAAGTGCCTGCTCAATGGCAGCAACGACCTTGGGATGGTTATGGCCCAGGATCATGGGACCCCAGGAGCAGACGAAATCGATAAATTCATTATTGTCCACATCAATAATTTTTGACCCGAGAGCCTTTTTTACAAAAAGGGGATCACAACCAACAGATTTGCAGGCACGGACCGGGCTGTTGACACCACCAGGGATTAATTCCTGGGCCTTTTTAAAAAATGATCTTGAGTTGTCGATATTCATGGTTCCTTTGCCTCCTCTGGTCAATATTTATATTGGGTATCAGTGCGATATAAGTCTACTCTTGTAAAATGGCGTATGGGACTATAGCACGGAGAATTTTATTCTGTCAAAAGCAAAACTTTTGCTGTATCGGGCAATATCACATAAGCTGGCTGAAAACGGGCCTTATCCTAGAATTTTTCCTTGTCATAAGCTGGCACAGTCGTTAAGATGCCATCTCTCAGGCGTGATAGAATTGGTCAATTTAAATAGATTGTAAAATGAAATAATAGGAGTCGTGAACATGGCAGGAGACAACGTAAAACACCTTACCGATGCAGAATTTGAAGAGTATGTCCTGAAAGCAGACTTGCCGAGCCTGGTTGATTTCTGGGCTCCCTGGTGTGGCCCCTGTAAGGCCATTGGTCCGGTGATCGAGGAACTTGCCGGGGAGTATGCCGGCAAGGTACAGATAACCAAGATGAATGTAGATGATAACCCTACAACCCCAGGGAAATACAGTATCAGAGCCATACCTACCCTTATACTCTTCAAGGGGGGAGAGATCGTTGATCAGGTTACCGGTGCAGTAGGCAAGACTCAACTGATCGCCATGCTTAAAAAAGTTGTTTAAAAAGAATTTTGGTCCAGCACCAATCAATGCATAATGGCAAAAACCGACTACCAGCTCATTATTCTAGGGGGTGGTCCGGCCGGTCTTACTGCAGGTTTGTATGCAGCCAGAGACCAGCTTAAAGCCCTGCTGGTCGAAAAAGGGGTCGTGGGAGGCCAGGTCCTGGTGACGGACTGGATTGACAACTATCCCGGTTTCCCGGAGGGGTTGTCCGGATCAGACCTGATTGAAAAAATGGCAGCCCAGGTTGCCCGGTTTGGCCTCCAGACCCTAAACGGCAATGTGGTAAAGGTTGAACTCTCTGCAGCAACAAAAAAACTGACCCTGGAAAGCGGTGAAGAGTTGGCCAGTCAGGCACTAATCATATGCACCGGTGCACGTCCCAATAAGCTTAACATACCCGGAGAGCAGGAGCTGACAGGCAAGGGCGTTTCATACTGCGCTACCTGTGACGGTCCCTTTTTCAGGGGTCAGGAAATACTTGTTGTTGGAGGGGGCGACACAGCGATTCAGGAGGCTGACTTTCTGACCAAGTTTGCAAGCAAAGTGACCGTTATCCACCGGCGGGATACCCTTCGGGCCACAAAGGTTCTGCAGGATAAGGCCTTTGCCAATGAACGCATAGAATTTATCTGGAATTCAAATGTAATTGCCATTGAAGGGGAAAAGGAAGTTGAACAGGTGAGGGTGCGGAATAATGACGGCGAGGAAAAAGAAATTGCTGCCAGTGGTATTTTTATATTGATAGGCACCATCCCTAACAGTGAAATTCTGCCCCTGGAACAGCTGGGTGCCGATGAGCTTGGATTTATCAAGACTGACGAGGAAATGCGCACCAAGGTGCCCGGAGTTATGGCGGCAGGAGATATACGCAGCAAGACTGTACGCCAGATTATTAATGGTGCCGGCGAGGGTGCTGTAGCAGCAATAGCGGCAGAACATTACTTGAGCGAGCTGGACTGAGTGCAATGCAGATTCTTTTTTTCAAACACACAAAACTCTATGTTTGCCTGTTAACATTTCTGTTAATCCTGCCTTTAGCCGGATGCTCCAAGGAGAAATTCTTTTCATCCCTCGGTTTTCGTGCCAGCTCACCCGATACTGCTGAGAACCTTGCCCTGAAAGGGTTGGACTATTACAGCCACGGTAAATACGACAAGGCAAAACGGTCTTTTGAAACCCTGCTGAATCAATATCCATTCAGTGACTACAGTCTGCTTGCAGAACTCAAGACAGCTGACAGCAATTTTTACCTTGAAAACTATGAAGAGGCATTACTGCAGTATAAGGACTTTGAAGAGCATCATCCAACCAACGAGGCCATCCCCTATGTGATGTTCCAAATGGCCATGTGTTATTATAACCAGATAGACACAATTGACCGGGATACCTCAACCGCCACCAATGCTATATACTCTTTTTCCAGGTTATTGAGGACATTCCCCAATTCGGCATATACCGAGGAAGCCCAGGCAAGGGTAATGGCAGCCCGGAATTTTCTGGCGAATCACGAATATTACGTTGCCAGTTTTTATGAGAGGACCTATGCTTACGAGGAGGCCAAAGGACGCCTTGAATATCTGTTGCGGCAATATCCAGACACGAATATTGCACCTAAGGCAGAAATGCTCCTCTATGATCTGAGAAATGATAATCCGCCGGGCAGAACCCTGTTTGGCTGGCTTCCCAAGTCGTTGCCGGACTGGGAAGATTTTACACCTGGTGAATGATACCCTCTTTTGTGCAGCATTCCTGTGTCATTATAAGGGTGCCCGGATCTAAGATTCCGGCTTGATCTCTTTTCTTTGCTCTTGTGCTTCTGAATTAATGCACATCAAACGCGCTTTCGCTGAAACCGCTGACTCTGTCCAGGGAAACCTCCATGGCCTTCACAGGGCACACTGTGACACATAAGCCGCAACCACTGCATTTTTCAGCATCAAAAATAACAGCCATCTCGGGACGCTTCAAAGCAAGAGCGCCGGTGGGGCAGATCCCGGTGCAGGCGCCACACTGAAAACAGCGCTCATCATCACGGTGTATGGATGTGGCAATACTTTCAGCCTTGACATCCAGCCCCTTGAGATACCTGAGGCCCTTCTTGATGTTTTCCCTGTGTCCCCGCAATTCAAGAATCATCACGCCTTCATGCTGGGGAAGGATTGTTGCCTTGAGGATATTAAATTCGACGTCAAACTTCCTGACAAGCTGACAGATGATGGGTTGATCAACGATGTCTTTCGGGAATCGGAGTATATAAATTCTAGTATACACTGAAAGTACCTCTTGATATTGTTTAATAAAATTTTATGGCAGCTTGCTGTCAAGCTCCTTGAGTAAATCTTCCAGGGGCGCCTGCGTATCAATTACCATCAGTTCCGAGGCGGCCAGTTCATCCGGTGGCTCAAACCTTTTTCTCTGCTGCAGGTAAATTTCCCAGCGGCCGTCAGAGACGGCATCAGGGTCCTGCGCCCTTACGTCCATTCTGCGTTTCATCTCCTGTTCTGAACACTGGCAGAGAATAAAATATACCCGGCAATCCAACTTTTTGGCAAGGGTTCTGAGGGCGGCTCTATCCTGCTTATACTGGTATGATGCGTCAAGGGTTACCGACTCTCCCTGTTGCAAGCCAGCCTCTGCCCTTTCGAGGAGGGCTCGATATGTTTGCTGTGAAAAATCCCTGGAGTAGATCCCTGCATCAATGCCCTGCCGCCGACTCTCAGTGGGGTTGATGCCGGCCAGCTGCTTGCGGACCAAGTCTGAATTATAGTAGCGCAGTTTTTTATGAAGGGCCCAGGCCTGGGCCAGAGTGCTCTTGCCGGTCGCAATCATGCCGAAAAAGACATAGAGCACAGGAGTTGTGGTTTTCAGTTCACTGGCTGGCATAACGTTCGGCAAGCCGGAAGTATTTCCCGGCCATTTCCTGGCAATGACGTTTGGTTTCCCCGTCGACTTCCTCGGCATGTGCAGTGAAAAGGTTTATTTTGCCGCGCACGTATGCCCTGTAACATTTGTAAAAGTTAAGCATTGTGCCCACGCCAGCATCACCGGAGAGTTCAATAAATCGTGCGACAAAACGGTCAGAAAGTTCTGAAAGCCCGTGATAATCTAAATCCATGGCAAGAAAGGCAATGTCACTTGCAACGTCACAGTAACGGAACCGTTCATTAAATTCGATACAGTCAAAAATATATACCTGATCTGCCAGGCAGATGTTCGCAGAATAAAGGTCACCATGACAGTCGCGGATGCGACCGGCGGAAATCCTTGCCGCAAAAAGATCATCTTTCCTTAAAAAAGCAGTGGAGAAATTCTTGATACGTTCAAACTGGCTTTTGCTGAGCGACGGGCTGCCAATAAAGGCTTCGGTTTGTGCGAAATTCTCTGAAATATTTACACTGACCGCTTCTGGTCTGCCAAATTTCTGGATTTCGGGACCGGAGTCCGCCCGGTTATAAAAAGGGACCAGGACGTCGCAGATATCGTCAATCATTGCAGGAACGAGATGTCCTGATTTGATGACATTGGCCATCATCTGCTCCTCGGGCATGCGCTTCATCTTGATGCCGTACTCAACGACATGTTCCATGTCGGCCCGACCCGGGCTGGACAGATGGAAAGTGTCGTCCATCCGTATCAGGGCAACAAGGTCAAGATATATTGTAGGGCACAGGCGCCGGTTTAATACGAGTTCCTGCTGGCAGAAATAACGCCTTTTGTCAAGGGTCGTAAAGTCAAGAAAGCCGAAATCAACCGGTTTTTTAAACTTGTAGACAAAATCGTCAGTTAAGAAGACATAGGAAATATGCGTCTGGACAAGTTTGACAGCTGTGGGTTGCGGTGCATAGGCAGCTGGTTGCAGCAAATACGAGACAAAATCAGGCAAGTTGTTGTTTTGCATAAAAAAATACCATAATTATTCAATGTAGCGAAACCGTTTTTGCAGGTCTCTTCTGTTGCTGAAACGAACCATATTTTCCAAACAGGCTGGCAACTTTACCAGAATAACTTCTGTCAGTAAACTGTTGATCAACATAATTTCATTTGCCCTTTTCGGGTTTATTTTACGTTTCCGTTTGTGCAAAAGAATATTTTCGTTTGAAAAAAAAGGGAAAAAAGGGTTCATTGGCTGCAAACTATGAAGGAGTTTTCATATACATGTCAATAACAGTCCATTTTTTGCCCGATGATGTCAAGGCGACCGTCGAGGAAGGGGAGAACCTGCTCAATGTTGCAGCCAATGCCGGTGTCTATATCCATGCTTTCTGCGGTGGTGAAGGGGTATGCGGCAAGTGTAAGGTCAAGATAGAGCAGGGTAAGGTTGCCGCCACTCAGGCAACGCAGCTCAAAAGTGCTGAAATAGAGGAAGGATTCCGGCTTGCCTGCCAGTCCAAGGTCGTTACGGACCTGGTAGTGCAGATCCCGGAAACCATCAGGAAGGATGGCAAGAAACTCAAGCGTAAGCCCAAGACAACCCGTGCCATATCGGCTCGCTCCCTTGATGATCTTATCGGGGGCTGGGATGTCGACCCACTGGTGGAAAAGCGATGTTTTGCCTTAAGCAGGCCAACCATCGAAGATAACGTTTCAGACCTGCAGAGGCTCACGCGGGCCATAAGCAAGGGCTGCCCGGAGTGCCAGCCACCTTCCTATGACCACCCGGAGCTGCTGCAGGAACTTCCCTTTATTATGCGCAAGGCCGACTGGGAGGTGACCGCCATCCTGCTGCGCGGCAAAAGGGTTGAAGAACCTGACCGCATTATTGCTGTTGAGCCTGGGGACACCACCGGTGCCCTCTATGGTTTGGCTGTGGATATCGGCACTACCACGGTATGCGGGGTGCTCATCGACCTCAACAGCGGCGAAGTCATAGCCGAGGCCTCGGAATACAACGGCCAGATCCAGTACGGTGAAGACGTTATCTCCCGTATTATTTATTCCCAGCGGCCGGGTGGGCTGGAAGCCCTGCAGCAGAAAGTCGTCCGCACCATCAACAGCGTCATCGAAACTGTCTGCAAAAAAGCATCCATTGTGCATGAGAACATCAGCTATATCATGGCCGCAGGGAATACCACCATGTCCCATCTCCTGCTTGGCCTCAATCCAAAATTCATCCGCGAGGCGCCTTATACCCCGACCTGTAACCAGTATCCAATTACCAAGGCTGCAGACATAGGGATTTCAGCGCATCCGTCAGTCAGGCTTTTTCTCTATCCTTCGGTTGCCAGCTATGTCGGCGGTGATATAACTTCCGGCGTACATGCCTGCCAGATGCATAAAAGTCCGGATCTTACCCTCTTCATTGATATCGGCACCAACGGCGAGATTGTAATCGGCAACCAGGAGTGGATGGTATGTGCTGCCTGCTCGGCAGGCCCTGCCTTTGAAGGCGGCGGCATCAAGCACGGCATGCGGGCCACCAGCGGCGCCATAGAAAATTTTCATATCGAACCCGTAACCCTGGATCCCATGATCGTCACCATTAACCTTGCCAAGCCCCAGGGTATCTGCGGTTCAGGCCTTATCAGCATTGTGGCTGAACTTTTGGAGGCGGGCGTTATAGATCAGCAGGGAAAATTCAACCGCAACCTCGATCACCCCAGGATACGCGAGGGCTATGACGGCTACGAGTACGTCCTGGCCTGGGCCAAGGATTCCGCTCTTGACGAGGATATAGTCATTACCGAGGTGGATCTTGACAACCTGATGCGGGCCAAGGGTGCCATGTATGCCGGATACCAGACCCTGCTCGAATCAGTCTCCATGACCTTCACTGATCTTGACCGGGTTATCCTGGCCGGCAACTTCGGCAACTACATTGACCTTGAGCAGGCCATCTGTATAGGACTCCTGCCTGATATCGCACGCGACAAATTCTACTACCTGGGGAATGCCTCGCTCCTGGGCGCCCAGGTCAGCATTATTGACCACAAGCGTTTCTGGGAGCGCAGTGTGGTAAGCAGGCTCATGACAAACATGGAGCTTTCTGAAAACCCCAATTTCATGAACCACTACATGGCTTCGCTCTTTCTGCCGCACACGGACATGAGTCTTTTCCCGACCGTTCAGAAAAAGCTGCATGAAGCAACTGCAAAGCTTCCTTAATTTAAGGAACTTATCTATTTTGCCCACTTGATTTCCCGGGCAGTCTGCGGGCCGATGACAGTATAGGAAAGGCTGCCAGGCATATCTGATTCAGAGGAGGAAAGAGGGATCGCCCGCCCCATGATCTCGGCAAATTTCTGCGGCAGGAGGGGTTTTTGTGCAGGATCGGCATATCCTTCAGGATAGATGGGCTGAAGGGTCTGCAGGTTGTACTTGTCAGAGGCACCAAGCGTGTGCAGCATTTCGTGGGCAATGACTACATTGTTGCCGGCAGCCTGCTGCCGTGAGGCAAAAGCCTTTACCATGCAGATGTGGCCTTCCTTCAGACCGATGGAATGGTCAAGCTGGCTATAGGTATTCGGGTCATAATAAAGCACAAATACCTGAATATTGGCAAAAGGCCCCTGGTACGTGTCATGTTTCCAGGCCCAATAACGCAAGTGCAGACTCCACCAGATGATTGCGAAAATATTACCATCCAATGGAGGTGAGGGTGGCAAGGCGGATATCTCCGGTGCCATATCCAGAACAACGGGATCAGCGATGGAAAGACGGTAACGCGCTCCTTCTCTTTGCATGAAATTCGCAATAGGCTTAAATTCTCCTCCGGTGAGCCCGGCAATATAATCTGCAGTCAAGAGGCTGCCATCTGCATTGATCGGGTAAATGACGATGGCGAGCGGCTGATCCCAGTCGGTTGAACGTTCATGGGTGAGATAGCTGTTGGCTGCTACGAGAAAAAGGATAAAGAGGAGAATGGATATGCGGATTTTTCTGAACATATTGGCTCAAGAAGCTAAACTTTGTTGCTTGTTTACCCGCTTTTTGGTACAAGCTATTTTTGAAAAATATTTGACAACATGCTATAGGTATATTTTCCTATAACGCTGCTGCTTAATACTTTCGCTGCAAAGGAGGTATAAGGCACCATATTCTGTAAAACTGTAGCATAAATTTTTAAAAAAATCGGTTTGAATTCACCTGATAACTTAGCACAAAGGAGAGGAGGAATGGCACAGACTGTAAAGGCAATCGCAGAGAGCATCAATATAATGGGGAAGCGCAGCGGTACAGCCATGAAGGAAAGAAATCCCGGGCCGATCCAGGAGATGGCCAAGGAAGAGACAGCTGCAGGTTCTGCCTATCTTGATTTGAACATAGGGCCGGCACGAAAAGACGGTGAAGAGCTTATGCCCTGGGTTGTCGAGACGGTTGAGGCTGTCAGCGACCTGCCCCTTGTTCTTGATACGACCAATGTCCAGGCCATGGCTGCCGGTTTTAAAACAGTAAAGAATAAAACCGATGCAGTGCTTAACTCCATTATGGCCAGGCCTGAAAGGATGGAGGCCCTTGTGCCGATCGCAGCTGAAGCCGGCTGCAGTGTAGTTGCCCTGCTGTGGGGCCCGGAAGGTATGCCGCGGGACTCAAATGAAAGAGCTGCGCTGGCAGTTGACCTGTTGATGGCGTTGACAGAGGCCGGCATTCCCAATGAAAAAATGCTGTTTGATCCAATCGCATCCCCGATTACTCTGGGAGCAGATCAGACCCTGGCCGGACTCGAATTTTTGAGCATGTTGCAGGATATTGCCCCTGGGGCCGGCTCGACCATCGGCCTCTCCAACGTGTCAAACGGTGTGGCCGAGCATCTCCGGAAATTCCTGGACCGCACATACCTCATCATGCTGATGAAATATGGCCTCACCACAGCGATCGTCAATGCATACGATGATGAAATTATGGCCATCTGCAAGGGCGAGCGGCAGAACCTCGTTGATTTGGTGCATGGAATGATGGATGGTAATGATCCTGATCCTGCTTCACTATCCGGTGCTGAGCTGGAGCATTACAAGACCTATAAGGCCCTTTCAGGACAGACGGTATTTTCCGAATCCTGGCTGGAGCTCTAACACTTTCTTGTAATAGCTCAGCTTGATCCGAGTACAAATTTTTTATATAATCAAAACGTGACAGGGGGCAAGGTTCGGCCCCCTGTTGCCTTTATGACAATGGTGTTTTCCTGGCATGAAACCGGGCCTAAAGCGGAAAACAAATGGCAGACATTCCTTCACATCATTATATATACGGCACCTGTACTGATTTTATAACAGGGGAAACCATAGTTGACACGGATGACGAGCGGTGCCGGCAGGATCTTGCCAGGCTTTTGGTGGAGGAGAAGGGATATGCCAAGGGCGATTTGGAGCCGCGCCTCTGTATTGAAACGTTGTACAATGGACAGTTTGTCGCTTCAACCATAGATATTACGGTGCGTGAAGCTGGGAAAAGATTTATGATACTGCGTTTTGCCCCCGGCTCCATCGTGACCCGGGAACGTTCAGCCATTGCAGCTGCCAGGGTCCTGGAGCCAGCATACCAGATTCCCCTGGCAGTGGTCACCAACTGCAGGGATGCAGAAGTACTTGATACCTATACAGGGAAAGTGATCAGGCAGGGACTTGACAGTATACCGGGCAAAAAGGAAGCAGAGGATCTGGTAAAGTCATTGCGTTTCGAATTGTTTGATGATGAGACAAAAAAAGATCGCGAGCGTCGAATTTTAAATGCATATGACGTAGAGGTCTGTTGCGTGGGCGGGCCTTGCGCCCTGCCCGGTGCACCGGAAGGATAATACGCGGGCTCGATATTATTAATAAGAAATTCAAAGAGTTAAATGACGTAAGGAGTAGCAGGACAATGACACAACAAGCAAAAGACTGGTCCAAATCAAGCTGGTTAAACTTCCCGGCTTTGCAGCAGCCCAATTGGCCGGATCTTGATGAACACAGGGCAGTGCTGGAGACCATATCACATTTGCCGCCACTGGTGTTTGCGGGCGAAATAAGGAACCTCAAGAAGAAACTTGCCCGGGCGGCGACAGGAGAGGCGTTTCTTCTGCAAGGCGGAGACTGTGCCGAAGATTTCCAGCACTGCACCGCACCGAGCATCAGGGAAACACTGAAAGTCATCCTGCAGATGGCCATAGTCCTGACATATGGAGGCGGGAAGCCAGTCATCAAGGTCGGGCGCCTTGCCGGGCAGTATGCCAAACCGCGTTCCTCTGACACTGAGATTGTGAACGGCGTCGAGATACCAAGCTATCGCGGCGACATGGTTAACAGCCTGGAAGCTACTCTTGAGGCCCGCAGGCCTGATCCGCAAAGACTGCTTAAGGGCTATTATCTTGCTGCTACAACAATGAATATCATGCGAGCTTTTACCCGGGGCGGCTATGCAGCCCTGCACAGGGTCGATGCCTGGAACCAGGAGTTTGTCAAGTCCACCCCCCTGGGCCAGTCCTACGAGCGGTTGGCAAAACATATTGCCGATGCCATTAACTTTATGCGGGTAGTCGGTATTGATACAGATACACCGCAGTTCAACCAGGCTGAATTTTTCACCTCCCACGAGGCCCTGTTGCTCGGATACGAAGAGGCGCTGACCCGCCAGGATTCCACAACCGGTGACTGGTATGACTGCAGTGGCCACATGCTTTGGATCGGAGACCGAACGCGGCAGCTTGATGGAGCCCATGTTGAATTTTTCCGTGGGGTATTGAACCCCCTGGGTATGAAAGTGGGGCCTAAGCATGATATTGATGAAATAAAGAAGATCATTACACGTTTGAACCCTGACAATGAGGCCGGCAGGATGACCATTATAACCCGCTTCGGGGCTGACAAAGTCGGGCAATACCTGCCACAGCTGGCGCGGGCATTGAAAAAAGAGGGGTTGCAGGTTGTCTGGAGCTGCGATCCGATGCACGGCAACACCTATACCGCTGACTCAGGCCACAAGACGAGGAATTTCAACAATATATTGCAGGAGATCAGGTCCTTTTTCGAGATCCACTGGTCTGAAGGAACGGTGCCGGGCGGCGTTCATTTTGAATTAACCGGGGAAAACGTCACGGAATGTACCGGCGGCGGCCGCAATATCCAGGATGAACAGCTGCAGCTCAATTACCAGACAAACTGCGACCCGCGGCTCAACGCTGAACAGAGCCTGGAGTTGGCATTCCAGATTGCTGAAATGATTCGCAGCTGAAGGCGGGGCAAGACTTTATTTGCCGAGAGAAAGCTTATTGAAAGTAGTATCAGGCGGTACAGGATACTTGCCGTCAAAGCAAGCCTTGCAGAAAGAGTCTGAATTTACTCCCGTTGCCTTGACCATACCCTCAAGGCTTAAGTAGTAGAGGGTATCAAGGTCAAGATAATCACGGATTTCCTCCACCGTTTTTTTGGCAGCAATGAGCTCAGTGGGAGAAGGGAAGTCGATACCGTAATAACATGGGTGTCGGGTGGGGGGGCAGCTGATCAGCATGTGCACCTCTTTGACACCAACTGCACGTAACGATCGGATACGGCTGCGTCCAGTTGTGCCCCTGATGATTGAATCCTCAATAACAACAACCCGTTTCCCTTCCAGAAATGAACGTATCGGGTTGAGTTTTACCCTGACACTGAAATCACGCATGGACTGGGTGGGCTGGATAAAGGTGCGGCCCACATAATGATTACGGATAACCCCCATTTCCAGGGGTATGCCTGACTCCTGGGAAAAGCCGATGGCAGCATAGTTGCCGGAATCCGGGAATGGCATTACCAGGTCTGCCTGCACCTGACATTCGCGGGCAAGTATTTTCCCCATCTGCTTGCGGCTCTGGTAGACATTCATGCCAAAGATGTCACTGTCGGGACGGGCAAAGTAGACATGTTCAAAAATACAGAAGCTTTTTTTCTGTTTGGGCCATGGGAAAAGGGACTTTAACCCGTTTTTATCAATGATCAATACTTCTCCCGGCTCAATATCTCTTATATATTGGGCTTCCACCAAATCAAGGGCACAGGTTTCCGATGCCACAATATAGGCGCCGTTATTAAACTGCCCCAAACAAAGGGGCCGAAAGCCCCCGGGGTCGCGGATGGCCACCAGCTGATCAAGGGTCATCAGGACCATGGAGTAAGCGCCCTTAACCTTTGAAAAGGTTTCGGTTATGGCTGCTTCAAGCCCTTTGGGAGAGCTGCGGACCAGAAGATGGACAACTATCTCGGTATCCATGGTGGTCTGGAAAATGGAGCCTTTTTCTTCCAGTTCATCGCGCAGCGACCTGGTGTTAACCAGGTTGCCGTTATGAGCTACTGCCAGCGTGCCCCCCTTGTGGGAAACGGTAAAGGGCTGGGCATTTAAGAGGTGGGATGCACCGGTGGTAGAATAGCGGACATGACCCACCGACAGGTGGCCTATAAGCCCCTTGAGAATGCCTTCGGTAAACACCTCGGGCACCAGGCCCATGTCTTTATGCTGCGATATCCTGCTGCCGTCCGAAGTAACGATGCCGGTACTTTCCTGGCCGCGATGCTGCAGGGCATACAACCCGAAATAGGTAAGCCGGGCAGCATCAGGGTGACCGAAAATACCACAGACTCCGCATTCATCTCTGGGGCGATCTTTAGCTATCTGGTCCATGTTCCCTGTCCGGTTGTTAAGCGGTTCATCTTTGGAAAGGGAACAATATAACTACTTTTCAGGAATGTTCAATCTCTCAATTTTATCTATAGGCAAAAAACCCCTCAGACATACCCAGGGCGCCAGATATCATAATATTCTTCTAAGTGTATTCCCTGTCCACATCGGGGGTTTATTGATGCCGACAATTTATTTTTGAGTGCAGGAGCCGGAAGGGTTTTCTGACTTGGCAAAATTATCCAGATTTCGGTAAAAATTTACCCAAGAGGAGGTGTTGTTCAGAGACCAGTCCCTGGGTGGAATAAAACCGCTTTTGAACTTTTCTTCCAGGCCGTATGGTTTGAGTCTGTCATAAGCCAGGACGTACAGGCACCGTTTTTTGCCGGGGTATACTTCACACCAGCCCTTGTGGCTTCCCCCGCAAGGACCATTGAGGAGATATTTTGCACAGCGGGATTGTGGGCAGAGGAAGGCCAGCTTTTCAAGGGTACAGTCACCGCAGTTCAGACAACCGAAGAGCGCCGCCTTGCTGATAAGTTCAAAGGTAGCCAGGGGGCCGCGTAAACGGGTCTCGTCAAGCTGCAAGCATATTTTTTTGCAGAAATCATAGAGACGTCCTTCTGGTTCAAAAGCTGCTTCGTGCACCCAATGGGAAAAAGAATAGGCTGACATCCAGGGGGGCTTTTTAGCCGGCCTTATCGTTGCCCTTTCACTATTGAGTCCTGTTGCCCGGTCCTTCTCATAGTAATGGAAAGCCTCGGGAGGACAGAATGAAAGGTCGGGAATGAGGCGCTGCCAGTCTGATGCCATTTCGTCTGCCAGGGTGAGGATAAAATCAAGATCCTCAAAGCTGAGTGCCGGGCCGCCAATATGTGCCCCGTCATATCCCAGGCCTTTTAAAACAGCAAGAAGCTTTGCTGCCCGAACCAAACGCGCCTTTTTGCCTTTGTCAGCAGTTCGTGCTTCCCACTGGATCTGCTCATATAGAAAATCAGGAATGAGGCAGCCTGGCAGTTTGCCTTCGTGCATGAGTTCAACCACCTTCAGGCTGGGGATAAAGACATTGCCGAGGACCGGTATATTAAGCTGGTTCTGTTTCATATACTGCAGGAGTTCATGAAACTTCCTGGCGTCATATCCCAGCTGGGTTATGACAAAGTCGGCTCCGGCCGTGACTTTACGGTGCAGTTTGTAATACTGCATAACCAACTCGGACTCCAGCATCTTGAAGGGAGAGACGACCACACCTTTGAGAAACGGTATGCTTTTTTCCTGTTCGGTGCCAGCCTTCTTGTCCTGGAGGACCTGTCCCTTTTGGTTCATGCTGGAGAGCATATCAAGGACATGGATTGTATCAAGGTCAAATACGGGCTTGGGAAAGCCACAGTACCCCTCTTTGGGATAATCGCCGGCAATAACGAGCAGGTTATGCAGATTATGTCTGTCCCAGCCGAAAAGAAGGGATTCCATTTGGTTCCTGTTTTTATCCTTGCATGACAGATGGATAATAACTTCAGAACCCATGGCCAGAATTTCTGTTCCCAGAGTCTCAGGGGAAAGGGCAGGCTGGCCCCCGGCATTTTCCGTTATGCTGAGAGCCTGAAAACGCCCGTCGACAGCAATATCTTTGGCCAGGCTGACGATCCTGCTGATTTCCTGGGTCCGGCCTCCCCTTCCCGGTACAAGCTCAAATGTCAGGGTAAATTCTTCTGGATCCCTGAGGGAGCGGCGTAACTTTGAACTATACGTGTCAACGAGAGTTTCCAACTGACCAGCCTCGAATAGAACTTGAACTTGCAGCTTGATTCCAGTATTCAGTAGCTATTTGCCCGAAAAGGAGAACCGAGAAGTTTTTCGGGTCAGTATTTATACGCATATTGTAATACCATTTAAGCAAAGATGAAACAGATACTCAACAAGGGAATTTAATTCGTTGGAACTTCAACTGCTTGCCATACTGATACTATATCTGACTGTTGAGGCAGCCGAGCAGTTTCTGCTCATGCTCAATCTTCGGCATCTGTCCAGGTACGGGACCCAAGTGCCGCCGGCTTTTCAAGCGCATATAGATACTGCGACATTAAAGCAAATGCAGGATTATACAGTTGCCCACGGACGTCTGGACAGGATAGAAACAGTCATTTCAACAGGTATCACCCTTATATTCCTTTTCGGAGGACTGTTGAACTGGCTTAACAATGTCATTGCATCGACAGGGTGGACACCGGTTATTTCCGGTGTCGTATTTTTTTTGATACTCATCTATGCCAACACTCTGATTAACATACCCTTTTCCCTCTATAATACCTTCTCCCTGGAAAAGCGGTTTGGTTTTGCCAACGAGACAGCAGGTCTCTGGGTGCTGGATTTTTTAAAATCACTGCTGATAAATTCTCTGCTTGCAGTGCCCCTGCTATACGGGCTCCTATGGCTGATTATGACCCTGCCGGATATGTGGTGGCTGGCAGGCTGGGTCTTTGTTTTGCTTTTCAGTATTTTCCTGCTGTACATTTCTCCATATGTAATTGAGCCCCTTTTTAACACGTTCAGTCCCATCGAAAACGAGGCACTGGAAGAACGCATCAAGAAGATTATGTCCAGGATCGGGCTGAAGATTAACAGGGTGTTCACTATGGATGCCTCAAAAAGAACCAGTCACACCAACGCCTATTTCACAGGAATTGGCCATGTGAAAAGAATTGTTCTATTTGATACCCTGCTGTCCAACCATGCTGATGATGAGATAATAACAATCCTGGCCCATGAAGCCGGGCATTGGAAGAAAAAACATGTCCTGAAAATGCTGGCTTTCAGCCAGGTGGCGGCCCTGATCGGATTTTATGCGGCTTACAGGTTGACAGCAGGTGACTTTCTCGCCGAGCTGTTCAGACTGGACATTCCCAGCATGCATGCAAAACTTCTGCTCGTCACCTTTATCGGCGCCCTGATACTGTTTCCTTTAAAGCCTCTGATGGCTTATATTTCGCGCCGGCATGAGATCGAGGCGGACAACTTTGCTTTGCAGCTGACACACATGCCGGTCCCCTTGGCAAACGGACTCATCAAACTGGGCAAGGATAACCTGGCCAACCTGAATCCACATCCATGGTATGTCGCGGTCTACTACAGTCATCCGCCATTGGCGCAAAGGGTTGAGAGAATTTTGACTATGAAGGATAACCGGCTGCATGAGTTTGGTGCCGTAGAGGTATAGTGCTATGCCTGGAAGGGAGCAGGGAAAATTGTCGGCAGTATATCAGACAGCAAAGGTCTTCCATGATCATGCCGCTGAGTATGATAACTGGTTTGCCTCCAGCCTGGTGTATGAAATAGAACTGGCAGCTTTACGGTCTTTGAAGAGTATAATATTGCCTCCTGAAATTGAGATAGGCGTTGGACCCGGCCGTTTTGCCAGGGACCTGGGTATTGCCTTTGGCCTGGACCCGGCCTGGGCTCCATTGAGACTGGCCCGTCAAAGAGGCATTACATGCTGCCAGGGGCTCGGGGAAGAGCTGCCAGTAAAAGATGGTAGTTGTGGAGCAGTATATCTGCTGTTTACCCTCTGCTTTGTATTGCAGCCTCAAAAATTAATCTCGGAATGTGGCAGAGTTCTCAAAGATAACGGACATTTTATTATCGGCATGATTCCGGCAGAAAGTAAATGGGGGGAATATCTTGCAGCTAAAAAAAAGGCAGCCCATATATTTTATAAGCATGCCAATTTTTACACTGTAGAAACCGTTCGCCGGTGGCTTGCCGAGAGCAACATGGACATAATTGAGTTCAGGTCAACCTTATACCAGGCTCCGGAGGGCGTGGAACAGATTGAAGCTCCCCAGGAATCCCTTGATGAAAAGGCTGGCTTTGTTGTTATCGCAGCGAGGAGAGGATAATGTCTAAGATTATAACGCTGACCACTGATTTCGGCCTGGAAGACGAATATGTCGGGGTGATGAAAGGAGTTATCCTTGCACGGGCTCCCCAATCAACTATTGTTGACCTGAGTCACGCAATAAATAGACAGAATATCCGCCAGGCGGCCTTGCTCATCAAGTCAGCCTATAGGTTTTTCCCCGAAAAAACAATCCATCTTGTGGTTGTTGACCCAGGTGTAGGGAGTGACCGCAGGTTCATCCTCCTGCAGGCAGAAGAGCACATTTTCCTGGGACCTGATAACGGTGTACTGGGTTTACTCCTGGAATCAGAACATTTTCGCATAGCCTATGAAGTGCAATGTGAGCAGTATTATCTGAAGCCGGTGAGCTCTACATTCCATGGGAGGGACATACTGGCACCAGTTGCGGCTCACCTTGCTGCAGGCCTTGATCCTGCGTCTGTAGGACCTGTCATAAGGCGCCAATCATTGAAAAAAATTACATTTGCTGAAGCAGTTATTGACAGGGGCAACGACACAATAACGGGCGAAGTAACAGGCAGTGACCACTTTGGCAATCTGCAGACAAATATAAAAGCAAGCAGCCTGAACAATCTCTACGGTAATAAGATATCCAGAATAATTGTCTCTGTCAGGGAGGAAACTATTGTCGGTGTTCAAACTGCTTATGCCCACAGGGCCCAGGGTGAAATATTGGCAATTATCAGCAGCAGGGGCGTTCTTGAAATTGCGGTCAACCTGGGAAATGCAGAGAAGTTTCTTGGTGCAGACATTGGGGATAAGGTTACGGTATATATGCCTGGAACCTAAAGCAGGTTCTTAATGCAGGGCTCCAAAGGGCGGGAATAAGCTTACTGTGCGGACGGAGATTGAATTTCTGATTGGGAGGAGGAGGTCGGTGCTTTCGCAGCACAACGGTTTATGAAGCTCCGCAAGAGAAAGAGTTGATTCGGGTTCAGTTGGGTAAAATGAATGCCGCACTGCCTCAGCTCTCCGGCAGCAAGAAAAGAGCTGTCCTCTACAGCTTGGTCCCATGCATTGCTGCATGGAATGGCTTCAACATAACGGTCGTCAGAAATGAGGTCAACTTTGAGCTTGGTACAATCAAGTTCGCTTTCTGTCGGTTTATGATAAGTGATTTTGACTCCGCCGAGAGAAATATCGCTTACTGAGCCAATGATTTCGGGTGATGACGAAATAAGAACAGCTATTATGCCGCTTGTAACAGGTAATCTCGGGTGCTGACGGCGCTCTTGATGTACAGAACTTTCAGACATTGCTATCCTCCTTAACTAGGTATTATTATTCACAATATAATTGTGAGAGAAAATTGTCTATACTTTTTTCAAATTGTTGTCATTATTTTTCTGTAACAGAATAAAAGAATTGGATACGAACGTGCAGTGATGGTGAGTAGAAAAGTGAATGAGACAGACGAGGGAGAGCAGGGTCAAAAGCAATCTTTGCAGGCATGCCAGTTGTGCGGCAGAATGGTGCAAGCCGCAGAATGCAGCTGGCAGGAAGATGATGATGATCTCTTTTGCTGCAGGGATTGCCGGGCGGAAAAGGAGAGCTGCGGCTGCAGCGATTAGCGGTTTCCAAATAGATTAAATCAAGAGGCCGAACATGAACTGGCCGGCCTCTTGATTGTTTGTCAGAAAAAAAATCTGCAGATTATTCTTTTGTCTCCTCGACTTCAGGGATTCGGCCTTCTTTCAAATCCCTTCCCTCCAGGTAGCGGATGATAGATTCGGCAGCCTCTTTGCCCTGGTAGGCGGCTTTGGCAGCAGTCTGGGGGCCCAGAACAGCATCCCCGCCGGCAAATATCCAGTCTACAGAGGTTTGCATAGTTATCTCATCCACCTCAAAGGTATTCCAGCGGGATAGGGCCAGCTTGGTCCCATCTTCAGCCATATGTTCCACATCCTGACTGATGGCCGGAATTATGGCATCCGCCTCGATCATGAAGTTTGAATCAGTAACAGGCACAGGCCGGCAGCGTCCGGAGGCATCACATTCGCCCAGCTCCATCCGGATGCATTCTACTTTTGTCAACCTGCCGTTTTCACCATGGATTTTCACCGGGGCTGCCAGAAACTCGATTTTGACTCCTTCCTCTTCCAAATGATGAATTTCAGCCTGTGAGGCCGGCATCTCTTTCTTGGTACGGCGGTAGAGGATAAAAACCTTGTCAGAGCCAGTGCGCAGGGCTGTCCGTGCAACATCTATGGCGACGTTGCCGCCCCCTACCACCACAACATTGCGGCCAAGGTTGAGGTGCTCTCCAAGATTGACCCGGCGCAGATAATCAACACCGTGCATCACTCCTGACAGGTCTTCGCCTTCTATACCGAGCTTGCGGCTGGCATGGGCACCGATGCCGACAAAAACCGCAGCATAGCCGTCTTTTTTTAGCTCTTCCAGGCTCTTGTCCCTGCCGATAGTAACATTATTGACAATTTTTACCCCACAGTTAACCAGGGCATCGAACTCAGCATTGATGATATCCCGTGGCAGCCGGTAGGCTGGAATGCCAACAGTCAGCATGCCGCCAAATGCAGGCAGACTTTCAAAAATGGTGCAGTGATAGCCTTCATGGGCCAGGTAGAAAGCGCAGGACATGCCGGCCGGGCCGGAACCCACAATGGCCACCTTTTTTTCCTTGGGCATGGCACAGGGCTTGAGCATGTTTTTCTTATTGGCCACCATCCAGTCAACCAGGAACCGCTCCAGCATGCCAATAGCCACCGCATCTCCTTTCTTGCCCCTGATGCAGGATCCCTCGCATTGAAACTCATGCGGACAGACCCTGGAACAGACAGCGGGTATGGAGTTGGTTTCCCGGTCTTTCCAATATGCCTCTTCAAATTTCTTCTCACGCAGTAACTTGATAAACGCCGGGATATCATTATTGATAGGACAGCCTTCCCTGCATTTGGGCTTCTTGCACTGCAGGCAGCGATTAGCCTCTTTAATCGCTGTTTCTTCATCAAAGCCGAACACCACCTCGTCAAAGTTGGTGATCCGTTCCGTAGGTTTCAGTTCCTTGGGTATTTGCCGTGGGATTGCTAGTCGTTCTTTGGGCTGCATGTTCTCCTCCTCTGGTGTTCCCTCTTCCCTCCAATCTTTGCAAAAACTGAAAAAGGCCGCCCCAGGGGACGGCCTTTACTTAATAAAACATCTGACCTTGCTAATGCAAGTCTATTTTGTTGCTATTGGCGCTGGGCTATTTTCAATCTCGCCAAGGCACGCTGCAGGGCAGCTTCAGCCCGGGTTCTGTCAATTTTTTCCCTCTGCTCCCTTGCCTGCAGCAGTCTTTTTTCTGCCCTTTCCTTGGCGCGCAGCGCACGGTCAACATCAATTTCGGCACCGCGCTCGGCTGATTCGACCAAAAAGGTGATCTTGTTGCTTGAAACCTCACAAAACCCGCCGCTTATCATCAGTTCCTCGTCGGAGCCATCTTTTTTATAGCGCAGAGTGCCAACTTTGATGGTACTCAAAAAGGGAGCATGGTTAGCCAGTACACCGAATTCTCCAGCAAAGCCGGGAGCAGTTACAATATCAACATCATCGCTGATAATGGCTCCTTTGGGCGTAACCACTTCGAGTTTTATTTTTTCAGCCATATTTTTTCCTTACGTCAGCAATATCGATAATAGTTGAAGTTTACGCTTCAGTTTTTGACTTGGCAGCCTTTTCAACAGCTTCTTCGATGGTGCCGACCATATAGAAAGCGCTTTCCGGCAGATCATCATGCTTGCCCTCAAGGATTTCCTTGAAGCCGCGGACCGTATCCTCGACCTTAACATATTTACCCGCCATACCGGTGAATACTTCAGCAACGGTGAACGGCTGGGACAGGAAGCGCTGGATCTTACGGGCCCGGGTAACAGTGACCTGATCTTCTTCAGAAAGCTCATCCATACCAAGAATGGCAATAATATCCTGTAGTTCTTTATATTTTTGCAGCGTATTTTGTACGCCACGTGCAACCAGATAATGTTCTTCGCCAAGCACGTTGGGATCCAGGATCCTGGAGGTGGAGTCAAGCGGGTCCACGGCCGGATAAATGCCGAGCTCAACAAGTGAACGGGCAAGAACAACTGTACCATCGAGATGAGCAAAGGTCGTTGCAGGGGCAGGATCGGTCAGGTCGTCGGCCGGTACGTAAACACACTGGACAGCTGTAATGGAGCCTTTGGTTGTTGAGGTGATGCGCTCCTGCAATTCACCGAGGTCGGTACCCAGGGTCGGCTGGTATCCAACAGCCGAGGGAATACGGCCGAGCAGGGCGGAAACCTCTGAACCTGCCTGGGTGAAACGGAAGATATTATCAACAAAGAACAGCACGTCCTGGCCTTCTTCATCACGGAAGTACTCGGCAGCACTCAAGCCGGTCAGGCCGACACGGGCCCGTGCTCCTGGCGGTTCGGTCATCTGACCGTAAACCAGGGCAGCTTTCGGCAGAACACCTGACTCTTTCATTTCATGATACAGGTCGTTTCCTTCACGGGTACGCTCACCGACACCACAGAACACGGAGATGCCACCATGGTGCATGGCTATGTTGTTCACCATTTCCATCATGACTACTGTCTTGCCACACCCGGCACCGCCGAACAGCCCCATTTTGCCGCCACGGGGAAAGGGGACAAGCAGGTCAATTACTTTGACCCCGGTTTCAAGCACGTTAACCTCTGTATCCTGTTCGGTAAAAGCGGGTGCGGGCTTGTGGATCGGCCGCATCTTGTCAGATTCGATCGGTCCCAGACCGTCAACCGGACGGCCGACAACGTTCATGATCCGACCCAGGGCATTCTGGCCGCAGGGGATCTGAATGGGATTGCCGGTATTCTTGGCAGCCATGCCTCTGACCAGGCCGTCGGTCTGGTCCATGGCAACGCAACGGACAACATTGTCACCCAGGTGCTGGGCAACTTCGATGATCAGGTTGCCTTCTTCGTCGCTGATAGCCGGGTTGCTGACCGCAAGTGCGTTCATGATGGCAGGAAGTTTGCCGGGTTCAAACTCGACATCCACAACAGGACCGATTACCTGTACAATTTTTCCAACTGCTTGTTCTGCGCTCATCTGAAAAAAGCCTCCTCAGGGTGTATTATTTGCCAGAAAATTTCTTCCTGGTTTCATTCTTAACCTTTCAGGGCCTCTGCCCCACCAACGATATCCATTAGCTCGGCGGTAATGCCGGCCTGTCTTGCCTTGTTATAAAGAAGCGTGAGGTCATGAATCATATCTTTACAGGCCCGGGTGGCATTATCCATGGCGGTCATCCTGGCGGCGTGTTCACTGGCACCTGTTTCCAGCATGGCATGATAGATCATGACGTTCATATAGAGAGGAAGAAGCACGTCCATGATTTCCGTTGGGCTTGGTTCATAGATGTAATCACCGGCAGCAGGACCAGTTGCAGTGCCTGATGCCTCCTCGGTTTCACTGACTTCAGGCTGCACCGGCAGCAGAACTTCAACCTCTGGTCTTTGCACAGCCACGCTCTGGAATTTTCCAAAAATCACGTGCACCTTGTCCGATTCTCCGGCCAGGAAATTAGCGGCAATATCCTGAGCTATGGACCGGGCATTGAACATCTGGAAATTCCCCATGATGTCGGTGTAGGCTTTCCGCACTTTTCCTGTCTTTTTAAAGTAGGAATTGCCTTTTTTGCCGACGCAGACCAGGGTGGTTTTCTTACCTTCAGCCTCGTATTGATTAATAAGTTTTTCGGTTGCCTTGAAAATGTTGGCGTTAAAGCTGCCGCACAGTCCGCGGTCCGATGTAACCAGAACGATTTCGACACTCTCGACATCGCGGACTTCCATGAGCGGGAACTGCCCGCTTTCCATGTTGGCCGAAAGACTGGTCATCGCAGAGTTAAATTTTTCCGTATAGGGACGAAAATCTTCCATGCGCTGCTGGGCCCCGCGGAGCTTGGCGGCCGCAACCATATTCATGGCACTGGTAATCTGTGAAGTTTTCTTCACGCCACCAATTTTTGTTTTTACATCTTTAAGACTTGCCATTGCTTTGCCTTATACCTGCGTTTTAGTTGAGGCCTCTCGAACTTTTGAATGTCTCGCCGAAAGAGGTCAGCGTACTTTTCATAAGTTCCTCAAGCTCGCTGTCTATCTCCTGCTTCTCCTTTAAGCCATCAAAAACTGCCGGGGCGTTCTGTTCGATATAGGCATAGAGTTCTTTCTCATAGTCAGCCAGCATGTCGATCGGGATGGGATCAAGAAAGCCTCTGGCGCCTGCGTACAGGATAGAAACCTGTTTTTCCATGGGCAGTGGCTGGTATTGGGGCTGTTTGAGAATCTCAACGAGCCTTTCACCGCGGTTGAGCTGCTGCTGGGTTGCCTTGTCCAAATCGGAGCCGAACTGAGCAAATGCGGCCAGCTCGCGATACTGGGCAAGATCAAGGCGCAGGGAGCCGGCAACCTGTTTCATGGCTTTAACCTGGGCAGCACCACCAACCCGGGAAACGGAAAGGCCTACGTTAATGGCCGGCCGGATACCGGCAAAGAACAGGTTCGGCTCCAGGTAGACCTGGCCGTCTGTAATAGAAATAACATTAGTCGGTATATAAGCGGAAACGTCACCCGCCTGGGTTTCAATGATTGGCAGGGCGGTGAGAGACCCTGCTCCGAGCTCGTCATTTACCTTGGCGGCACGTTCCAAGAGGCGTGAATGGTTAAAGAAAATGTCACCAGGATATGCTTCACGTCCGGGTGGGCGACGCAGCAAGAGAGAAAGCTGGCGGTAGGCAACAGCCTGCTTGGAAAGATCGTCGTAAATGATCAGGGCATGCTGGCCGTTATCCCGGAAGTATTCTCCCATGGCGCATCCGGCGTAGGCAGCAATATATTGCAGCGGGGCAGGATCGGAAGCGCAGGCGGAAACGACCGTGGTGTAATCCATGGCGCCGTGTTTACGCAAAGCTTCAACAACGAGGGCGACGGTTGATTTTTTCTGGCCGATGGCAACGTAGATGCAATGCATGTCCGTTTCTTTCTGGGCAATGATTGCATCAATGCACAGGGCGGTTTTGCCGATCTGGCGGTCTCCGATGATAAGCTCGCGCTGACCACGGCCGACCGGTGTCATGGCATCAACAGCCTTGCTGCCGGTGTAGCAGGGTTCATGTACTGATTTCCTGGCGATAACGCCTGGAGCCAGCACTTCGATTTTTCTGGTTTCCGAGGTTTCAATCGGACCAAGGCCATCGATGGGCTGCCCCACACCGTCAACAACGCGGCCTTCCATGGCCGGGCCCACAGGGACCTCGGCAATCCTGCCAGTACGCTTGACAATGTCACCTTCCTTGATGTGCTCAACATCACCGAGGATTGCGCAGCCGACGTTGTCCTCTTCCAGATTGAGCGCCAGGCCAAGAATACCGCCGGGGAACTCCAAGAGTTCCATGGCCATGCAATTTTCAACACCATGAACACGGGCAATACCGTCACCAACGGAGATAACCGTTCCCGTCTCACTCAGATCAACCTTGCTTTCGTATTCCTTGATCTGTCCCTTGATAATTTGACTGATTTCTTCGGCTTTGATCTGCATTTTGCCTATTCACTCCCCT
>Ga0209536_100001208_pt1 | contig 42814 bp, 35 predicted proteins | sample DeeMarSeWOR28_12_FD_187461 | JGI IMG/M metagenome (GOLD analysis project Ga0209536, IMG submission 187461) | Marine sediment microbial communities from White Oak River estuary, North Carolina - WOR-2-8_12 (SPAdes) (version 2) | ecosystem: Environmental > Aquatic > Marine > Intertidal zone >...
CCGTGAGCCCGAATGCCTCAAAAAGGGCCGGCTGCACAAAGACGCCCCGCTGGTCGGCGATGCAGCGGTAAAGTTCACCTGTAATCTCCTTGTTCAGATGCATTCCCAGCCAGCGGACATCCTGATCAAGACCGTATGATTCAAATAAATGATGCATCTGGTGGATCTGATCCACCTCCTCGGCATCATTGGAATGGTCCGGATTGATGTGGCCCCCGATGACGAGAAGATTCGCCCTGTTACGGAGATCAGGGTTTTCGCCGAAAAGACGGACAAGTCCCGTAAGATTTTTTATCCTGTCCAGCCTCGCCATGGTCAGGATAACGGACTTTGACCTGTCGGCGAGAACCCCGCGGCTCTCATCGTGCCTGTGGCCGCCGTATATCAGGTCATCAATCTCTTCGTGCAGATGAATGAAACGGTGTTCCCTGTCTTCTGCCGGGAAATATATTACGGGGTCGGCGCCGGGTGAGACAATATTGAATTTGGGGTCATAGACGTCAATGCCATAGAGCACCCGGTAAAGATTCGGCATGGTGAATGTCATGTAGCTTTCGTACTGTCCGGGATTTTCCTCGGTGCCGGCAATTTCCTGGTATGTGCTGGTAATAATGAAGTCAGCCGAGTTCATGGCGATGATATCGGCAGTGAACTGGCAGGAGAAGTGATAATTGGGTTCATTGTCCTGCCAGTATAGATCGGAGTACAGGTATTTTGCCTTTTCCAGGGCATGGGCGATGTTGCACTGGGTAACTCCGAGCTTGTGAGAAATGAGGGTTGCAACGAGGTTGCCGTCGGAGTAGTTGCCGACTATCAGGTCAGGCCTGCCGTCCAGCTCGGCAACGAGTTCCAGCCCCGCATCGTCGGCAAAACGCTCCAGGTAAGGCCATATCTCAAAGCGGGAAATCCAGTGAGGGATGACCTCTCCATTTTTTGAGCGAAACGGCACCCGCAGGATATAGCTGTTATTGGTCCGGGAAATGTTTTCAATGCGTTCATGGCAGGTGCTGCCTTCCGATTCCGGAATAAGCCTGGTAAGGACAATGATCCGGGGATCGATATCCACCAGGCCCTGTTCGAAAAGCCTGTCCTGCATTTCCTTCTCCAGGGCCCTGACCTGATCAAGAATATAGACGACCTGGCCGCCGGTGTCCGGACGTCCAAGGACATTTTCCTGGCCGAAAAAACCATGGGGGGAGATTATTGCAATGGAGAAGATCATGGGGATACGGCTGAGAAAGATCTCCAGGGTCCCGGGTGAAGGTGCCTCAAGAATATCAAGCAGATTGGCCATGGTTTCCCTGATCCTGGATACGCAGCGACCCCAGCCCGGCTCAAAACCGAGATCTTTAAGGTCAGGTTCCAGTTCCTGCCATTCAGTTTCGTCGTCCAGGCCACGCATGAAACGCAGGGCATCCCGCAGGGCACTGCGAAGCTGCTTGGTGCTTTCAACCTCCTGGTTCAGCAGAAGTTGTTGGTCTCGATAACGATGCACCTGGAGGAAACGGAGAAGGCGGTTATCGCCCCGTTCCAGTTCCGCAAAGAGTCCGCTCGATAGTCTCCGGTTGAGGAATTCAAGGCCCCGGCCGATTGATTTTTCCTCCTGCAGCTTGAAGAATTCCCTGGAGAAAGGGGCAAAATCGATCTCAAGCAGATGATGTTCAGAGGTGTTGCCTGAAACAAGTTGTTCCTTAAAGGCAAGAAACTGTTCGGGTGAGATCTTCTCCAGGGTAAGGCTTTTCAGGTCGATTCGTATGTAGTCCCAGCGGGCGGACCTCTTTCTGAGAGCGAAATAAGCCCAGGGTTCAAGGACCGTTGCTTCCTGGCACCAGTGGACTATGGTTTTAAAGGGACTTGCAGCCAACACTGATGACTTGTTCTCTGCAACCGTATCAACAAAGATATCCTGGATTTGAGTCCGTAACAGGAGAGGCTGGTCTCTGCAGCAGAGGGAATCCAGGAAGAGTTTTGCGTCATTTGAGTTTTCCTGGAGAAAAATTGTTAACTTGTCAATGGGGCTGTTCGTTTTTGATGGTTTCATCGCAGGTTCCACGTGTTGCTGAAATTTTGATAGAAATTTCTGTCCTGGGTGATTGCTCCCCGTCGGCCCACAACTGCAGAGGCAAAATCCTGGGCCCGCTGCATGGTAGTATGCATGGGCCAGCCGTTCATGAGGCCAAGCAGCAGAATCGAGGAAAAGGCGTCACCAGCTCCCACCGTATCCCTTATGGCAATATTATCCCGCGGTTTTGTTGAGGACAAGAGATTGTCACGGCCTACAACTACTGCACCTTTTGCTCCCAGTGTAACAAAGACGGCCTCCAGATCAAAGCGTTTCGAGATCCGGCTACAGCGTAGTTCCAGGTTTTCCTGACCCGGGAATAGCAGGTCAAGCTCGTCTTCATTCAGTTTCAGCCAGGTGGCATGTTCCACAAAGGTATGGACCTGATCAACCGTCCACCAGGGCGTGCGCAGGTTGACGTCAACAAAGACCGGGCAGCGATGCTTATGTTTCAGGCGGGAAAGGGTGCTGCGGCTGATATCATTTCTGAGGGCCAGAGACCCGTGGTAAAGAAAGGGGGGTTTATGGTGCAGGTTTTCGGCGGGCGGAGCGATATAATCGTAGGCCTGGTCCGGGAGAATTGCAAACTGTGGTTCGCCGTTGTTCAGTTCTATGCGTACCTTGCCGGTCGGAAATGCAGGATCGACCTGGAGGTGCGAGGTGATCATGTCCCAGGAGTCCATTTGTTCCCGGATGCTTCGTCCGGGGTCATCGTCACCCACTCTGCTGACAAACAGGGGGAACATGCCGAAAGCCTGGAGGTTCCAGGCAACATTGAAAGGTGCTCCGCCTAGTTTTTCCCGGCCATCGGGAAAACAGTCAAAGAGGACCTCTCCAAAAATCAGGGGAAGATGATGGTGGCCAACTTTATGAACAGCCTGGGTGTAATTCACAGGAAATGTCCCTTGCAGCAGATGTTTGAAATTTGAGGCGTTGGAATGATACTAACGTATTAGCAGTTAATATGACAACCATTACATACCCGGCAATTTTTTACTGGAAAGAGTTTTGCTTTAAAAATCCTGCACGCGGTCAGCAGTATATGTGATCTGTGGTCAAATTGTTTATGGCAGCATGATGCAAAAAACGTAAAAAATCTATTTTCTAATCAGGGTGCAGGACTGGACATTCCTTTAAGTAATTGCTAGGGTGGTACCGATGTCTGGTAAAGGTATTTACATACAGCTTTTCAGCCTGCATGGCCTTATCCGGGGGCATTCCCAGGAATTGGGGCGTGACGCCGATACCGGCGGCCAGGTCAAATATGTGCTGGAACTTGCCAGGACTCTGGCGCAGCGGGAAGATATTGAACAGGTCGATCTTGTCACCAGGCTGATCGAGGACAAGGTCGTTTCTCCCGACTACAGCATGGAGATAGAGCCACTCACAGAGAAGGCCCGTATTGTGCGTATACAGTGCGGCGGGCGCAAGTATCTGCGTAAGGAACTGTTGTGGCCCCACCTGGAGGAGTTTATTGACAAGACAATCAGATTTCTGAAAAAGGAGCAGCGGATACCGGAAATTTTCCATGGGCATTATGCCGATGGGGGCTATGTTGCCAAGGAACTGGCCAAGGCCTTTGATGGGCATTTTATTTTTACAGGCCATTCCATGGGCCGCAACAAGAGAGAAAAGCTTTTGGCTGACGGACTTTCCCTGCAGCAGATCAACAGACAATATGCCATGGATAAACGGATCCGTGAGGAAGAAGGGATTATCGAAAAAGCCGGGCTTATTGTAACTTCAACCCAGCAGGAGATTGATAAACAATACGGTCTTTATAAAAATTTCAGAAGCGGGCGGTATAAGGTTCTTCCTCCTGGAATCGATCTTGATACATTCTACCCCTATTATAACTACCATTTTGACTCAGAGCATGTCCCCGAAGAAATCAAACAGGCCAGGATTGCCCTGCTGAAAGAGCTGCAGAGGTTCTGGGGTTATCCGGAAAAACCGTTTATTCTGGCCTTATGCCGGCCGGACCACCGCAAGAATATAACCGGCCTGGTCGAGGCATACGGCACAAACCCCGAACTGCAGGCCATTGCCAATCTAGCCGTCTTTGCCGGCATACGTCAGAACATAGCGGAAATGGAGGAAAATGAACGCGCTGTTCTGACGGACATGCTTCTGCAGATGGACAAGTACGACCTGTACGGCAAACTCGCCATTCCCAAAAAACACGATTTTGAAACCGAGGTGCCGGAATTATACCGGCTCTGTGCCGAAAGTCGGGGAGTCTTTGTCAACCCTGCACTGGTGGAACCATTCGGCCTGACACTGATAGAGGCATCTGCCTGCGGTCTGCCAATAGTTGCCACCAATGACGGGGGGCCGGTCGATATTGTCAAGAACTGCAGCAACGGTATTCTGGTTGATGCCCGCAAACCTCCTGCAATAGCTGAAGCCATAAAGTCCATTCTGGTTGACGATGAGAAATGGGACGAATTTTCCAACAACGGCATATCCGGTGTGCGTAATCACTACTCCTGGGCCTCACACTGTCACAAGATGATACAGCACGTAAGAGAGATTTTTCCAAGCCTGCAGGCAGAAGGAATTCAGGGCAAAAAAATGAACAGTGAATTCTCTGAACGGCCGTCTTTCGGCAAGCGTCTGATATCTTCAAGTCATTTGATGATTACTGACATTGACAATACCCTGGTCGGGGATAATGACAGTATGTATCGCCTGTTGAAGCTTCTTGAGGAATACCGTGACAGTATTGCCTGGGGGGTTGCAACGGGCAGGAGCCTGGAGCTGACTCTTGAGGCGATGACGGAATTTGATATCCCGGTGCCTGACATCCTGATCTGTTCCGTGGGCACGGAGATATATTACGGTCCTGACCTGCGCATGGACAAAGGGTGGCAGCAGCATATATCGCATAAATGGAAGCCGGAACAGGTCAAGTCGACCCTGCTGGAGCTGGATTATCTCACCTTCCAGGAGGCCGAAGGGCAGCGGGCCCACAAAATAAGCTATTACATGGAGGATGACCCGGATCATCTGGCAGAGGTTTACAGAAGGCTGGAGGAGGAAAGACTGCAATGCCAGGTCATCTATTCCCATGGCCAGTTTCTTGATATACTTCCCAAGCGGGCGTCCAAGGGTAATGCCATTAATTATTTGCAATACAAGTACGAATTTCCCTCAAGCAGGATTATGGTTGCAGGCGACTCAGGCAATGACGAGGATATGATCCGGGGGACCAATAACGGCCTGGTTGTCGGTAATCACAGCGAGGAACTGGAAAAACTGCGTGGCAAGCTCCGGGTGTATTTCAGTCGCAAAACCTATGCGGCGGGAATTATTGAAGGCCTGGTGCATTATGGTTTTATCCCGCCCCACGAAGACCAGGATGAAACCGCTGAGGAGTTGCCGGCCGAATAATTCTTCCCAGTAACACCCATTAAATTGCCTTTGCCGTTCGGGCTGTGTCTTGTTTCCGGCTAAGCCGCTTTTTTTCTAGGGTATGGAAGCGGCCCGATTTAACGGGGCAGGGGTAAGCTCAGGTGCGGTGAAACCATTTTTGAATGTCTGCAGCAGAGAACACCCGGAACACGGGCCTGCCATGGGGGCAATGGGTGAAAGCCCGGCTCTCCTGCATGAGCTTGAGAAGCTCCTGAATTTCGAGGGTGTTCAGGTTCTGTCCCGCTTTGATGGCAGCCTTGCAGGCCATTGTCGAGAGAATGTCGTCGAGTCGTGTGGCATCGGCACGTTTTCTCCCCTCTTCCTGGCCGAATTCAGGCCCGGAAAACTCCATGAGAATTCCAGCCAGGATTTCTTCGGGGTCAAGATGACTGACGACCGCAGGAACTGCCTTTATTATGTAGTTGTCCCCCCCAAACTCCTCAACAACAAGTCCGAGCTGCCGGATCTCCTCCCTGTTGTTTCTTAATATTGCTGCATATTGCGGCTTCAACTCCAGCATTTTGGGAAACAGGAGACTCTGGCTTGTTATCTGCCTGGCAGCAAACTGTTTTTTGAGGTCTTCAAAAAGAATCCGCTCATGGACAGCATGCTGGTCGATCACCACCAGGTAATTTTGTTCTTCCCTTTGTGCTTCACAGAGAAGATAGAGGTCCATGAACTGCCCGATGGGCTTGAGGGCTTCAGGAACCGGGATCTCATCAGCCGGTGTTTGTGAAAAAGAGGGAATCGGCTCAGCTGTGGCAAGAGTTTCCGTATCTTTTTCTGGAGGGAAGACTGTCTCCGTGCGGGAAGGCGCAAAGGGCCCGGCTCCCTTGCTCTTGAGAGCATCTTTTCCAGGGGATGATTTCCAGGTCTGGTAAATGTTTCGGGCTTCTGGCCTGGTTGCAGGAGCCGGGAAACGTTGTTCAGCCTCAGCTCTTTTCATCGCCAGACCGCTGCCAAAAAGGGTGTGCTTAGCTGACTGCTGGTAATTGTCCATGGCCAGCCGGACTGCGGCAACGATTATTTCATGGATGCGGTTTGGCTGTTGAAAGCGTATTTCCTGTTTAGTGGGATGGACATTGACATCAACCGTCTCAAACGGGACAGTGACAAAAACCGCGCCCGCTGCTGTGCGGCCTTTCATGAGATAGCCGGAAAGCCCTGCGCTCACGGCATGTGCCATCATTTTGTCTTTTACTGCCCGGCCGTTGACAAACAGCCTGAGCCTGGCCGTGGTGGCAAAGGATTGTTCAGGCGCGCACAGGAAACCGTTAACCCTTATGCCGGCGCCGGCAGAGGCTGGAGCACCAGTATCCCGGATAGGGAGAAGGGGAGTTGATCCCTTATGGGCAAAAAGTGTTCTTACCCGCTCTTCCAGGGTGTCTGTATCCGCTGCAAAGTCAAAAACTCTATTGCCGTTTACAGCATATGTAATGCCGAGCCGGTGATTGGCCAGGGAGTAATTCTTGATGATTTCTTCAATGTGAAAAAGTTCGGTGCGGCGGCTTTTCAGGAATTTTTTCCGGGCCGGCAGATTGCCGAACAGGTCTTTGACCTCGATGACGGTTCCTTTATTGCAGCCCGTTTCGTGGACCTTCAGAACTTTGCCGTAGCGGACTTCTATACGGGTGCCCAATGGATCGTTCTCGGTCCTCGAGGTGATGGACATTTTTGCAACGGATGCAATGCTCGGTATCGCTTCCCCCCTGAACCCAAGGCTGCGGATTGCGGTCAGCCTGTTGCCGTCGCTTGTGCTTTCAGTCAATTTGCTCGTGGCATGGCGTTCCAGGCAGAGGAGCGCATCATCAGCATCCATGCCCATGCCGTCATCTATCACTTTGATTAGCCTGGTGCCGCTGCCTTCAATTTCAATCTGCACCTGGCGGGCCCCCGCATCTATGGAGTTTTCCAGGAGTTCCTTGACCACGGAGGCAGGCCGTTCAATCACTTCACCGGCTGCAATCTGATTGGCTAAGTGCTCGGAAAGAATTTTAATTTTCGACAAGTTATTCTCCGCTGCAAGGGAAAGAATTGTTATTTGTGTTCTTCGTCAGCATGATGTAAATAAACCGCAGCGCATTAAATTACACCACAAATTTTCTCCGTACAAGTCCGGTCATCAATGGGCAAAAAAACACCATTACACACTGCAAGCAAAAAGTCTTCTGCCCGGAAAAAAACTTCCCCTGCCGGGAAGGAAAAAAACGCTGCTCCTGCCAAGAAGCGTAAGCCCTGGAATCATGTCCACTGTATTTTCTTCCTTGCCGGGATCAGTCTTGGGCTCACTTTATTTATCAGCCTGACCCTGTATCTTTTTATCCTGCTTGATATCCCGGGCCTGAAATCCATCAGGGATTATGAACCCAAGATGACATCACTGGTCCTTGGTGCAGACCATCAGGTTGTAAAGGAAATATTTGAGGAGGACCGCAGGGTGGTGCCCCTTGAGGTGATGCCGGACCTGCTGCCCAAAGCATTTGTCGCAGCAGAGGATGCCCGATTTTACGAGCACTCCGGGGTCGATGCCTGGTCGATTTTTCGGGCCCTTTTTCATAATCTGCAGGCAGGCGGACGGGCCCAGGGCGGGAGTACCATTACGCAACAGGTGACCCGCTCCCTCCTGCTCTCGCGCAAAAAGGTCTACTCCCGCAAGATAAAGGAGGCAATTCTTGCATACCGCATAGATTCGGTGATGAGCAAGGATGAAATTCTCTATATCTATCTGAATCAGATCTACCTGGGGGAAGGGGCCTATGGAGTGGAAGCCGCGGCGCACACCTATTTCGGTACAGGGATTACTCATCTGAGCCTGGGGCAGATGGCTCTGCTGGCGGGACTGCCCCAGGCTCCCAGCCGCTATTCGCCCTTTAAGGATATGGAAATTGCCAAAAAGCGCCAGGCTTACGTTTTGAACAGGATGGCTGAAGAAGGCTATATAACGGCAGAGGCTGCCAGGACAGCCTTTAAAGATCCTTTGTCCTTGAAAAGCCCCAGCGAACATTCCTTTGGCGGGGAATACTATGTGCAGCATGTCAGTAATTATGTGAGCAGTAAGTATGGGCGGGAAATCTTGACCTGCGGCGGCCTTACAATTTACACATTCCTGGACCCGGCAATACAGCGCAGTGCGCTGATCTCCATCCAGAGAGGCCTTAAAGCCCTGTCAGCCGCGCAGAAAAAAGGAAAGAAGCCTCAGGCCGCCATGGCAGTGATGGAAACCGGAACAGGCAGGGTGCGTGCACTGGTCGGTGGCGCTGATTTTGCGGCAAGCCAGTTTGACAGGGCTGTGCAGGCCAGGCGGCAGCCTGGATCGGCCTTCAAACCGATTGTTTATGCCGCAGCGCTGGAAGAAGGTTTTACCCCGGATTCGGTTTTCATGGATGAGCCGGTAAGTCTGGTTGGAGCAAGCCGCGGCAAGGCCTGGGAACCGAAAAACTTTGATAATAGCTACCATGGCCTTACGTCGCTTAAGACAGGACTCATTCATTCCCGCAATATTGTGGCCATAAAGCTCCTGCAGGAGGTCGGGATCAGTCGGGTGGTCAAAATGGCCAGGGATCTTGGCATCAGTTCTAAAATAAAGCCGGACCTGACCCTGGCGCTGGGGTCTTCAGGCATATCCCTGCTGGAAATGACCGGCGCTTATAGCGCCTTTGCCAACAAGGGCAGCTACACGCCGCCACTATTTATAGAAAAAATAGTTGACCGGCATGGAAATATCCTTGAAGAAAATTCTCCTGGAAAAGCGCGGGTTATGTCAGAAAAAACCGCGGCCCGGATGGATCACATGCTGCAGGAGGTGATCAGGCAGGGTACGGGCAGTAAGGCCCTGGGATTAAAGGGAACCGCGGCAGGGAAGACAGGTACCACAGACCATAATATGGATGCCTGGTTCATCGGTTACACCAAGGATTTTCTGGCCGGAGTCTGGGTGGGGCATGATAGAAAGGTGTCACTGGGCAAAGATGCATCGGGAGGACAGGTTGCGGCACCGATCTGGCTCGATTTCATGAAACAGGTTGAGACAGGGAGAAACTAGTTTGAATTTTTGGCGTAATCCATCGTTATTATTCAAGTTCATTTTCTTTGTCGTCATACGAGACGTGACGACGATTGGCAGCTTGCCCAAAGAAACGAACCAAAAGAAAGTGCAGCCGATCACTTGGTCCCGCATTGCGGGGTTGTCGGCAAATTTACTACTGCCGACGATTGACATCCTGCGCTCCTTGCCAAGAACGGGCGACATCGGAAAGTCGCTCCGCTCCGCCGAGTCGCTGATCCGTTCTTAGCCGCGTAGCTCGGCTGCATGAGACGGCAGGAAAACCTGGCTTTGTATTTGTAAACCCGTTCTGTGCCGCTGAGCATCGCAGCTGTTGACGGATTAAGACGCTGGACCTGTTTGAGCCGCCGCAGGCGGCGAGTTTTCAGCGTCCCGTCAACAGCAAGAAACGCAAGGGAGCCCGAAGGGCCGGTACAGTCGGGTGCCCTTTTCTTGCTCCTTCTTTTGGGCAAACAAAAGAAGGAGGGATAAATAAATAAAAAGGATCCTTTTTCAGGCTGGATGTGAAATGTATTGTTTTTGGAACAAAGGCGCTAAAAATTCATTTTCCTTCGTTTTCGCTCCCGAAAGACGATCTTGATGGGCGTTTTGTCAAGCCCAAGTTCCTTCCTGAAGGTGTTGACCAGGTAACGGTGATAGGAGAAGTGGATTTCTTTGGGATAGTTGGCGACAATGGCAAAGGTTGGAGGCCGGCTGGCAATCTGTGTTGTGTAAAGGAGTTTAATGCGTCTGCCCCTATGCAGTGCCGGGGGGTGCGAGGCAACAGCATCCTGGAGTATACGGTTTAACCGGTTGGTGGAAAATGTTTTGCAGAATTGCTCATAGACAGAGGTAATTGTCGGCAGTAGTTTTTTTACCCCCGCGCCGGTCAGGGCTGAAAGACGCAATACCGGGGCAAACCCGACAAATTGCGTAGCCATTTGCAATTCAGCCACAATTTTTTTTTGCTCCTTGGGCTGGCCTTTGACAAGGTCCCACTTATTAACTACCAGAATACAGGCTCGTCCCTGCTCCTGGGTATACCCTATCACTTTTGTGTCCTGCTCGGTAACACCTTCCTCGGCATCGATCAGAATCAGGGCCAGATCGCACCGTTCCAGGGCTCCCAGGGCTTTAATTATACTGAATTTTTCCAGTTTCTCCTTTACCTTGCCTTTACGCCTGATCCCGGCTGTATCGATAAGCAGGTAGTTTTTGTTCTCTACCGTCAGCAGGGTATCGATGGAATCCCTGGTGGTGCCGGGAATATCGGAAACCACCATGCGTTCTTCACCGAGCAGCCGGTTGATAAGCGAGGATTTTCCCACATTCGGCCTGCCGAAAAAGGCTATACGGATGGAATCTGCGGGCTGCAGTAAACTTTCTTCGCGTTCGGGCAGTGCAGCCGCAAGATCATCCAGCAATGAACGGACGCCATATCCGTGCTCGGCGGATATGGGCCAGAGCTCTTCCACCCCCAGCTCATAAAAAGGGGGGAGCAGGCTGGCTTCCAGTTCCTCGCCATCTATCTTGTTCACTATATAATAGACAGGTTTATCGGCCTTGCGGAGAAGGTTCGTGACGTCAAAATCAGTGGGGGTGACGCCATCCCTCCCATCCATCAGGAACAGGAGGACATCCGCCTCGGCAACAGCCTGCAGAGTCTGCTCCCTGATGTTGCCTCCCATACTATCCCCGGCATCTGCAGTAATCCCCTCTGCCTCGATACCGCCGGTATCAACCAGTATAAAAGTTTTTTGCTCCCACTCCACCCGTTCGTACTGCCGGTCACGGGTAACGCCGGGAGTAGGATCGACAATGGCCTTGCGGGATTTTGTGATCCGGTTGAACAGGGTCGACTTTCCCACGTTCGGCCTGCCTATTAAGGCAACAATGGCGGTTTGCGTAAAGCCTGGTTGCGGGGGCGTTTTTTTTGGGGTCATCGGGTTAAGAAAAAACTCTTTTTTAAATGCTCTGCAAGGCTGTTCGAACGCTACTATTCTACTTGTCAAGCAGGTTCAGGATTTTTTCAGTTAATTTCAGCAGATGAGGATAGTCATCTGCGTCCGGGGCGGTGAGCAGATGGTGCAGGGACAGTGTTGCCGGCCGGATAAACTGCTGAAAAAAAACTTTCTGCTTTTGCTTAGCAAGAAAGGCAAAGGCCCCTAATATCTGCAGATTTCGCTGCAGGGCGAGACTCTTGTAACCCTTTAAAAATGCCAGGTCGTCAAGGCCGTATGTGCACAGATGCTCCAGGTAGTGCTCCAGGAGTTCCTGCTGCACCTGTGGGGGGATCTGGGCATAGGGATCGATGAGCAGTGAGGCCAGGTCGTAGCCCAGGGGTCCGAGCCTGCCCCCCTGAAAGTCAATGACCCTGATTTCCCCGGCAGCAATCATAAGGTTCCTGGATTGAAAATCCCGATGCAGAAAATATACGGCGGGCTGCCGGGCGGCACGGCCGGCAAGGTCTTTAAATTCATCGCTTAATTTTGCCGGCAAGTTTTTAATGCCGAGCAGGTCCTGGCAGAATGCCTGCGTGAAATAGCCGGATTCCTTTTCCAGCATGAGCTTTTTGTCATAGCGCTGTGTTTCCCAGCACCACTTCCGGTCAAAGCGGACACTGCCGGAAATCTGCATATAGAGGAGGAGTTCGATGATTTCCTTGTAGGTCTCCCTGGCCTGGTCCCAGACATGTTCACCGCTTTTCTTCTTATTTCTCTCCAGTTCATCATACAGGAGCGTTTCGCCAAGGTCCTCGAAGAGAATAAAGCCATTTTCCGGGTCAAAAGAATGAATTGCCGGTACCGGAATGCCCCTTTTTTTCAGGTGACTGCCGATATTAAAGGCTGCCAGGGCTTCAGCCAGTCCTTTTTTGGTATTTTCATTAGCCGGCATAACGCCGCAGAAGGACCCGTTTTCTCCAGTGGTTATTTTAAAAAACATGCGGCTTGAGCCGTCACCGGCCAGAGGGGTCAGGGCGAGGTTCTCACTATTGCCGACAAAACCCTCATGGCGCATAAAATTGAGGATCTGCTGCGTGTGATCGTTTTTGTTTGAGCTAGTCATTTGGCAAAGCGTCCGGACTCCGGATTATAAGTTCAAAATTACGCAAGAGGCTAACATATCATAGAAATGGAGTATTGGAATACTGGAGTAATGGGAAAGAAATTTTAAGTGTTTAATTCAAAATTCAAAACTTAATAAAAACTCCAACACTCCAGTACCCCAATATCTATCTATACCTTTACAAAGCTATAATTGCATCTTTAATAATGGAGCCGGCCGGAACAACGGCGCCGTCCCAGACAACCGATCTCTGCAGGGTTGCCCCGGCTTCAATTATTGCGCCCTGACCTATGCAGACCCAGTCGAGCAGCGTGACATCCCTGCCCATGGATGCATTTTGTGTGCCCACAAAGGGGGCCCCCGCAGCTGCCTCTGCCAGTTCCTCGTATACCGGGACCCTGCGCTCCAGCAGATCTGCGTGCAGCTTCAGGTAATCCGCCGGGGTCCCCATGTCTGTCCAGAAATGATGCGTTGCCAGGTAGGCCCTGATCGTCCCTCCCTGCTGTAATAGTTTCCTGTAGCAGTCGATGATGCAGCAGGGTGTATCCTGCGGAATAATCTGCAGCACTTCAGGATTAATGACATGGATACCCGTAAAAGCAAGCACTCTTTCCTCATTTCCGCTCCTGCCGCCTGCTCTGTTGAAACCGGTAATACGAAGCGTCTCATCGGTCACAACATCATTGAAGCGGGGATAATCATGGAGCACGAGGCTGACATCGGCGCCGGCTTCACAATGGGAACGGTAGACCTCTCTGTAATCGATTGAATGATAAATATCTCCATTGACAACAAGAACGGGATCTTGTCCGAAATGAGGCAGGGCCAGCCGCAGGCCGCCGCCGGTTCCCAGTATTATTTCTTCCTCCTGCAGGAAGATGCCTGTCTCATCCTGCAGGGCTTTTTTCATCTGCGGCAGAAGGTGGTGAGCATTAACAAGAATTTCAGCCGCACCTGCCAGTTTTATGCGGTTGATGGTCAGGTGCAGAAGCGGCTTGTTGAGAATGGGAAAAAGAGGCTTGGCCCGCTTCAAGGTAAAAGGGCGCAGCCTGGTTCCAAGGCCTGCTGCCAGGATCATGGCTTTCATAGTTGAGTGCTCATGGCAAGTCAAATGTTTCTCTGTAACACTCCCAGGAAGCCCGGGGCGAAATTATCCGGATTACCGGAAATGTTAAGAAATGTATATTTTTTGAGCTTACCAGGATAACTCACCCGAAACATTTTCTGTAACACCCACAATTACGATTCCGGCAGCATCCGCAGTGCGGATAACAGATTCCCTGTCAAAAAACAGGGCGTATCCTGCCTCAACGGCAAGCACGCTGGCCTTGACCTCCTGCATGGAGGTGATGGTTTTTTCGCCCACTGCCGGCAGGTCGAAACGGAGGTCCTGGTTTGGTTTTCGCAGTTTCACCACCACGGTTTTTTCTTTGCCGAGACTTCCTCCCCTGCGTATGGCTCCATCGGTGCCCTCAATGGCCTCCACTGCCAGGACGGTGTGGTTGCGCACCACCACGCATTGACCGATGTCCAGGCTCCCCATGGCGCGGGCAATTTTCCAGCCGAACACAATGTCGTTTTTCTGGTCTTTTGTAGGTTTTTTCCTGGTAAGAACACCTTGGGGAAAAAGCAATTCAGGGACATAACCGGTTGAGGCCACTACCTCGATGCCATCCTTTTCCAGGCGGTCGGCAACTGCCCGCAGGATGGCGTCATCCTGCTTGATATCTATTTTGTTCCAGAGTCCGAGTCCCTTGAGATCAGGCCTGACATCGCGGAAGATATTGGTTTTGGTGATGGAGCCGATAAAGACTGTTCTTGTAACCCCTTCCCCTTTAAAGAAATTGATGATCTTGCCAAGCTGGCCAAGTCTGACCCACTGGAGGCGATCCACGAGGCCAGCCAGTGTTTCGTCGGTTTCACCCTGGTGCGCAGCAGCATAAACCTTAAGCCCCTGCCGCTGCACAGCCTTGGCAAACAGGAGGGGAAACTGCCCTCCGCCAGCGATTATGCCTATTTTATCAGTAGCGTTTCCTGCCATAGGATGTGCAAAGTGTTCTGTATCAGCGGAAGTTGGCGCTGGCGTCAGGGTATCAATCACCGGATTCAAGCGTTCGGATCACACCCTGTTTGCTGGTGCGGAAAAAATCAAGCAGCCGGTCCACCGGTTCGCAGCCAACAATTTCTGCAGCTGCCTGAGCCAGGGCATCCTGCAGCAAGAGCTCCGGGGTCATGAAGATGATCTTATAGGCCTTGTCCAGTTTCTTTAAAGTATCAGTATCAAAACCGCGGCGGCGCAGCCCCACCTTGTTGATGCCGGAGACCCGCATATGCTTGCGGGTGCCGCTTACAATGACAAAGGGCGGTACATCCTTGCTGATGCCGGAAAGGCCGCCGATATAAGAATAGGCCCCGATGCGGATGAACTGATGCACCGCGACGAGACCGCCGATAATGGCATGGTCCTCAACCTGGACATGTCCTGCCAGGGTGGCTGCATTGGCCAATATTGCTGAATTGCCGATAACACAATCATGGGCGATATGCACATAGCCCATAAGCAGGTTTCCGGAACCAACAGTTGTAACGCCCTTGTCTGTGACCGTACCGCGATGTATGGAGACATACTCCCTGATCTGGTTATTGTCGCCGACGATCAGTTCAGTATCCTCTCCCTTGTATTTCAGATCCTGGGGCGGGGCGCCAACCGTGGCAAAGGGCCCGATAACATTTCCCGAGCCTATGGACGTGGGGCCGGTTATAACCGAATGGGGCTTGATAGTGGTGTCCGGCCCGATCCTTACCCCTTTTTCAATAATCACATAGGGGCCGACACTGACTGAGCTGTCAAGTTGCGCCCCCGGATCAACGATTGCTGTAGGATGTATGTTCATTTCAGCCACGAGAGTTTAAGGAAAGAAGAAAACTGTTAGACAAATGCCGCCATGAATTCCGCCTCGGCAACAACTTCGTTGTCGACCTTTGCTTTGCCAGTCATCTTCCAGATTTTTCCCTTATGCTTGAGAACGTCCATCTCAAAGAGCAGCTGGTCACCGGGAACAACGGGGCGCCGGAATCTTACCTTGTCAATGCCTGCAAAGTAGATGAGTTTTTTGCCAATCATATCAGGCAGGGAATAATAGGCAAGGATGCCGCCGACCTGCGCCATGCCCTCCAGGATGAGAACGCCGGGCATAATGGGGTCGGAAGGAAAGTGACCCTGGAAATAAGGTTCATTCATGGTGACATTTTTCAGGCCGATCATGCTTTTGTTTTTCTCGCCTGCAAGAATTCTGTCAACCAGCAGAAAAGGATAGCGGTGCGGCAGAAGCCGGACGATCTCTTTTATATCCAGAGTTGCAATATCACTTGCCATACTTCCTCTCCTTCCTCTTTATCTCTTTTTTTCAACTGCTGTAATAAAGTCTGAACCTGCAGGGTCAAATATAATTCTTCAATAACCCTATTCCTGCCCTTCATCAGGGAATAATTTTTCATACATTTTTAGTATCTTTTTTCTCATGTCAAGCTGTTCGCTGTAAAGATTCGGCAGCTTTGCGAATATGATGCTGGCCTTTAACCAGTCCTTGTGCGGGATCGCCGGAATCCCGGAAACAATGGTATCCTTTGGCACGTTGGCATGCACGCCTGACTTGGCAGCCACCTTGACGTTGTCATCAAGGTGTATATGGCCTTTTATGGCAACCTGTCCCCCTAAAACAACATTTCTGCCCAGGGAGGCGCTGCCGCCAATGGCTACATGGGCCACCAGTAGCGAGTTCTCACCAATCTTGACATTGTGGCCGATCTGCACCAGGTTGTCCATCTTGGTGCCCCGCATGATATGGGTCTTGCCAAAAGTACCCCGGTCAATCGTTACATTGGCCCCGATCTCTACATCATCGTCAATCTGCACCGTGCCGATATGGGGCCACTTGACATGGTTGCCGCTTTCATCAGTGGCAAAGCCGAAGCCGTCACTGCCGATAACAGTGCCGCTGTGGATGATGACCCGGGCCCCGATGGTGCAGGAGTGGTACACTGTAACGTTGGCATGGAGAAGACAGTCGTCGCCGATGACGACATCGTCGCCAATGACGACACCGGGGTGCAGCGTCACCCGCCTGCCCAGCTTGACCCGTTCGCCGATAGAAACAAAGGGGCCGATCGATACCTCTGCAGGGATCTCAGAACCGCTGCCTATATGAGCCTTGGGACTTATGCCAGCAGCCCGGAACGGTTCTGCCTGGAAAAAGTTCTGCATGGAGGCGGCAGCCAGGTAGGGATTTGCCACCCTGATCAGGGGCTTTTCATCAAAGGAAAGTTCATGGGGCACGATGAAGGCTGAAGCCCTGCTGCTTTTGACCTTCTCCAGCCCTGCTGCTTTAACCAGGAAGGCTATCTCTCCCGGGCCGGCCAGGGCAAGGTCGGCCAAACCATGTATAACAATTTCAGGGTCGCCGGTGATTTGCCCGCCCACCATTTCGGCAAGCTCGGCAAGTGTCTTAGTTTTTGCAGCCATAGATATGTCTGAGAAAAAATTATCGAGTTGTGTCTGTGTAGAGAGAGATAAGAAAATACCTTGTTATGGGAAGCAATTCAAGGGATCAGTTGTAAAGAAACACTTCCTGCCGTAATTTTTCAAAGGCACTCAGGTCATTCTGCCATGATTTTTCCAGATCCATGATGCTTTCACCCTGTTCAAGGGCCAGGCGCACCTGTTTGTCGCCCAGTATCAGATCCATGGGAAGACGCTCATACTCGTATTCATAGGGAGGTTTTTTGTAGGCAAAGGCTTCCGGATACAGGAGCATGACAGCCTGGAGCAGGGCCAGAGAGGTGCGATACGGACGATATGTCGACGGGTCGGTAACATGGATCTGGAAACCTCTGCAAGCCTTCCCGGCCCACTTGTTGGAAGTGGGTTCGAAAATGAGCGGCCTCAGGACACAGCCGGGGATAGGAGCATTTTTCTCTGTCCGTCGCAGGATTTCGTCAGGCTCAAAAAATGGGGCGCCGAAAAGCTCGAAGGGCAGACAGGTGCCGCGCCCCTCAGAGATATTGGTGCCTTCCCAGATCACCTGTCCCGGGTAAACAAGGGCAGCAGTCGGAGAGGGCATGTTCGGCGAGGGGAAGACCCAGGGCAGTCCTGTATCATCAAAGAGCATTGAGCGGCGCCAGCCCTGCATAGAGATTATTTCCAGGTCAGCACCGATCCCGAAATGTTTGTTGAGCAGAAGCGCAAGTTCGCCAAATGTCAGGCCGTGGCGCATGGGGATGGGATAAAGTCCCACAAATGAAAAGCAGTCCCCGGCAATGATGTTGCCTTCCACCAGTTCGCCGCCGACAGGATTGGGCCGGTCAAGCACCACGACCTTTTTGCTGAATTTGGCTGCAGCTTCCAGGCAGTAAGCCATGGTGTAGAGAAAGGTGTAAACCCTCGTGCCTATATCAAACAGGTCAATAACGAGCACATCGATAAGATCGAACATCTCTTTGGTGGGGCGCCGTTCCCTGCTGTAAAGGCTGTACATGGGCAGCCCGGTGGCCGGGTCGAGGGTATGGCCGGACTCGATCATGTTGTCCTGTTTTTCTGAGAAGAAACCATGCTGGGGTGAGAAAAGACAGGTCAGCTGATCCGGAAAACCGGAGAAGAGAAGATCTCTACTGTGAAAGAGCCTGCTGTCCGTCGACGCCTGGTTGCAGAGGAGTCCGAGTTTTTGCCCTGAAAGCCATTTCGGGGGTGCCAAGATAAGCTGTTCTATTCCCAGGGATATCATATGTAAGTATTACTTGCTGGATTAACCCGGATAATTCGCGGGTCACGCCTGCACGACCTTGTCGGCCGCGCCTTGTAAACCGTCGAAAGCGTTGCGGGTGTCGACTATCAGGTCTGCATGCTCAAGGATGAACCTGTAGTCATAGGCGGAATGGTTGGTTGCAACCAGGAGACAGTCCATGGCTGCCAATGTTTCTGCAGCAAGATCCGTACTCTTGAGGCTTAAGGAGTAGTTCCGCATCGGCGGCAGCACCGGGATGTGCGGATCATTATAATACACCTCGGCGCCCTTTTCCTGCAGGAGCTCCAACAGCTTGAATGAAGGCGATTCCCTGGGGTCGTCGACATCTTTTTTATAGGCCATGCCAAGCAAGAGGACCCTGGAGCCATTGATGGATTTTTTCCGGCTGTTCAAGGCATCCATAACCCGCTGTACAACGTAGTAGGGCATGGCGGAGTTGACTTCGCCGGCCAGTTCAATGAATTTGGTGGGAAAGTCATACTCCCGGGCCTTTGAAGTCAGGTAGAATGGATCGATGGGGATGCAGTGGCCGCCGAGCCCCGGACCGGGATAGAAGGGCATGAAGCCGAAGGGCTTGGTGCTGGAAGCCCTGATCACCTCCCAGACATCTATTCCCATGCGGTGGCAGAGTATCTTCAGTTCATTCACCAGGGCTATGTTGACGCTTCTGAAGATGTTTTCCAGGAGCTTGGACATTTCTGCAGCCTGGGTGGAAGAGACCTCTACTACAGAATGCAACGCGGTTTTGTAGAAATCTGCTGCAAGTCTGGTGGATTCCTCATTGATGCCGCCTACAACTTTAGGGATGTCCGCAGTGCTGTAGTTAGGGTTGCCGGGATCCTCCCGTTCAGGAGAATAGGCGAGAGCAAAAGCGGCTCCTGCCGCATACCCGGAATTCTCCAGGATGGGCAGCAGCAGCTCGACAGTGGTGCCCGGATAGGTGGTAGATTCGAGGATGACCATCTGCCCGGGCCGCAGGACTTTGGCTATGGAATGAGCCGTGTTCTCTATAAACTGCATATCCGGCTCCCGGTTGCGGGTCAGGGGGGTAGGAACACATATGAGCAGGACATCCGGCTCATTGAGCCGGGTGAAATCAGCGGTGGCGGAAAATTTGCCCTGCTGCACAAAGCCGGCCAGTTCAACCGAGGGGATATGCTTGATATAACTGACCCCGGCATGCAGCATGTCAATTTTTTTGGCATCAAGATCAAAGCCGAGGACCGTAATATCTTTGCGCAAAAAAGTAAGGCTCAGGGGCAGGCCCACATATCCCAATCCGATAACACCCAGGAGAAATTCTTTCCGGGCAATCTTGTCTTTAAGTTCCGTCAGTTCCGGTGTCATAAGGGGCTCAAGGCTTATAGGCAAAGGTTAAATCGTTTATACTGCAATCCAAAATTAAGATTAAAGGCCAGGATTATTCCACGGTTACACTTTTCGCCAGGTTCCGTGGCTGATCGACATCACAGCCGCGCAGGGAGGCTATTTCATAAGCCAGGAGCTGAGCCGGTATGGTGAAAAGAATGGGGTTCAGTTCCGGCATCATGGTTGGCGCTTTGGGCATATACAAGACATGCTCGGTAATTTTTTTCAGCTGCCTGTCACCTTTGGAGCCGATAAGAATGAGCTGTCCCTGGCGGGCCCTGATTTCCTCTATATTGGAAATGGATTTTTCGTAGACATTGTCCTTGGGCACCAGGCCTAGTATGGGCATATCCTTGTCAATCAGCGCGATGGGACCGTGTTTCAGTTCGCCCGCAGCATAGCCTTCGGCATGGATGTATGAAATCTCCTTCAGTTTCAAGGCGCCTTCCAGGGCGATTGGAAAGTTCAACCCCCGGCCGACAAAAAGGAAATTGCGGCTGTCATAAAAGCGTTCCGCCACAACCTTTATCTTTTTCTGCAGTCCGGGAAGGTTTTCCTCCAGAAGCGGCGGCAGCCCTATAATGGCCTGGCCAAGCTGTCTGACTCTATCAGCCGGCAAAGTTTTCTTTACCTGGGCCAGATAGGAGCCCAAAAGGAAGAGGGCAGCCAGCTGACTGGTAAATGCCTTGGTTGAGGCCACGCCGATCTCAGGTCCTGCATGGGTATAGAGCGTAGCGTCAGCCTCCCGGGTCATGGTGCTTCCCACCACGTTACAAATGGTGATAACCTTGGAGCCGAGCTGGGAAGCCAGGCGTATCCCTGCCAGGGTGTCGGCGGTTTCACCGGACTGGGAGATGGAAAGGGTGAGGACTTTCTTGTCCAAAAGGAGCTTGCGGTATCGGAACTCGGATGCAATATCAACCTCGACCGGGATGCCGACCCACTCCTCGAACCAATACTTAGCCACCAGGGCCGCATGCCAGGAAGTGCCGCAGGCGACAAGGGCTATGCGTTCAAGATTTTTGAGCTCTTTTCCCAGCTTCTTGAGCTCAGGCAGTTCGACTCTGCCGCTTTGGGGATCGATCCTGCCGCGCAGGGTGTTAATCAGGGCCTGGGGCTGCTCGTAGATTTCCTTGAGCATAAAGTGCTTGAACCCGGCTTTTTCAGCCATGCCGGCATCCCAGGTAATGGTTTGCGCCTGCTTGTTGATCTTGCGGCCGCTTGCAAGGTTTCGAACCTCCCACTTGTCGGCAGCGAGAACAGCGATCTCCTTATCCTCCAGAAATACGACATCTCTGGTATAAGGCAGAAGAGCAGGAACATCAGAGGCCAGCAGAGTACCTTCGCTGTTGCTGATGCCAAGAACAAGCGGGCTGTGATTCCTGGCAGCCACTATGGTGTCAGGCTGGCCTTTCCAGAGCACACCCACTGCAAATGAGCCTTTAACCCTTTTAAGGGCCTTTCTGACAGCCTGCACCAGATCCTTGTCCAGGTACTCCTCAATGAGGTGGGCCAGGACCTCTGTATCTGTCTCGGAACGGAATATGTGTCCTTTTTTTATGAGTTCGCCTCTCAGGGTCTGGTAATTCTCAATAATGCCGTTATGCACCACAACAAGGCTGTCTTTGCAGTCACCATGGGGATGGGCGTTTTCAGTGGTCGGGGCCCCATGGGTAGCCCAACGTGTATGTCCCAGTCCTACATGGCTTTCAACGCCCACCACCTCTTCAACAATTTTTTCCAGGTTGGAGAGCTTGCCCTGGGCCCGGTGCTTCACCAGCCCGCTGTCCTCAAAATAGACCAGGCCTGCTGAGTCGTATCCCCTGTATTCCAACCGCTTAAGGCCGTCCAGAAGGATGGGTATTACTTTCCTGGTGCCGATATAGCCAACTATGCCGCACATATTCTTCCCTGCATAAAAGATGTTTGAAATATTTTCCGGGCCCGCATTAAAATTTAAAGACAAACCCAGGCAAAGTCTTCATCATTGTCGTGACGCTGAGGCGCAGAAACCGGTTGCTATGGGGTTCGTCTGCGCCTGAAAAAAAGATATCCGTTATATTAATTTCAAGGGGTAACTGCATAAAATTTCTATATAAATCTACAGGACAAATTGCGCTAATACGAGTTTTTTCTTTTCTCCCAGCCAAAAAGGTTGTACTTATTTACCACTTTATGCAGAAAAAATCATGGGCTAAGGGGAATCGCTGAACACAGGAATCGCAAAGCTGTCTGATTTACTGCAGTGAAAATGAGTGACAAGTCTCTACAACAAAGGGAAACCATCATGTCCAAGGATCTGAACCAGATGCGGCAGCGGCTCAAGGAACTCCTGCTGAAAAAATCATACCGCCAGGGCAGGATTAAACTAACATCAGGCAAGGAGTCAGATTTTTATATTGACGGCAAACAGACAACTCTCGACGCTGAGGGGGCATATCTTTGCGGCATGCTTCTCTATGCCCTGATCTGTTCCAGTGCAAAGAAAATTGATGCTGTCGGAGGCATGACCCTGGGGGCTGATCCCCTGGTTACGGCAGTTTCAATCGTGAGCTACCTTGAGGGGGAGGCAATGCCGGCGTTTATAGTTAGAAAAGAGCCGAAAGCCCATGGCACGGAAAACTATATTGAAGGCAAGGAAAACCTTGCACATGGAACGCGGGTTGCATTGCTCGAAGATGTGGTCACTACCGGGGGTACACTTCTGCGGGTAATTGAACGGGTGAAGTCCCAGGGATTTGAAGTCGGTCTGGTTGCCACTGTCGTTGACCGCCAGGAAGGAGGCGCTGAAGCCCTGGCTGCCCAGGGATACAAGCTTGTTTCAGTTTTCACCAGGGAAGAGTTGCTGGCGCCATAGGCAGGCAGCCGTCACAGGTTTCTGGGGAAGTTATCCGGATGAAATGCAGAGAATGTAAAGGAAAGCTCGAGATTTTAAGGCAGTGCAGAAAAATCCGCATGCAGTGCCAGGAGTGCGGGCGGGAATACCAGATCCACGAGGTTGCAGACCAGCTTGATCCTGAAACAGAAGAGATGCTTGAGCGCTATACTGTTATAATATATGATTAATTGCCCTGTTAATGAAACCTACAGTTTTGCTGATGTTTCAATGTGATGAAGAAATCTAAAAAAAGCCTGGTTAGTCGAATTATATTGTTCATTTTCTTTGCTTGCCCAAAGAAAACGAACCAAAAGAAAAGGCAGCCAATCACTTGGTCCGACTGTGTCGAACTTCCCTGTGCTCCTCAAAACGACCGAGAGTTTGAAAACTCGCTTCGCTCAAACAGGTCAAACTCCTTTTTCGGTCGTTTTTTTGGTGCTCGGCTGCGTGAAATGGCTATTAACAAGTTGCTTATTAAATTGCCCATCAAAGGGCTGTAACTTTATACAATAGGAAAAATGAAAAAACCTGATGTGGATATTGGGGCATGTACGCTCTGCATGGGCTGCGTCGAGCTTTGTCCGGAAGTGTTCCGTTACAATGATGCGGGCTATATAGAAATAGTGGAGCTTGACAACTACCCTGAAAAAGATGTTGATGAGGCGATAATGTTCTGTCCCGAGGACTGCATTGCCTGGACTGAAGAATGACAGGAAGAAGAGAGTCTTTGCTGCGTCATTTTTTACATCTCAACCTCATAAAAGACAAAATGGTTTATGACAAAAAGAGGCGGTAAAGGGTTAGGGCGCCTGTACCGGGCATTCGTTTGGTCAATGGCAGGCCTGAAGGCAGCCTTTGAGCATGAAGCCGCTTTCCGCCAGGAACTTCTGCTCTGTGTCATTCTGGCACCCCTGGCCTTGTATTTCGGCGGCACAGGAGTTGAAAGAGCCCTGCTGCTGGGCAGTTTGCTGCTCATCCTTATTGTCGAGCTGTTAAACAGTGCTGTTGAGGCAGTGGTCGACAGGATCGGTACAGATGAGCATGTTCTGGCCGGGCGCGCCAAGGACATGGGTTCTGCAGCTGTTTTTCTCGCTCTGGTCAATGCCGGTCTAATCTGGCTTCTTGTAATCCTGACATGAATGTGAACCGCTGAACTGCACTAACCCTCTCAGTTGAGCTCAATTTATAGAAATAATACCGATAGAAGTTTTGCCAATTTCAGGATATATCCCCCGATTTTGCCCTGAAATGGGTAAGAATCCCCCACCAATCGCCACAAAAGAATTATTGCTGCATAACAAACAAAATGGAATGTATCAGGTTAAGATTGCCCCTGGACACCTTGAACAATTTAAAAAGTATTCCGACTCCAGATTTATAGCAGAAGTTTTAAGTTTTGAAATAGAAAAGGCAAGCCCATTTCTGAACCTGCCTTTCTCAAAATTGTAGAACAAAAATTAAGCCTGATTCTTTTTCCTTCTCCTGGCAGCACCGGCAACACCAACTAAGCCTGTTCCAAGCAGGAGTATAGTGGTTGGTTCGGGGATGGCGGCGGTGGAATTAACTGTTAAATCATCAAAATTAGCTGTCAAGCCAGTAGAGCCAATTTCAATGTTAACCCAGTCCAAGTTTGACCATTGCCCTCCACTTAAATTGTATGTTTGAGCAATAAACGCAGAAAACGAACCTCCTTTATTTGATGTAATTTTTACTGAATTTTCAACTGCTCCATTAAGTTGTATCGGGATAAGGAAACTGGTGAAGTCGAACTTACTTCCATCAATAGTGGTTAATTGAACAGTTGTGCCAGCAAACAAAGCGCCATAATTACTCGCTGCATTGCCAAAAATACTTAAAAGTGGAATAATTCCACCAGATGCGTCAAGCTGATAGCCATCTTCTTCGTAGTGAATGTAAGAATCACCCGCAGTGGTATTGTTAAAATCAATCACAGTAGCATTTGCTATTCCAGCTAAGCCAATCCCAAACAGACCAATTAAACATCCTGCTAATAGTTTCTTCTTCATTTTCCTTCCCCTTTATATCAAAATAACATTTATGGAATTTGAACATAATTATCCGTTTGTAATTGCAAGCAAAAATCATACCCATTGCGGGGCAATTCATTTATCTGTTTAATAACAGTCAGTTAACTGTTAATTGGATGTAAATATAGGATTAAAATTTGTCCGTTTTCCAGGAAACCGGCAAGATTTTTCCAGTATCGTGGAAGAAGGGAGAAAAGAAACAAGCCCAGAAATTTGTCAGGCGGAAGTACAGGTATCTTGCCACAATCTTGACTCTATGAAAGAGAATTGCCAGTTAAGGTGTGCACTGGCAATCTTTAGTCTTTTTCAAAGAGTAAAAATTCTTGATAGCGGCAATATGTACACTTTTGAACATAAGGAAGCTCTTGAGTAGGCTTGGGGAAATAATGCGGATGGTGCTTTTTTGATTATTTCAACACGCAAAGTACGTTAGCGGATCTAAAGTTACTTTATTGGGGGGTAAATTTCTGAATATTCGAGCCCAGGATGTCGTTCGCCGTATCGAGATGGTATATCCTGTGTCCAATCACTTGGGATTATAACGGGAAGTATAACAAAAAAAACAAATACGACACGCCTCATCCACAGACCATTCTTAATTTCGTCATTATCTTTATACTCTCTTTTGATAGGTTGCAGATAAACAGTGTTTTCACTGATTCTCTTCTTGTTACGATAAAACCAGAAAATCAGGAATGTGCCGACAAGTGTCATGAAAATATTAAATTCCTGGCCTGGAGGAAAACCCAAAAAATCAGTCCGATATTCCCGGAAAAAATCTACGAATATCCTCAGAAAACCATACCATAAAATGAAATGGGCTGTTAATACCCCGCGAGGAGGATTTGTTCTTCTGATCAATAACAGAAAAGGGACTAGAAGCAGATTTTTGATACCATCATAAAGGACAACCGGATGGCGGTATCCCTCAAGGTCAGGGAACTGAACGCCCCACCATGCATCCGTTAGGCTGCCAACAATTTGTCCATCAATGAAATTGCCAATCCTGCCAACCCCCATGATATAAGCCCCAGCGATTACTAACATGTCAGAAGTTTCAAAAAAACTCCTATGCCTGAGCCTACTAAATAGGATCATGCCAATAATAGCACCAAGAATAATACCATGTGTTGACATACCACCCAACCAGACGGCCGGAATATGCCAGATATGGTCACCGTAATAGTCCCATTCATAAAAAAAGACCTCAACAATACGCCCTCCAATGATAACACCAGCGGCCAAAAAAATTGCAAGGTCATAAACTTCCTTGCCTGACATGGCCAATTTAAATCTATTTCTCCTGATCCAAAGTAAGGCTCCCAAAAAACCGAGTGAATAGCTTAAGCCATACCACCAGAAATATAAACCGCCAATCCTGCCAAAGATTGGATCAATATTATGGACAAATGGACCTAACATTTTCTCTTAACTAGCCCTTGTAAGTTACTTTGTTTCATTGCTCATAAAAATTTGACGTTCCCGTTCCCTCCATCCAATGATATAAGATCTGACGAAATGCCAAGATCGGAAACCGGTTGTCGCCCGGATAAGGCGGCCGCCGGCTTGCTTGAAAGCTATGTGCGACTCATGATCCACCGGGTGAACACAGTCGCTAGCCGTCGTGGCACTATGCTGGCCGCTGCGGCAATCACCCTGTTGCGCGCGCCCGGCACAACCATCCGCTTTCCAGCCTTCAGGGCCTCGTAACCGCAGCGGGCGACATCCTGTGCGTCCATCAGCCGCATTGGCCAACCGCTTGCGAGCCTCACATCTTCCATGGCTGCCCTAGCGAAGAATGCGCTCCTTGTCGGCCCGGGGCACAGACAGGTCACACGAACGTCTGTCCCGCGGAACTCCTCGGAGAGCGCCAGTGAAAAGCTCAGCGCGTGGGCGCGGGTGGCGAAATGGACCGACACGGACGGGCCCGGGACGAGCGCCGCGACGGACGACACGTTCAGAATCAGGTTTTCCCGGCTCCTGTCGCGCCGTCTCAGGAACAGCTTGGTCAGCTGCGTCGTGGCAATGAGGTGAAGCCGAATCATCTCCAGCTCCCTGTCCAGGTCGGTATCCTCGAACCGGCCGTAGACGTTGAAGCCCGCGTTGTTGATCAGGACGTTGGCGACGCGCTCCTCCCGCTCCAGGACGCTGAAGACCTCAGCCGCGGCCTTAGGGTCTGAAAGATCCCGGGCAATCACAATGACATCTACCCCATGACCGCGCTGCAGCTCGTCCGCGGTCTCGCGAAGCCGGTCCTCGTTTCGCGCAATCAGCGCGAGGTCATGGCCGTCCGCGGCCAGCAGATCCGCGAAGGCGCGTCCGATCCCGCTCGACGCTCCGGTGACGATGGCGAGAGGACGGGCGGGCGGGATCTGATGAGCGGTTTCGTTTGGCATGGCCCAGTGTCCGTGTATTCTCATTGGCGGCCGGCGAGAAGCCGGGCTCACGTTAGCGGGCTCTCCCGACGGGCCCTTGATCTGGAGCAATGCGCGGGACCTGCCACGTCCAGATCAGACGCTCTTCGCCCTTTAGTAAGCCCCAGATTCATCCACCAAAAACGCAAATGACTCCCAAAGGATTTACTCTCCTCCGGAGGCCATAAACTGGTATTTTTTGAAAAAACCTCTCCCATTGGAGTTATCTCCCTATAGAGGTTTCTATGAGCAAATACTATAATTTAATTATAAGAATTAGATCATTTAAAAATCAAGTGCCACAATGTGTTAGGAAGGTTGGTTTCATCGCAGCATAGATTACCTGCCACAAATTTAACTATTGGGAAAACAGAAACAAGGCAACATCGCGGCCGGGCATCCCGGCATCGGTTCAATATGCTGCCTTTCGCATCAGCAACAATGGGACTGCCGGTAAGGCTTTTTTGATATAATTCCGCGAGAATTACATGGAAAGGGAATTCTCAAAATCCTCCAGCTTTTCCAGGCTGGTGATAATTTTCCCGGCCGCTTCAAAAAAAGGGCCAAAGGTTTTAGCGTCAAGAGCGATTAAGGCAACAGCTCCGTATTCCCGGCACTGTTTTTCCGCAAATTCCCGCTCAACCAGATCGGTTTTGTTCAAAACCTTGAGGCAGGGGATTCTGTCAAGTTCCAAATCCCGCAGCTGATTCTCCACAACCGCAACCTGGTCGGCAAACCTGGGATTGCTGACATCAATTACATGCACCAGCATGTCCGCTTCATACAGTTCTTCCAGGGTGGCCTTAAAGGCCTGGAGCAGTTCATCGGGCAGCTTGCGGATAAAACCGACAGTGTCGGTAATTATAACCTCTATGTCCTTTGGAAAGCGGAGACGCCGGCTCGTCGGGTCCAGGGTGGCAAAGAGTTTGTTTTCAGCGGTTATTTCACTTTCGGTGAGAGTATTTAAAAATGTTGATTTGCCGGCATTGGTATAACCGACAAGCGATATGACCGGTATTTCCTTTTTGCGGCGGCGGGATCTTCTCTGGTAGCGTTCCCGGCTTACTTTCTTTAATTTCTTGGCCAGCATGGCAATACGGTCATTGATGCGCCTGCGGTCTATTTCCAGCCTGGTCTCACCCGGGCCGCGGCCGCCGATACCTCCGGTCAGACGGGAAAGGGCGTCATCCCTTTTTGTCAGGCGCGGCAGCATGTATTTGAGCTGGGCCATTTCGATCTGCAGTTTGCCCTCACGGCTCAAGGCCCTCCGGGCAAAAATATCCAGGATAAGCTGGGTGCGGTCAATGACCCGCAGCTCCGTATGGTCGGTAATGGAACGGATCTGGGATGGATTGAGTTCCTGGTTGAAAAGAAGCAGATTGGCGTTCAGACGCAGGGCTGCAAGCATGATCTCCCCCAATTTGCCTTTCCCAAGGATAAATTTGGGATTAATCTGTTTGCGCTGCTGTATAACTGTGTCGAGGATTACCACATCGTCGGAGCGCGCCAGCTCAACAAGTTCATCCATGGATTCCTGGGCCGAGCTGCGGCCTTGAAAGCGGGAGGGGGTAATAACGCTTATCAGTATGGCCCGGTCCTTGCCCCTGTCAACTTTCCGGACCGGCTGCAGCCTGGTGAATTCCTCCTCCAGGGCCGCGATGAGTTCGTCAAAGCCGAAGGTTTGCTGTCCGGGAGGGATAGGGTCGAGAAAGGCCCAGTCCTTTCCTGCACGGGGAGATGGGACGAGGTGTGCCGCGTAAAGTTTTTCAGGCTGCCCGTCCGGCCGGACTTTGATTATGCCCATCAGGTCAAGGCGCAGGAACAGGAGGTCGACCAGGTCGTCATCTGTGAGGTTTTCATCGGCTAAATGGGTGTGAATGCAGCGTAAGCCCTTGAGGCGGCCGCCGGAAGATCTGATGCCTGAGAGGGCAGGGATGATAATCTGCCTGGCATCACCGACAATAACCATGTCGACCTGGCCGGAACGGTCAATGAGAACGCCAACCTGTCTGCCTGTATCGTGCGAAATTTCAGCCATGGATCGCGCCATTTCATGGCTGACTATGAGATCAGGCGCTAACCGTTTTTTTCCTAAACGCTCAAGCCGTTTGATCTGAGCGGTTTTCAGGCCGCTGGTGTTGCCCGCAAGCTTACTGATTTTGTTTCTCCCTGAGAATGCGCTTATCACCCACCCGGATGGTAACCTTTGTCTTGTCGAAGTATTCAAGAAGAGGGATGGTGAACTTTCTTGAAAGTCCTGTCAGATCCTTGAAAGCAGGGGTATCTATTTCCCCATCCTTAACCAGGAGAACAACCAGTTTTTCCCTGAGGCTCTCCAGGGAAGGCCTGTAAAAGTAAAGCTCCTCTGTGACCTTGGTTAAAGCCTCATCACGCACCAGGATTGCCAGAACTTCTTTTATAAGTTCCTGCGGATATTTGCCGAATTGTGCCATGACCTCCTTCATGGTAGGCGGAGCAAGGTCCGCCTGCTTGTAGAAGGTTTCAAGTTCCCGGCGCAGGATCTTTTCATCTTCCTTCAGTGAGACCTTGTGGGCGGAGAGGCGGAGCAAGGCCTGGTCCTGGACAATTTCTTCCTTCTTCTGCAGGTCATTTAACAGGAATTGGAAAAGGCGCTGGTCAAGCCCCCTGTAAAGCAGGGCCCGAAGCTCTTCCTTCGGTAATCCTGTTTTGAGCGGGTTTTCTTCATGATAGGCCGCAAGAACCGCACGGAGTTTTTCAGCCAGCTTTTCATAGACCGTGGTGGATACCATGCGTTGTTTTTCCTGCTCGATGAGTATTATTTTCCTGGATGACAGGGGATGCTGCACGATCTTTTTGAGACGGTTGCCGAAAACACCCATCTTGACAGCAAGCCTGTCAAGGGTCAGGCCGTTGTAGCTGCTTTCCCGGATATGGAGCAGGGCAAGATTTTCCTGATTGTTTTCCCTGTAGGTCGCAAAAATTTCATTGTTTTCCCGCCTGAACCGTTTTCTTTTCCTGGGCGAGCCGTTAAAGATCATGCCGCCGCCAATGGTATGGATAGGGGAATAACTGCGAACCACGTACCTGTCGCCGGGCCAGCAGCCGACCTGTTCTTCGAGCAGGATCTGGGCATTAGTCTCAGCCCCGGGCTCAAGCTCCTCATCATGGAGCAGGACGATGCGTCCCATTATTTCCGCCGTGCCGAGGTGAATTCTGACCCTGTTCCGGTTTTTATAGGCTTTTTTGGCGGATTCCAGGTAGAAAAAGTGGACATCAAGCAGGTAGGAGGGCTGCAGGCAGTCGACAGCTGCAGCCATTTCACCCCGGTTGACGGCGTCTTTTTCCAGGCCCTGGATATTAATAGCCGTTCTGTGGCCTGCCTCAGCCTCCTGGGTATCTTTGCCGTGAACCTGAATGCCCCTGATCTTCCCGGTTTTGCGGCTGGGGTAGAGCATGAGGTCTTCCCCGGTCTTTATGCGGCCGGATATGGCCGTGCCGGTTATGACCGTACCAAAGCCCTTCATGGAAAAAACCCTGTCAACCGGCAACCGGAAGGGCCCCTGCGCTTCCGTGAAATCTGAGGCTGCCACAAGTCTGTCAAGGGTGTTTCTGACCTCTTCGATACCTTCCCCCGTGGTCGAGGATACCGTAAGCAGGGGGGCATCCTCCAGAAATGAACCGGCAAAAAAGGTCCTGACATCATCGGTCACCAGTTCAAGCCAGTCCGGTTCCACCATGTCTTTTTTTGTGATGACAATGAGGCCGCGCTGGATGCCGAGCAGCCGGCAGATCTCGAAATGCTCCCTGGTCTGGGGCATGATGCCCTCATCCGCAGCAACGATGAAGGCGACCAAATCCAGGCCGGAAGCACCTGCCACCATGTTCTTGACAAATCGTTCATGCCCCGGAACATCAACGATGCCGAGACGGTGGCCGCATGGCAGGTCAAGATAGGCAAAGCCCAGTTCAATGGTGATGCCGCGCTCCTTTTCCTCCTTGAGGCGGTCTGTATCGATCCCGGTCAGGGCCCGGATGAGACTGGTCTTGCCATGATCAACATGGCCGGCGGTTCCGAGGATGACCTCACGCAAGGGTTACCAGCCTCCACTGAGAAAAGGATTGGATGCTTTTTCCCGGGCGATGGTGGAGTGTTCCCCGCCGTAGCCGTGCCCGGGCCAGACAATAGTGTCAGGGGGCAGGACCAGGAGCCTGTTATTTATGGAGTGCAGCAGCTCCTGAGTACTGCCGCCGGGGAAATCCGTACGGCCGACTCCCCCTGCAAACAGGGTATCGCCTGAGAACAGGTTGGGTTTGGAATAGAGGCAGATGCCTCCGGGTGTATGGCCAGGCGTATGGATGACAGAGAGGGATTCTTTGCCGAAGACAATGGAGTCGCCGTCAACCACACGTTTGTCAACAGGCGGCGAAGCGGGCAGACCGAGCTGGGAGAAAAACTGTTCCACCCGCTCCTGCCCGAAAAAATCCGCATCTGCACTATGCATGACAATATCGGCACCTGTCTCATCTTTAAGGCGCCTGTTACCGCAGACATGGTCTGGATGCCCATGGGTGTTGACGATATATTTAACCTTGAGGTTTTCCTGCCGGCAGGCTGCGAGGATTTCCTCCTCGCCACCGCCCGGGTCAATGATCACAGCCTCTTTGGTCGCATCACAGGCCACGATATAACAGCAGACCCCCATCATGCCGACAGTCATCTGTTTTATATGCATAGTGTCTCCTCTGCTTGTATTGTCGGTGTGCCTGTTGCTGGAAAATATCCAACAGCAAGAGTTTTTTCCTTAAGAATCTTTTTTTACCGGAAGTTCTTTAACAACGTTGTCTATGACGCTGTCAAAGGCCATGGTGGCAGCTGAACCGGACCCGGAGGAAAGATAGGGTCTGCCGGAATCTCCTCCGGCAACCACCTTCGGATCCATGGGTACATTGCCCAGAAAGGGCAGATTAAACTCAAGGGCCGTCTTTTTGCCGCCACCGGTACCGAAGATATCCACCGGCTTGTCACAGTGAGGACAGATAAAGCCGCTCATGTTTTCCACCAGCCCGAGAATTTTTATATTCACATGCCGGCAGAAGTTAATGGACTTGCGCACATCTGCCAGGGCTACCTCCTGGGGGGTTGTCACTATCAGGGCCTGGACATCCTTTATGGTCTGGGCCACCGAAAGCGGTTCGTCCCCTGTGCCGGGAGGAGCGTCAATAACCAGGTAATCCAGCTTGCCCCAGTCAATCTCAGCGATAAACTGCCTGATTGCCTGAATTTTGAGGGGGCCGCGCCAGATAATGGCCTCATCGCGGTTATCCATCATGTATTCCAGGGACATGATTTTCAGCTTGTCATTGTAACGCATTGGCGGCACAAGGGAGGTTTTTTCCTCTTTGGTCCTGTGCAGCCTTTCGGTCAGGTTGAGCATGCGGCAGATATCAGGGCCGTGCAGGTCAACATCCATGAGGCCGACCTGAAAACCCCTGTTGGCCAGACCCAGGGCCAGGTTCGTCGCCACGGTGCTCTTGCCGACCCCGCCTTTGCCGCTCATGACAAGAATTTTATGCTTAATTTTTGTTAATGCTGAAGTTATGGCAATGTCCTGGACCGCTTTGGCCACCTTGACTGTGGAGCAGGTTCCTTTCTGGTCCCCGGTTTTGCTCGGACATGTTTTGCATGCTTCTGACATGGTAATTTGCCTCCAAAAGTAATTACTGGTCTGAAATAAGGTGTAAATATATACTGTAATGCTTAAAGTTTTAAAAGCGAATAAGAAATACTTTTTCAATGCCGGCAAAGGTCCGGCATGCGGAATATGCGCTTTATGCTTGATTTGTTTTCCGGATTTTAAGTAAGATTCATGCACAAACATGCCATTGCAGTTGGAGTATGGATACATTTGTTTTTCCAGGGTGATTTTGGAATAAACCCTGTAATCCGGAGTGCTTTATTTTTTGAGGCGGGTGATGATAATGGATGATTTTGACAGAAGAATACTGGAAGAATTCAAGGAACTGGAAAGGCAGATGGGCAGGATGCTGAGAAGCTCCTCCCTGTCCCGGGCAATACCCATGACGTCTACCTCAGGCTGGCAGCCTGCAGTGGATGTGTATGAAACAACCGATGACATCATTGTCCTCATGGATACTGCCGGCATAGAAATCAAGCATCTGGCCATCACGGCCGAAAATAAACGCATCACTGTCGAAGGCAGAAGGAATCTCCCCAAGCGCGGTAATGTCTGCTGCATTCACCAACTGGAGATCGAAATGGGTTACTTTAAAAGAACGATTTCCTTTCCGGTCTCTGTCAAGTTTTCCGAGCCTGCTTTCAGCTGCCAGAACGGGATCCTGGAAATCAGGCTGCCCAAGGAAAATAAAAGCTGCTCAGTACCTTAACCCCATGAATAAGGGATGAGATATTATGTCTGCTGATAAAACGGCAACTGATAAGCAAGCCAGTGTCAATCCTGCTGAACTCCCCATACCTGAAGAACTGCCTGTCCTGCCCCTGAATGATTTTGTCTTTTTCCCGGGTATGGGATTTCCCCTCCAGATCTCCAATGAACATTCCAGGCAGCTCATTGACGACGCCTTGATGCACGACAGGCTGATAGCCGTGGTTTCTCATAAAAAGGTTTCCGAGAAGGAGCCCCCGAAAGAGCTTTCCGGCCATCTTTTTTCAATCGGGGTGGTCTGCTACATCCATAAGCTTATAAAATCCCCTGAAGGCTTTTACCAGGTGGTTATGAGTGCGGTCAAAAAGATCAGGATCCTGGAATATACAGAACGGGAACCATACCTGAAGGCCAGGGTCGAACTCATTGAAATGAAGGTCGAGGAAGACAAAGAGGTTGAAGCCCATGTCCTCAACCTGCGGAACCAGTTCAAAAAACTGGTCACGCTTTCCCAGCTGCCGCCTGAACTGTACATGACGGTCATGGCCGTAACAGATCCGTTTCACATAGCCTATCTGATAGCGTCCCAGCTGAACCTCTCCCTGGAGGAAGAACAGGCGGTTCTCGAGATTGATGAGCTCAAGACCCTTATGCGAAAAGTGGCGCAGGAACTTGCCAGGCGTCTTGAAACTGTGGAGATGAGCAATCAGATCCAGAAGGCTGTCAAGGAGGATATGGATGATAAGCAGCGTGAGTTTTTCCTGCGCCAGCAGCTGAAGGCAATCCGCAAGGAGCTTGGCGAGGATGACGAACATGCTGATATCAATGACCTCAAGAAGCGGGTCGCCCAGGCTAAATTAGGAGAAGAATCCCGGAAAGCAGCGGAAAAGGAATTGGACAGGCTTGCCAGGATCCCTCCTTCTTCACCTGAATATACTGTGGCCAGGACCTATCTGGAATGGATACTGGATCTGCCATGGGAGACTTCCACCACGGACTCCCTGGATGTTGACGAGGCCCAGCACATCCTTGACCAGGATCATTATGGCCTGGAAAAGATCAAGAAGCGGATAATCGAATTCCTGGCCGTCCGAAAACTCAAACACGACATGCATGGCCCTATTCTCTGTTTTGTCGGACCTCCCGGGGTTGGTAAAACTTCGCTGGGTCAATCCATCGCCCGCTCCATGGGTAGAAAGTTTGTCCGCATTTCTCTGGGCGGCGTCCGTGATGAGGCTGAGATCAGGGGACACAGAAGAACCTATATCGGGGCTCTGCCCGGACGGATAATCCAGAGCCTGCGCAAGGCCGGCTCCAACAATCCCCTATTCATGCTGGATGAGATAGACAAACTGGGCATGGATTTCAGGGGGGATCCGTCTTCCGCCCTGCTTGAGGTCCTGGACCCGGAGCAGAATTTCTCCTTTGCCGACCACTATCTGGAAATCCCATTTGATCTCTCAAAGATAATGTTCATCACCACTGCCAATATCCTTGACACGATCCCCGGACCGCTGCGCGACAGGATGGAAGTCGTCGAGCTCCCGGGCTATACCGAAGATGAGAAGCTGATGATTGCCAAGGAGCACCTGATCGACAAACAGCTCGAGGCCCACGGCTTGACTCCTGACGACCTTGAACTCACAGATGCTGCCATCCGGACCATTATCCGTTCCTATACGAGAGAGGCAGGTGTCCGGAACATTGAACGGGAGTTGGCTGCAATCTGTCGGGGTGTGGCGAAAGATATCGTTTCAGGCAAAACCGGCAAGAGCGTCATTGATTCCGGGGACCTGCAAAGATATCTCGGCCCCATCCGTTTTTTTCCCGAGATCCTGGCCAGGACATGGGGGCCTGGACTGGCAACAGGGCTGGCCTGGACTCCGGTTGGCGGGGACATCCTGTTCATCGAATCGGCGAAAATGCCCGGCAAGGGAGGATTGACCCTCACAGGAAAACTTGGGGACGTCATGAAGGAGTCGGCCACTGCAGCTATGACCTATCTGCGTTCCAAGTCCTCCCGATTTGATATCAAGGATTCCGTATTTTCCAAGACAGACACCCATATCCATGTGCCTGAAGGGGCCATTGCCAAAGACGGGCCTTCAGCAGGGGTGGCCATGGTGGTTTCGCTTGCTTCATTATATAGCGGCCGGCCGGTGCGCAAGGATATCGCCATGACCGGCGAGATCACCCTGAGGGGAGACGTCCTGCCGGTTGGCGGCATTAAGGAGAAGGTGATCGCCGCTGTACGGGCCGGTATAACAGACATTATCCTGCCGCATCTTAACGAAAAGGATGTTATCGAGCTTCCCGACAATGTCAAGGAGGGGATCACGTTCCACCTGGTGCAGGGTATCGAGGAGGCATTGGAAATCGCCCTGCAGAAAGATCAGAAGTCGTGACGGTAAGGCATAAAACTGTTACAAACCAATGTTTTCAAAGGGTACGGCAGATGCGGCGCCAACAAATAATTTCCTCCCCCTGCTGAACAAAAAACCGTCCTCCGGGACTGCCGGCTCACGGATTCAGGAAAGGCCGCAATAAGTGTTAATGTTCGTGGGCAGCACACCCTTCAGCCTTGATGCTCTTGGCGGTGATAGGCTGGTCAACAGACAGGGAAATGCAGTTTTTGGGTACCATATGATGAGGGTAGTAGCTTTCTTTAGCCTGGCGCATGCCCGGGATGCCGAGATCCTGTTCCCGGTTGACATAATCAAAGCCTGAAAGCCCGTATTGTGAAAACCATTGATTAATAAGCTGGCCAAGACCCGTTATATCGGCCATGGCCTTTTCAAAATGCCAGACAGCCGTACCGGGATGCAGTTCCTCCGCAATGGCAAAGGCCTGGATTGTGCCGTCAACCCTCACAGCCCCGCCAAGAAGTTCAAATTCATTAAAATGGGCAAAGGTTTCCGCAATGGCATTGGCTTCATTGCATAAACCCGGGTTGCGCCCGCAATCCCTGGTGTTGCACCAGTTTTCCTGCATGGTCTCGCATTCGGCTATGAGTTCTGCGCTTATGGGGACATATTCACAGGCATGACTGTTTAAGCACTGCTTGATGTGGTTGCGTTTCTTGGCGTAACGCCGTCCGGCAAGTTCTGCCAAATCCGGCACCCGGTATACATAATCAGCATTATCACGGTCCGGGTTAACCACAAAGTCCGGGCCGGGAAGATTTTCAGCATCCGTATCGGGAATGCGTACAGCCCCGATTATATCGCCGTCAAAAGCAGAGAAAACATCCGGGATACTTAAACTACCAAGCGGCGGACCGAAAAGGATGTATTTACCTTTTTCCCGGGCGGCTTTAACCAGAAAAACAAGCGAGTTTCCCATCTCGGCAAACAGGATCGGCCTGGAAGGCTGCCAGATAAAGAGGTTGGTAAAGGTATGCTCTGAGATTTCAGGGGGGTGCCGGCGCAGATATCCTGAAACCAGGCTTTTGTCTTCCAGGGTGAGTGAACGGATGTCAATCATGGGGCTCTTTTCAGTACCCCCTTGAGGGGTGCTTTTTTATGCGAAGCTTTCCGCAGCTGCTCTCCTAGGTCCAGAGTAAGGTGCCAGAAATACGAGAGCAGGGCGCATAAACGCTCACTGGTCGTGTTCAAGAACAAAAGAATATAGAAACTTAAAACTGCTCACCCTTGATATTTTTTGCCAACTGGGCAATTTCAAGCCCCAGGGCCACACACTGCTTGCCTTCCATGCAGGCGTCGGCATCAGGATTTTCAAGGAAGTGCTTTAATTCATGGTTGCCCTTTTTCAGATCAACAACCCAGGCATTCTGCCGTTTATCATAATCGACTGTCAGGTCTATGCCGCATTCCCCGATTTCCGGGTGCAGTTTCCGGATTTTGTCACAAAGTACTTTCTTATCGATCATGTCCATACCCTCCGGTGAAGATTGATCTTTGAGAACCTGGAGCATTATGTAAGGAACCTTATAATTATACTTGATAATACATCATGCAACATTCCGGTAGTTTTAATTCTTCAGCTATTGTATTAGTATGCAATTTTTTAATAACAGAGCTGGTTGCAGTCCCGGGTTATCGCCAACAGCAGGGTATCCCGTTTTAAATGCATTCAGGGCTGCAAACAGTTGGTCTGAAAGAATGAAAGTGATTTTAGCAAAAAGCGCAGGTTTCTGCATGGGTGTCAGAAGGGCGGTGGAGACGACCCTGGATGTTATCCAGAAAGAGGAGACAGGTGTGTCCACCTTTGGCCCTTTGATCCATAATCCCCAGGTTCTCAATCTTCTGGAGGAGCGGGGCGTGAAGATACTCCGGGATATTCCTGAAAAGGAGTCCGGCACGGTTGTTATACGGGCCCATGGAGTCCCGCCCGTCCAGAAGGAAAAGCTCCGGATGGCAGGTGCCACAGTTAAGGACGCCACCTGTCCCCATGTGGTCAAGGTCCAGGTTATTATCAAGAAATATCTCAAGCAGGGTTATGGTACCGTTATTATCGGCGACCGCAATCATGCAGAAGTTGAAGGGTTGATGGGATATGCCGGGAGCCTGGGGCGTGTTGTGAGCAACCGGGAGGATGTTGAAAAGCTGGACATCCATGAGCCATACATAATCGTCAGCCAGACAACCCAGGATGAAACAATCTTTGCAGAACTGAGCCGTATGATCCTGGAACGGTTTCCCGGCGGCAAGGTTTTTAATACCATTTGCGATGCTACCCATAAACGCCAGGAAGAGGTGCGCAGCCTCTGTAATGAAGTAGAGGCCATGGTCGTGGTCGGCGGCAAGAACAGTGCTAATACAAAACGGCTGGCTGAGATAGCAGAGGGCATGGGGTGTCCGGTGTTTCTTGTTGAAACCGAAGATGAACTGGATCTTGGTGCCCTGTCAAAATATGAATGTGTAGGAGTGACTGCCGGGGCCTCAACCCCCACCTGGATGATCAGCAGGATCGTCAGCATACTGAAGGCCATACCCGGCAAAGATGAGGGCAGCCTGAAACAGTTCAGCAGCAGGCTGCTCTGGATTCTGCTGGCGACCAATATCTATGTGAGCATTGCAGGTGGAGCGCTCACCTATACAGCGGAAATACTGCAGAACAATGTACCGAGGGCAAGCCATTTTCTGATAAGTTTTCTGTATCTGTTTGCCATGCACAATCTTAACCGATTTACCGACAGGAAATTACAGAAATTCAATGATCCGCTGCGGGCACTTTTTTATGAAAAATACCGCTGGCCGCTTCTTATAATTTCAGCCTTGTCTCTGGCTTTTGCCCTGACACTGGTGTTTGAACAGGGGCTCAAGCCTTTTCTGCTCCTGACAGGCATGAGTATTTTCGGCATTTTTTACTCGGTACAAATCATTCCCAAGGCCCTGATTGCTGATATCAGGGTGCGTGGTCTGAAAGAGATTCCCGGCTCCAAGACCTTTCTGGTGGCCGTGGCCTGGGCTTTTGTCACAACGCTTATACCAGCCTGGTTTGACTCGCATACACCGGATCTGATGACCCTGGTCGTTCTTTTCTTTATCCTGTTCCTTGTTTTTGTCCGCAATGCCCTTTTTGATGTTTTTGAGGTGCAGGGAGACAGGATTGTCGGCAAGGAGACTCTGCCTGTCTGCATCGGTGAGCAAAGAACGATTTTTCTCCTGCATATTATGATGGGATTACTGCTTGTCATGCTGCTGCTCATGCCGTTGCTCGGTTTCATGTCAGAGGTGGGATTCTGGCTGCTGCCGGGCATACTGTATATTATCGGCTTAACCCAGCTGTATAGCAAAGGCAGAATAAGTCAGGGGCCTAAACTGGAATTTTACCTGGAAACGGTTTTCTACCTGCTTGCCGGTCTCACATGGCTTGCGGTATCACTGAATCCATGAGGGAAATTGCCGGCCGCGCAAAAAAGGGTGATGCCAGGCCTTATAAGGTTGTGCTGGCAGACAACAGATATGTAATCTCATGTAACTCAGGCTCACGGATCAAGGGAGTCGGAATCAGGTGCTGACAGCTTAACCGCCCGGTTGATTTAAAGGCTATGGGCATAACATAATATGGAGTAACTGATGTTAGGGTGGTTTAAAAAGAAGAAAAAAAACAGTGAAGTTGAAGTTTCCGCTTCTGCAGGTGCAGCGCAGCAGGAAAAGCAGGCCCTTGAAGGTGCTGCTGTAGAAATTGCTTCTGCAAGGGAGCAGGATACCAAAGGGGTAACGGGGGAAAGCCCGGAACCTGGAGGACAGGACCGGGAGAAGGAGAACAAAAAAGGCCTGTTTATGCGCCTCCAGGAGGGGCTTGCCAAGACGCGGGATTCCCTGGTGAGCAGGGTTGATGACCTGTTCCTTGGCAAGAAGGAGATTGATGCCAAACTCCTTGATGAACTTGAAGAGATCTTAATTACCGCAGACCTCGGCGTTAATACCACCATGGACCTTCTTGATGACATTCGCAACAGGGTCTCACGCAAAGAACTCAAAGAACCCCAGGCCTTGAAACTTGCCCTGCAAGAGAGAATTCTTTCCTTTTTCGAAGGCTATGACGACACAGGGATGCACCTGCCTGCAAGCGGTCCCTTTGTCATAATGGTCGTCGGCGTCAACGGGGTCGGCAAGACAACCACCATTGGCAAGATAGCCAACAAGTTTGCCCTTTCCGGTCAGCGCGTTCTCCTCGTGGCCGGAGATACATTCCGGGCGGCAGCCATTGACCAGCTGAAGGTATGGGGGCAGCGGGTAGGAGCCGATGTTGTTGCTAAGCAGCAGGGCGTTGATCCGTCCTCAGTTATCTATGATGCTCTGGATTTTGCCGCTTCCAGGGATTTTGATGTCATAATCGTTGATACGGCCGGCCGGCTTCATACAAAAGTGAACCTGATGGAAGAGCTGAAAAAGATTAAGCGGGTGATCAGCAAAAAACTGGAGGGTGCGCCCCATGAGATCATGCTTATCCTGGATGCCACTACTGGCCAGAACAGTATTTCCCAGGCCAGGCTCTTTAACGAAGCTGTCGGGCTCACCGGCCTGACTCTGACAAAGCTTGATGGTACGGCCAAGGGGGGCATTGTGGTCAATATTTCCCATGATTTTAATATTCCCATCAGGTTTATAGGCATTGGTGAGAAGCTTGAGGATCTGCGTGATTTTGACCCGGAAGAATTTGTCGCGGCCCTTTTTGCAAATAGTTCCCGGCATTGAAAACCTCACCGTGGCAGAAAAATGCTTGAAAAAAACTGTCCGGCATGAGAAACCCTAGCCGGATCGATTCTTTTTTAAGGGGCTTTCGCTGTTTGCTTACCTGGAAAAGAAATTCATCCGAGAGTTCACGGGCTCAGGAAAATATAAAGTGCTCGCGAAAATTTTCTGAATAATATGTTTCCGATATACCATGGAATACAGACGACATGAACAACCTGGCTGCGGGGGCTGCTTTCTGCTCCTGCTCCTGCTGATCTTTTTATCAGGCGGCGCTCCCCTGTTATTTGAGTTTCTGGGGCTGCTTGTCTTTATTGTCCTTTTTCTGGTGCTCAGCTCCATTGCAGCTTTCTGGGCCTTCACCTACTATGTAAAACGCCAGGTGAGCGCCTATGAGAAGTCCCAAACCGAGACCCACAATACCTTTGTCTCCCTGCTGGTTAATATCCTGGTCAAGATAGCCCAGGTTGACGGCAAGGTTACCCGCGATGAGGTCAAGACAATCCGGCATTTCTTTCAATACAACCTGCGTTATTCTCAAAACCAGCTTTTCTGGATAAAAGAGCTTATCAAGGAAGCGCTGGCATCTACCGTCAGTCTCGATTCGCTGCTGCAGGAATTCAGGCAGAAATTCGCCTATGAACCGAGGTTGATACTTCTGGAGCTCATATACCAGGTCCTTTACTCCAATGAAGCGGTATCGCAGGCAGAAATGCAGCTGGCCGAAAACATAGGCAATTATTTAGGCATTTCAGCCTATGACCAGAGATCCATTGCGGCAAAATATAAAGCCGGCTTCAGGACCGCTGCCCGGGCCGAAGAGGTTTCTGAGGACAAATATTACGCGATTCTCGGCCTGGAACCGGGAGCAGGCTTTGCAGACATTAAGGCGGCGTACCGCAAGTTGAGCATGCAATATCATCCCGACAAGGTGGGGCATCTCGGTGAGGAGTTTAAAAAAGTGGCTGAAGAAAAAATGAAAGAGATCAATAATGCCTATGAATTCCTGAAAAAAAAATATGGGCAATAAATCTGAATTTACTGGAGGAAAAAATGTCTATTTCAAAAAAAATGAATGAGTTTGCCAAGAGTGCTTCCTGGATCCGCAAGATGTTTGAAGAGGGTGCCAGGCTGAAGGCGGAATTTGGAGCTGAAAATATCTTTGATTTCAGCCTTGGAAACCCTGATCTGCCGCCGCCCCCGGAGTTTCAGAAAATACTGGTGCAGCTGGCTGAAAAAGACAGCCCCGGCTCCCATGCCTATATGCCGAACGGCGGCTATCCCTTTGTCAGGGAGGCCGTGGCTGCCCGTATTTCAAGCGAGCAGGGAGTGCATCTTTCCGCCAATGAAACGCTGATGACCTGCGGGGCAGCCGGTGGGCTTAACGTGACCCTGAAAGCCCTGCTCGATCCTGGAGATGAGGTGCTTATCCTGGCTCCTTTTTTTGTGGAGTATAAATTCTATGTCGACAACCATGGAGGAGTCAGCAGGGTTGTTGCCACGGATGCTGAGTTTGACCTGGACCTCGGGGCAATTGAGGCAGCTGTCAATGAAAAAACAAAGGCGATAATCATCAACAGTCCCAATAATCCGACAGGGCAGATATACTCGAAAGAGGCTCTGGCGCAACTGGGCAGAATTTTGAGTGCAGCAGGACAGAAATTTTCCAGCACTATTTTTCTTGTCGCGGATGAACCCTACAGAAAGATAGTCTTTGATAACAATGAGGTGCCCAGTATCATGCAGGCCTATAAGAACAGCATAGTGGTGTCCTCTTATTCAAAGGACCTGTCGCTGCCGGGAGAAAGGATCGGCTATATAGCGCTGCAGCCCGAAATCGCAGACAAGGCTCCGCTTATTGAAGCGTTGACCCTGGCAAACAGAATTCTGGGGTTTGTTAATGCTCCCGCTCTGATGCAGAGGGTTGTGGCTGAATTGCAGGGAGCATCCGTTGACAATACCATTTATACGAGACGGCGGGAAAAGTTCTGCAAAATTCTTGCAGCTGCAGGCTATGAATTCATGCCGCCCAAGGGAGCCTTCTATATTTTCCCCAAATCCCCAATTGCAGATGATGCAGAATTCGTAGGCAGGCTGCAGGAACAGAAAATACTTGCCGTGCCCGGCAGGGGCTTCGGGACTCCAGGATACTTCAGGCTGGCGTTCTGTGTT
>Ga0209536_100001209_pt1 | contig 42798 bp, 44 predicted proteins | sample DeeMarSeWOR28_12_FD_187461 | JGI IMG/M metagenome (GOLD analysis project Ga0209536, IMG submission 187461) | Marine sediment microbial communities from White Oak River estuary, North Carolina - WOR-2-8_12 (SPAdes) (version 2) | ecosystem: Environmental > Aquatic > Marine > Intertidal zone >...
GTGCCCGCGCCTACCTCCATGTCATAAGGTTGCAGGACAACGCAGCCCTGGTCCGCCCAGTATTGCTGCAGTGTCAGTATAAGGTCCTGGAAGTTCAATGGAGTCGCTTTATTTATAAGTTGATACGCCCGGGCCTAGTCATGACAAGGGGCCGGGATGGCAGAGGCGGCGATTATACCCCTGTGTGCTTGCCAGCGCTAAGACCGGCGCGGGGCTAATGACGTTAAATCTCGCCGGATGACTGCTCCGGCGACGGCGCCAGCCAGCCGTTGATCTTCTCAACCCGGCGCTCGAATACCTCGGTACGGGTCTGCGGATTGTTTCTGGTCGGGCTTGGCAGGCAGGCGGCCAGCTCCACCGCCTGGCCGATATCGAGCTGGCTGGCCGGGATGCCCCAGTAGTGTTGGGCCGCGGCCTCGACGCCATACACACCACGATCAAACTCGGCAATATTCAGGTACAGCTCGAGTATGCGCCTTTTCTTGAGGTTCATTTCCATGCCCCAGGTCAGCAGCAATTCGTGCCACTTGCGCAGGGGATTACGCGAGGGATTGAGAAACAGGTTTTTCACCGTTTGTTGCGAGATGGTACTGGCACCAAAGGCGAAGCGGCCTTCACTCAGATTGTGATCCATGGCTTCCTTGAACGCGATCAGGTCAAAGCCGTCGTGTTGCCAGAAGCGACTGTCTTCCGCGACCACTACCGCCCGTTGCAGATGTTTGGGCATATCGTCCAGCGTTACCGGATGCCAACTGATCTTCGGCCAATCGTTACTGCGATAGGTTGCTTCGTAGCGACGGATAAAACTGGACTTCGGTACCGGACCGACGGCAATTTTCTTCCAGTCCGGCCAGATGGTGCTGACATAAAACGCATCCAGCACTACCAATAAAATTACCAGGCGCGTTCCCCATGTAATCCAGGAGCCAAGACTCAAGAATCGTCGCCACCAGCTTTGGCCACGCTTGTACTTGGCATATCGCCCTCTTCGCCAGAACATCATTGAATTAAATTAGTAGTTTCTTATTTATTAAATTTTGAAGAATCAAGGTCATGAACTGCTGTTAAACGTTTAAAAATATTGGACATGCGTTATCGCCTTGCGCTATTGTCTGTCCGCGTCAAGGGACTATGCCCGAATCGCCAAGATAGGAGGAGCTGGTTCACGGAAGGACCATAATAATTTAATAAAAAATAAAAGAGAGGGCGGACCCTGATTACGATCGGTGTTCGCCCTTTCTACGTCTGGTTTATAGACATTTTACACCATTGGAAACATTCCAGTCTCACCGGCCGATTTGCGGTAAAATCACCCCCCTTTGAGCTATCGCGACCCGCGGGTCGCCCGCAACAACTGTAGTCCAACATCCTATGACGCAACCACGCAAAGCCGCCGCCCTGATCTCGGGCGGACTTGATTCGTTACTGGCCGCCAAGCTGATGCTGGACCAGGGCATTCATGTCGAGGGTATAAATTTTTTCACCGGTTTCTGCGTGGAGGGGCATACCCATGCCATTCGCAACAGGGACATACACAAGCCCAAACGCAACAATGCGCTATGGGTAGCAGAGATGCTCGGGATCAAGCTTCATATCATTGATGTCATCGAACCCTACAAGGAAGTCGTGCTCAACCCGCAACATGGGTACGGCGCCAACCTGAATCCGTGCCTCGATTGCAAAGGTTTTATGGTGGGCAAGGCGCTGGAATGGATTCAGCAAAACGGATTTGACTTTATCATCACTGGCGAAGTCATTGGTCAACGACCGATGTCGCAGCGGCGCGATACCATGCCCGTTATTGCAAGAGAGTCCGGCGCCGGTGATCTGCTGTTGCGCCCGCTATGCGCCCGCCTGCTGCCGGAGACCAAACCGGAACGTGAGGGCTGGGTAGATCGCGAGCGCCTGTTGAACCTCTCCGGTCGAAATCGCAAACCACAGATTGCCTTGGCCAGGGAATACGGCTTTGACGACTACGCCCAGCCTGCCGGTGGTTGCTGTTTCCTTACCGATGCCGCCTATTCCAAGAAGCTGGCTGACCTGTGGGAGAACCGTGGTGAAAAACAATACGACCTCGATGACATCATGCTACTCAAGGTCGGGCGTCATGTGCGACCCAAACCCAATATGAAACTGATCGTTGCGCGTGATGATGGTGAGAACAATTTCCTGAGTGGCTACAAGAAACGCTTTATCAGTTTGTTTGCGCTGTCACATAAGGGGCCTCTGGTACTGCTCGATGGCGAGGCAGACGAGGCCGACCTGGAGCTGGCGGCAAGACTGGTGGCGCGTTTTGGTCAGGGCCGGGATGCCGATGCGGTAAATATAAGCATCAATCTCACCGATGGCGGCACCCGGGAAATGGTAGTCTCGCCCATGCCCGTCAGCGAGATTCCCCAGGAATGGTACGTATGAGCCATCACCAGCTGGATGCACGGAATCTACTTTGCCCGATGCCAGTAATTCGTGCCCAGGATGCGGTGGCCAAACTCGAACCCGGCGACGTCATTGACGTGGTGTGCACTGACCATGGCGCGCTAAACGATATTCCCGCATGGTGCAGGATCAACGGCCACAAGGTAGTGGATACCCGTGACCTGGGCAGGGAGGTTATTATCACGATCGAGGTAGGGACGAGTGACTGATACAGCAAAAGGAACGCAAAGGGAGCAGGCCGACGCGCGTCGTCGCGAGGTCGTGAAAGTGACGTTGGTCGGGTCCGCCGTGGATCTGTCTCTCGGTATCGCCAAGATTGTCTTCGGCTTTGTCTCCCACTCGCAGGCATTGATTGCTGACGGAATCCATTCGATATCCGATCTGATTACCGACGGATTCGTACTGTATGCGGCAGCCCATGGTTCACGCGAGGCAGATGAAGATCATCCCTACGGCCACAAGCGTATCGAGACCGTGGCCACCGTTGGCCTTGGGGTTGCACTGCTCTTGGTGGCAGTGGGTATCGCCTATGACGCTACCCAACGACTATTCCATCCCGATCGACTGTTGCAGCCGGGCATGGCAGCACTGGTCGTTGCGCTGATTTCGGTTATCTCCAAGGAAATTATTTATCACTACTCCATGACCATTGCGCGCAAGTATCGCTCAGACATGCTGCGCGCCAACGCCTGGCACAGTCGCAGCGATGCCATCTCCTCGGTGATCGTAATCGTTGGCGTGATCGGCACCATGGCGGGGCTCGACTATCTCGATGCCATTGCCGCTATTGGAGTCGCCCTGATGATCATCAAGATCGCATGGGACCTGATGTGGAGCAGCCTTCGGGAGCTGGTGGATACCGGTCTTGAGCCTGAACGCATTGAACTGATTCGCAAGATCATTCAGTCGGTCGACGGCGTGTCATCATTGCATATGTTGCGCACGCGGCGCATGGGTGGCGACGCCCTGGCTGACGTCCACATCCAGGTAAATCCGTCGATCAGCGTGTCGGAGGGGCATCATATCTCCGAAGCCGTACGCGCATCACTGATTCGGGAGGTGGAGGAACTCACCGACGTGACCGTGCATATCGATACAGAAGACGATCAGGCCGCCAGGCGAACCTACGACTTGCCGCTGCGGACCGAGGCCATCCGGCGCGCCATGGAGCGCTTCAAGCACATCGACGAGGTCGACGATATTGAGCAGATGACCCTGCATTACCTGGACGGCAAGATTCAGCTGGTATTGCTGCTACCGCTGAGCCTGGCAAAAGACGCCGAATCCACGCGCGACCTGGTGCGTCGATTCCAGGATGCGATCAAGGATGATCCGCTAATTTCTTCTGTTGAAATTCACTTTGGTTAGTGCACTAATAGGGTGCAGCACAATTGTGGTGCGCACTATCGTGGTGCAATTTTTCGCAGTCTCACCGACTCTAGTTATTAATAATCAACAGGTTATGTGACTACGGAGCTTGGCACGCTACGTGCACTATTGAGGCTCAATTTTTTATTTACCGTATTTGTAATTAACTGCCACAACGCTTTTAGGAGGAATCCAGCATGTCAGCCCCTAGTGACGTCATCAAAATGATGAAAGACAACAACGCTACCTTTGTAGATCTGCGTTTTACAGACTCCAAGGGTAAGCAACAGCACGTAACCCTGCCTTCGCACTCGGTCAACGAGTCCATGTTCGAAGGTGGCAAGATGTTTGATGGCTCATCCATCTCCGGCTGGAAAGGAATTAACGAGTCCGACATGATTTTGATGCCGGACGCTACCACCGCGGTCATGGACCCGTTCTCTGAAGAACCGCAGCTGATTATTACCTGCGACATCGTCGAGCCGGCCACCGGTGAAGGCTACGAACGCGATCCTCGCTCCATTGCGAAGCGCGCCGAAGCCTACCTGAAGTCCACTGGCATTGCAGACACAGCCTATTTTGGTCCGGAGCCTGAATTCTTCGTCCTGGACGACGTACGTTGGGGCGCGGAGATGAACGGCGCTTTCTACAAAGTGGATTCCGAGGAAGCCGGCTGGAACTCCGAGAAAGTATTCGAAGATGGCAACATCGGTCACCGCCCGGGTATCAAGGGTGGTTACTTCCCGGTTCCGCCGGTGGACTCGCTGGTCGACCTGCGTGCTGCCATGTGCCTGGCCATGGAAGAAATGGGCCTCGAGACCGAAGTCCATCACCACGAAGTGGCGACAGCCGGTCAGTGCGAAATCGGCACCAAGTTCGACACCCTGGTGCGTCGCGCGGACTTAAATCAGATCCTGAAATACTGTGTATGGAACGTGGCTCACAGCTTCGGCAAGACAGCGACCTTCATGCCCAAGCCGCTGGTGGGTGACAACGGTAGCGGCATGCACGTTCATCAGTCGCTGGCCAAAGATGGTGTCAACCTGTTCACCGGTAACGAGTACGGCGGCCTGAGCGAGATCGCGCTGTTTTACATTGGCGGCATTATCAAACACGCCCGTGCGATCAACGCCTTTGCCAATGCCTCGACCAACAGCTACAAGCGACTGGTACCGGGCTTTGAGGCACCGGTGATGCTGGCCTACTCGGCGCGCAACCGTTCAGCTTCTATCCGTATTCCGTACGAAGCCAATCCGAAGGCACGTCGCATCGAGGTTCGCTTCCCTGATCCGGCCGGTAATCCTTACTTCACCTTTACGGCACTGATGATGGCTGGCCTTGACGGCATCCAGAACAAGATCCACCCGGGTGAGGCCATGGACAAGGACCTGTATGACCTGCCACCGGAAGAAGAGAAGACCATTCCCAAGGTTTGCAGTTCACTGGACCAGGCGCTGGATGCACTGGACCAGGATCGCGAGTTCCTCAAGGCCGGCGGCGTCTTCACTGACGACGCGATCGACGGCTACATCGCGCTCAAAATGGATGAAGTCACGCGCCTGCGCATGAGCACCCATCCGGTCGAGTTCGATATGTACTACAGCCTGTAAGGGTCTCGATTCGAAGGACGCATGAAAAACGCCCCCACTCCCGGGGGCGTTTTACTTCGCGCTACTGCAATTTTGGAAGCGCGTGCACCTATATGGTGCAGACCGAATTGCTGGTACGATAGCTACCGTAACTTTCTATTTATTAAAGAATTTTTATTGCCGCTATGAACGCGACGGCGCAAAAAAGACTGGAAACAGGCATGGTCACAGACCCACGGCTACAGATTTTCGACAATCTCAGTACTGCCGTGCTGGCCTTTGATGCGGACCTGCACCTGATCGCCATCAATCCCGCCGGCGAACAGTTGCTGCAAACCGGTCGCCGCAGTATTGCTGGCAAGAACATTTCCCAGCTGCTGCCCCGCGGAAGGCAACTGAAAAAGGTGCTGGAGCGCACGCTGAACCGCGCTCAGTCCTTCAGCGCGCGCGGTGTGCACCTGGCGATCGCGCCCGGCAAGGTGATCGTGGTCGACTGCTTTGTCAGCCCGATGTACGACGGTAGCCAGGTCATCGGCCTGCTGGTGGAAATGAACCAGATCGACCGCCTGCTACGCCTGACACGTGACGAAAGCGCGCTGGATCGGCACGAGGCCAATCGCGCCATCCTCAAGGGCCTGGCACACGAAATCAAGAATCCCCTTGGTGGGTTACGTGGTGCGGCGCAGCTGTTGCAGCAGGAACTGCAATCGAAGGAACTGAAAGAGTACACCCGCATCATCATTCATGAAGCAGACCGCCTGCGGACCCTGGTCGACCGGATGATGGGACCGACCCAGCCGTTGAAACATGAGCCGGTCAACATCCACGAAGTATTCCAGTACGTTCGCAAGCTGCTGTTGGCGGAAAACCCGATCGGCCTGACCATTATCCCTGACTACGACCCGAGCCTGCCGGATTTTATCGGCGATAAGGAACAGTTTATTCAGGCAATACTGAATATTTCCCGAAACGCAGTTCAGGCGATGGACGGCAAGGGCAAAATCATCCTGCGTTCGCGCGTTACCCGTCAGTTCACTATTGGCCAAAAACGCCACCGGTTAGTTCTGCGTGCCGAGATCGAGGACAACGGCCCCGGCATTGCCCCGGACATGCTGGACGCCATTTTCTACCCGCTGGTAACCGGTCGCCCCGAAGGTACCGGTCTGGGTCTGGCTATTGCGCAGGACGTTATCAATAAACACGGTGGTCTGGTCGAGGCGAAGAGCCAGCCGGGACAAACCGTGTTTACCATCTATCTACCGTTGGAGAACGGCGATGACTAGACAAGACATCATATGGGTCATCGATGATGACAATTCCATTCGCTGGGTACTACAACGCGCACTGGAAAAAGAAGACATGAAAGTAGAGTCATTTGACTCTGCCAACGAAATTCTCGAGCTGCTGGATCGGAAGCGACCGGATGTCATTGTTACCGACATACGCATGCCGGGTATCAGTGGACTGGAACTGCTGTCCGCCATCAACGAGAAAGCGCCCGAAATCCCGGTGATTGTCATGACCGCGCATACCGATCTGGACAGCGCGGTGACGTCTTACCAGAAAGGCGCGTTTGAGTACCTGCCTAAACCGTTCGACCTGAACGAGGCCATCGGCCTGGTTCGCCGGGCCACTGAACATCGGCGTAGCCAGGTGTCGTCGGAAGAACAACAACTGGTGGAGACGCCCGAAATAATTGGTGAAGCACCGGCGATGCAGGAGGTATTTCGTGCCATTGGTCGACTGTCGGGATCCAACCTGAATGTACTCATCAATGGCGAATCCGGTACCGGCAAGGAACTAGTGGCAAATGCCTTGCACAATCATAGCCCGCGCAAGGATAAACCCTTTATTGCGATTAACATTGCCGCAATTCCCAGTGAGCTACTCGAGTCCGAGCTGTTCGGCCATGAGCGTGGCGCTTTTACCGGCGCCCAGACCCAGCGCAAGGGGCGCTTTGAGCAAGCCGACGGTGGCACCCTGTTCCTGGATGAAATCGGTGATATGACCGCCGCACTGCAGACACGTTTATTAAGAGTGTTATCGGATGGACAATTCTATCGTGTCGGTGGTCATGAACAGATCAGGTGCGATGTCCGCATCATTGCCGCAACCCACCAGAATCTGGAAGAGCGCGTCGAGCAGGGATTGTTTCGCGAAGACCTGTTCCATCGGCTCAATGTCATTCGCATCCACCTGCCATCGTTGCGTGAACGACGGGAGGACATCCCCGCACTCACCCGCTCGTTCCTGAACCGCTCGGCCAGGGAACTCAATGTTGAACCGAAGAAGCTGGCGCCGGAAGCCGAGGAATACCTTAGCCAGCTCGAGTGGCCAGGAAACGTGCGACAACTGCAGAACACCTGCCGCTGGTTGACCGTCATGGCGCCGGGGCAGACAGTGCGAGTGGCCGACCTACCTCCGGAGTTGCAGGCAAAGACCGGCGAATCCGGGCGCAACAGTGACTGGGCAGGAAACCTCAAGCGCATCGTTGAGCAACAACTGGGCAAGGGTGAGTCAGACATCTACAAGGAATTGAACGCGACCTTCGAGCGCACTCTGATCGAGGCCGCGTTGGGTGCTACCGGTGGACGCAAGCAGGATGCAGCGAAAAAACTCGGCTGGGGACGAAACACGCTTACCCGAAAACTGAAAGAGCTCGGGTTTCAGGACTAGGCGCCCGGCGCTAGCTGGATTTTTCCAGCCTCGACAACCAGTTGTCTGATACCTGTTTTTGCCGCGCCGCGATTGAACTGACAAAGCCCGCCTGCTGGTTGGGCTCACCAAGACTAACGGCAGCCAGGCGCTTGAGCTGATCGTTCTCCAGGTCAAACATGCGCACCTGGTCCTCCCGATAGAACTTCTCTTTCCCCTTGGGTGCAATCCCGCGAACGTATCCCAGCTGATCGAGAACATCGCCAGCGACTGACTCGAATATCTCGATATCCTTGTCAGTGGCCTCGACCCTGAACTTACCAACGCCGCCCTTCAGTATCGGGGTCTTTCGGTCATCTGACCTTGGCTCACTTGTCTCGATACAACCAAGTACTTCTTCAGATTTGAGTGAATAGCGAATCCTGTCTGAAAACTCTACCCCCAAAAATCTGCATAGCTCGGACATGGTCTGTTCCGTATCCCGGGCCATGTACTCGTAGCGAACGCTTAGAAATCTTTCGGGGCCGATTACTTTTTCCATGGTCTTGGCCAGTCGCTGAATTTGCCCCCATTCCTTGGCTATGTGATAGAAATGTTTTTCACCTTCCAGTGCCTTGCTCTGTGCTACCGCGACATCACGCCCGTCACGATAGAGAAAAATATATTTCGCCTTGCTACCAAAGTGGGCCTCGATCGCGGGCAGGAACTGGACATTGGCCAGGCTCGTACAGCACCAGTCACGCGCCTTCTGCTTGTGCGCCAACGTCTCGTAAATTGCTTCGAATATGCCCAGCAGTGAGCGGCTGGTTGCGCGCTCGGCGATCTCTTTTCGATCGAGATTCAGTCCGCGCCAGGGGGCATGGCTCATTTCAACCAGCCGACAGGTGTCCTCGGCCAGTGCCATAAAATTCTGATCGGACCCAAGATCACCGTAGGAAGGCACCAATGGTGTCATCCACTGCAGAATATCCGGCGAGTCAGGCACGGCCAGGCCGGGTATTTGCCGCAGCATGCTTGTGAGAAGTTGGGATCCGGAGCGCTCTGCGCCAATTAGAAAGATATCCATATCATTAATACCCCGATTGTTACTGATCACCTGCACTCACCAACTGTGAAAACGATAGCCCTAAGTGAGTGACTGGTTCGTCCTTTTTGCTCGTCAAACCGATTCGATATATCCAGTACTTTGCTTGTCGTATTTGTCGCGCCACACATCACGTAAAAACTTACAAAAAACAAGACAGTATTGAATGCAACACAATATTTCTTTTGCCCTATATATATGGTTCAAGAATTCACTTCGCGCTTTACCATGTGTAATTGCTAACTGACCTTTTGTCTGACGAATTACGTCAGTTGTAATGAAGTGCTTGATTGATGCCCCGGTTTGTTACTGAAAGAGGAACTAAATACCACTGTTAAATTCTGTGAATACAAGACTATAGAAACCAGCACACGGAATCTGCGCTTGCCGGTGCATAAAAAAGGGCGGAGCCTTATCCGCCCTTTTTGACTCTCGTGACAACGATCAACGATCCAGATGTGACAGCAGCTCATCACCGGCACTTTGCTGCCGGGCAACAATCGAAGAGAGAAAGCCGGATTGGCGATCACGTCGCTCGATGTCATCGCCGGCGGTACTGGCAATTAACTCTCGTTTCAGTCGCTCGTTCTCGCTATCAAACAATTTGATCTGATCGGCACGATAGTGTTCCTCGCTCCCTTGCGAGACCACCGACCGCGGATAACCCAGCTGATCCAGCACGCTACCGGCTACTGATTCAAAAATTCTCAAATCAGCCTCGGTGGCCTCGGTCAGGTATTTGCCGGTATTCCCGCGCATGATGGGCCGCGTCACGTTACCCCACAGATCGCTTGACTCTGCTGCGCGCCTGGCCTCGGTAGACTGATGAAAATTAAGCATGTCTTCGTGGTATTCCATGCCCAGGAATTCACAAAGACGCATCATCATCGCCTCCGGCTCTTCCACCATGTCTTCATACTTCACGCGGAAAAAGCGGTCCGCGCCAATGTTCGACTCCATCGTCAGCGCCAACCGCTGGGTCTGCGCCCAGTCCCGGGCGATATGATAGAAGTGCTTTTCGCCGACGACGGCCTTGCGAAACGATAGCGCAACATCGCGCCCATCCCGATACAAATATATATACCTGGCGTTGGCGAAGTGGGATTCGATGGCCGGTAGAAAGTGTATGTTTGCCAGGCTCTTGCAGCACCATGTCTGTGCGCCCTGGGCTGCCGCTGCCTCGTCATAGACTGTTTCAAACAAACCCATCAGTGAGCGCGCGCGGGATGCCCGTGCAATCTTTTCGCGATCAAGATTTACACCATCCCACGGCACAGGATTCAGTTCGACCAGCCGGCAAACATCATCGACAAGCTGTTCAAAATTGGCGTCCTGGTCCAGGTCGCCGTAGGCCGTCAACAACGGAGTCATGCGCTGCAGGATATGGGGCGGGTGGGGCGCGGCGATTCCGGGTAACTGATTCAGCATCAGACGCAAGAGATTGGAGCCCGAACGTTGTGTTCCTATCATGAAAATGGCCATAGCTTGTGCTCCTATTGCAATCGTTGATTTCGGTTAATATGAAACGGAAGTGGCGTAGATCGGGATTGGTTATCGCCCGCCGAGCGCAGCAGACCGATATCACCCATCGACTTGACCAGGGTGCGCACGCACTCCTCCACCGAGGTATCGTCTGTCCTGAGGTGAATCGCCGGATTTTCCGGTGGCTCGTAAGGAGAGGACACGCCGGTAAACTCCGGGATAACGCCGGCACGGGCGCGCTTGTACAGGCCTTTGGGGTCGCGTGACTCGCAGGTCTCCAGACTGGCGTCGACAAAGACTTCGAAAAAACCGTCGCCGACTATTTCGACCAGGGTTTCACGCTCGGAGCGAAACGGCGAGATGAATGACGCAATGACAATAAGGCCAGCTTCACGCATTACCTTTGCCACCTCACCGGCGCGCCGCAGATTCTCTTGCCTGGCCTCGCGCGAAAAACCGAGGTCCGCGCACAACCCGGTGCGTAGGGTGTCGCCATCAAGCACGAACGCGCGATGCCCGGACATCAGCAGTTCGCGTTCCAGTCGCTGGGCAATGGTTGATTTGCCGGAACCGGACAGCCCGGTCATCCACAACACGGCAGACGGGTGGCCGGCCACCAGCTCGCGCGTACTACGGCTGATCTCCGGCGCGTGAGGAAACAGATGAGGACCGCGCATCAGTCTCGCTGGATCGGCATGGTGCGACACATTGCGTGATACGGCCCTGGCAATTTCGGGGCGCACTGCTTGCGGTGGCAGTGCTTCGCCACGATGCACCATTCCCACCAGATCGACTTCGTCCAGGGAAACGTGATGCGATGCCTCATGCGGACATGAGCGTCGCGTAACGACGCTGTCGCATGCCTGGCAGAAGTAGGGTTGCTCGAGAAACTCGGGGGCGATAGCCAGTCCGTGCTCTGCTGCCGTGCCGAGCAGTGCCCGCACCGTTTGCTCCTGTGACGGGCGCGTTGAAGTAGGTGTTGAGCGCACGAAATAAATCCGGTCACATCCGTAATTCTGACTGACAATTGCCTGCTGCAGGATGGCTCGACTTCGTTCGCAATCTATATGATGCGACAGGCGATTATTCATCACCCTGGTTCGTGGAAAGAAGTTTCGTATCAGCGCCTGCTGCGCCTCGCTCCCTGCTGCCTCCGGCAACCCGCAAGCCAGCGCAGTTTCGCTTGTCAGCGGCTGTAACAGCAGCGCGTCCGAAGTATCGAGAATGTTGCGCAAAATATATTCGTGACCGCGATGCCAGGGCTGCATGCCGAAGACGGCTGAAACCCGTTGCCAGTTCTGCTGTTCACAAAAGCTGCGCGTGACATTGGGCCACAGGTGGTCTTCACTCCAGCTGCTTTCGGCAGCTTCCACGATCAGATTGACCCTGCCACCCAGCAGCTGCGTCTTGCCATCACGCACCCGCTCGGCAATCGCAGGCGCAGCGGTATTCTCGTTGCCAAAAACCGATATCGATTCCTGCAACGCATCCCAATGAAAGCTATCGCTCACCTCGAGCAGGGCGACCGGTAGATCAAGATAGTACAAAGCGAGTTCACCAACGCCGGAAAGGCGGCCTGCCTGTTCTTCGGTTATCGCGAGCGTAACCGGCCAGCCCCAGGGCATTCCCGAGGGCAGCCGTGCATGATCCCGGACGGACGTATATGTCTCGCGATCCATGAAGCCATCCAGCGGGCTGTATGCTCCGCTGGCCAGCAGCTCAAGATCGAAGAATTCGCGCTCGCTAATATCCAGCCGCGGCAAGTTCGCCAGCCGGTGGAGAAGTTGATGACCGGCGGCACCGGCAGAATAGCCCTGCACCAGCGATCCGCCGTAGGGCTCCAGCAATCCACGATCGATTGCGCAGGGCTCGGCGCGATAGATGTCGTCATTCATGGTTCACCTCGAGCTCAATACAACACCAGGCCCAACAAACCGGAGGCGGGGATGATCCAGACCACTTCAACGCGAAAGCGCAGAATCGCCAACAGTGCTGCGGAGAAAATAAGAAGAGACAACCAGTGCTCGTTAGCATTGCTACCGATAACAACGGCCGCCGCGAAAATCATGCCGATCACCGCCGGGCGAACACCCCGAAGCCCGGCCTGGACCGCTTTTGAGGTCTTGACTCGATCAAGCATGGAGGTGGCAATCAGCATGATGACTGCCGGTGGCGCAAAAATACCTACAGTGCTTACAACTGCGCCGGCCACGCCTGCGACCTTGTAACCAATAAAGGCTGCGCTGATCAGTATGGGCCCCGGGGTAACCTGGCCCAGCGCGATGGCATCGATAAACTCGGTTTGGGTAACCCAGCGCTGTCCGTCGACCACCGCCTCCTGAATCATGGGAATGAAAACGTAGCCGCCGCCAAACAGCATCACACTCATACCGGCGAAGGTAAGAAACAGCTTCGCCAGGATCCCGGCGGGGAATCCGGCGAACGGTGACAAGGCGATTGGCGTCAGCGCCAGGAATGACAACTTCGGCCCCGCCCCGGTCGACTTGCCAATGGTCGAATCAGCTGACGTGCCAGGCACATCGACATCAGCACGAAACAGCCAGTATCCGGCAACAGCAGCGAACACAATGACCGCGACAGTCGAGTAAAAACCACCCACGTTCAGTAGCACGAATGCCGAGACAAAAAGAATCGCCATCTCGCGCAAGGTACCAATCGTCTTGAGACTCATGCCCCAGGCGGTGCTGGCAATTATCGCTGTCACCGCAGGAACAAATCCCATGAACAATTTTTGCATTGCCGGGATCTGGCCCCAGCGAAAGTAGACGTAGGAAAGCGCGGTGATGAGTATGAAAGATGGCAGTATCACGGCAGTGGCGGCTACCAACGCGCCCACGACGCCACGCAAACGATAGCCGACATAAGCCACCACATTCACGGCAACCGGCCCTGGCAGCATCGATGCCAGTGATATGCCATCAAGCATTTCTTCCTGCCGGAGCAGTCGTCGACGCTCGACGACAAGATTCTGAACCACGGAAATCAGAGCCATGAATCCGCCGAAGGCGGTAGCGCCAACTTTAAGGAAGGTCCAGAACAGTGATAACAGGCTGATCGCGTTTGCAGGCAACGGAAATCTCTCAATCCGGGTTTATGACGATGGTGCACTTCATCGCCTTACAATCCATTTTCCCACCCCGTGAATGCGCGTGTTCGCCGTAGTACATGATTCAAGTTCAGTGTATCCACAGCTAACGGCACCCCTGCCTGTCTCCCTTACAATGTATGGACCATAGAAACGTATTTCGCCTTACCACTCATAACCACATACGCCCCACTTGTCAGCCGCACGATGTCACTCACTTAACTTAATCAAGTTAATGGCAAACCCCGAACATTAACTAACGCAATTTTTTTGCGTTAAAGATTTTCAATCGCAGCCTTTTATCTGTCACATTGATGCCATCTATCGGAAACAGAAAAAATGTAAATTATTCACCATGGACGCTGACCAAAGTTCGTCTAGAGTTTTACGTGCATACGGACATGAGTCACCTGCTTGGTCTAGATGACTATCTGGCATTGCGCTCGGATAGATTCCGGAAAGGTAAAGGAGAAGGGACTGTCTGACCGGATATTCCTCAACTGAAGTAGTTGTAATGGATTCATCGGGACGAAGCAGATTCTGAATTGATTGGACATTCAAGGAGAACAATCAATGTCAATAAACAAATCACTAATAACCAGCCTGGTACTGGCTTGCGTTGTACCGGCTACTTATGCGGCAGACAGCGATAACAGCCCCGCCTCTTCCGACGACACGATCGTATTCACTGCACCCCCCCGGGAGAATCCGACTGTCGGTGAAGAAAAGTACGCCCCGGTGGCCGAGTACCTCAGCAAGGTCCTGGACAAGAAGGTGGTTTACAAGCACCCGGGCACCTGGGGCGTGTATCGCACCGAGATGCTACGCGGTGACTATGACATCGTCTTCGACGGCCCACACTTCAACAGCTACCGTGCCGAGAAACTCAAGCACAACATCCTGGTGAAGGTACCGGTCAACCACGAGTTTGTCGTGATCGTGAATCAGAAAAATGCCCGATTCAAATCACTGGATGAATTGTCCGGGCGCACCTTCTGCTCTCACGCACCGCCCAATCTCGGTACTCTTACATTACTGAGCCAGTTTCCGAATCCATCCCGGCAACCTTCCATCATCAATACCAAGGGTTGGGTTAACATCTACAAGGGTGTTGCTGAAGGAAAATGTACTGCCGGAATCCTGCCCCTGGCCAACTTGCAGAAGCTGGACGCTGCCGGTACCAACACGAAGATCGTCTGGAAGAACAAGACACTGCCAAACCAGGCATTTTCCGCCGGGCCGCGTCTGACCCGGGCCGAGCAAAAACGGGTAGCGGAGGCGTTGCTTTCCTCGAACTCGAAAGCATCTACCGAAAAACTGCGCTCTGCCTATCGTGTTGGCGAAGGTTTTGCGTCGACCAACAACAAGGAGTACGCAGGTGTCTCCCAGTACTTGAGAAATGAGTGGGGATACTACTAGCAAGTACCGGAGCTAACGGAAAGGCACAACCTCGGCAAGCATGACGCTATCGCGGTTTCGTCCTTAGTAACCATAACCCTGCCCGAATTCAGTCGGGCAGGGTTTTTTATGGACGCAAGCCCCGCATCAGCTTCGGTCGGTCACCGGCAAGGCCTGCTGCGTACAACATAATGCGATACTTTAGCGGCGAAAGTGTATCGGCCAGATCCAGTCCGACATTGCGCAAGCTGCCCAGAACCGGATGATCGTTGCTGAACAGGCGCTTGAAGCCATCCATGCTAGCCAACATCAGCGCATTGTCGCCGCGACGCCAGCGCTCATAGCGTCGCAGGATCCGCAGGGAACCCACGTCACGACCTTCACGAGCGGCGTCGATCAGCACCTCCGCCAGCACAGCCGCATCTCCCAGCCCCAGGTTAAGCCCCTGACCCGCGAGCGGGTGAATCCGATGGGCTGCATCACCAACCAGCACAACACGTTCACTGACATAGTCATCTGCATGTGCAGACGTCAAAGGAAACGCCGCACGCCGGCTGACTGCTACCACCTCGCCGAGGGCCAAGCCCGGACCATCGGCAATCGAGGCCTGGAGCTCGGATATAAAATCTGCATCGTTCAGTGACAATAACGCATCGGCACGTGCGTTATCGGCTGACCAGACGATGGAGCTCTTGTGCGCATCATCCAGCGGCAGGAATGCCAGCGGGCCAGTTTCAAGAAATCGTTGGCGCGCGACGCCTGCATGGGCGCCACTGGTGGTAACTGTCGCGACAATCGCCTTCTGCTCAAAACTCCAGCTTCGGGTATCAATCCCGGCCCAGGTGCGAACACGGGAATTGGCGCCATCGGCGCCGACCAGCAACTGCGATTCGAGCACGCTGCCATCATCCAGTTGCAGTGAAATACGCTTGTCGTCCTTACGGATTTCGCTTACCGATGCCGGACAAAGAAACTCGACATTTCGCAGCGCCTGCATCCGGTCAAGTGCGGCCTTGCGTATGACACGATTCTCGACGATATAACCAAGGCAGGGTTGTGCCATCTCAGCGCTATCAAAATCAATATGACCGCTACCGGCCTCATCCCAGACAGTCATGGCATCGATGCGGGATATGCGTTGCGACTGCATGGCCGACCAGATGCCGATCGCTTCAAAAATTGCCTTGGAGCCAGGGGTAACGGCGCTGACACGCAAATCATACTCGCTGGGATCGACCTCCGGTGCGGGCGCACTATCAACGACGGCGATGCGAATATCGGTATCCGCCAGCGCACAGGCCAGCGTTGCCCCGACCATGCCGCCACCGACAATAACAATATCAAACTGTTTGCCAGTCATAACGGCAGGCCGCGGGCAAGTCGCGGCAGGCGGCCATTCAGGCCGCTGGTGCGACGGATAAAGGTGCGCTTGATGGAAGGAAAAAGATTGACCAGGGACAGGCCAGCGTTTCGTGCCAGCATAAGCGGCAAGAAGTCATTGGAAAATATCCGGACCAGCCCGTCAGTAAAAGTGGCAACACGCTGGTTGTCACGCTTGCGCCACTCGGCATAGGGGCGCAGTACCGCGATGCTGCCAAAGTCCTTGCCGGCACGTTCGGCGTCGACAACCACCTGGGCAAGCGTGGCCACATCTCGCAAGCCGAGATTGAATCCCTGGCCAGCAACCGGGTGCACCGTGTGCGCCGCATTGCCGATCAACGCGATTCGATCACTTACCGAATCTTTTACCCGGGTTAAAGCCAACGGGTAGGCCACGCGTTTGCCGGCACGCTCAAACCGACCCAGGCGGTCACCAAAGCGTTGCTGCAACTGCGCCAGATACTCTTCGTCGGACCAACCCAGTATGGTCTCGACGTTTTCCCTGTTTGTCGACCACACCACCGCGCAGCGCTTCCCGGGCATGGGTAACAATGCCAACGGCCCGGTGCTGGTGAAACGCTCATAGGCAGTATTGTTGTGGTCATGACCGGGCGTGACATTGGCCACCACAGCGGTCTGGTCGTATTCATGCTTGCGCGACTCGATACCGATCGCGCGACGCAATGGAGAATTACCGCCGTCGGCTGCCACGGCCAGCCGCGCCGATATCGTCCGCTGCTTGCCGTCGAGCTCAATGATCAACTCGGCACGGCCAGGCTGGACGTGGACATCACTGACACTGGCCGGGCAGACCAGCTCCACGTTCGGGTAAGTAGCCATCGCCTCGTAGAGAGCAGCGCCCAGGGCACGTGTCTCCGCGACATAGCCGAGGGCCTCGATACCCATGTCACTTGCATGCAACCGGGTAAAGCCAAAGCGGCCGCGATCGGAGATATGAATGTGTTCTATCGGGCTGGCGGAACGCTGGGCAATATTGCCCCAGACGCCAATACCTTCGAAAATTCGTCGGGAGCTGTAGGCGAGCGCAATGGTGCGATCGTCGTAGCTCGGCTGACCAGGATCACCCAGGGCGATTGCCTCGATCACCGCGATGCGCAAACCGCTACCACCCAGTGCACAGGCCAGGCTGGCGCCGACCATACCGCCGCCAACGATCGCGATGTCGTAATCAGGCGATGTCATTGCATGATTGCCTCAATATCTTTAATCGCTTTCGGTGCATCAACGCTCAGCACCTCATTGCCGGACCTGGTAACCAGCACATCATCTTCGATACGAATACCGATATTCCACCAACGCTTGTCGACTCCCTTCTGGCCTGCAGAAATATAGAGACCGGGCTCCACTGTCAGCACCAGTCCGGGCTCAAGCAGGCGCCAGATGCCGTCGACCTTGTAGTCACCGACGTCATGCACATCCATCCCCAGCCAGTGGCCGGTACGATGCATATAGAATTTACGGTACTCCTGCTTCTCAATAAGGTCATCGGCCTTGCCCTTAAGCAGTTTCAGGTCCAGCAAACCGTCCACCAGCACCTTGACCGCCGCCTCATGCGGGTCGTTCCAGTGATTGCCCGGCCGCACCTGCTCGATGGCCGCGTGTTGCGCCGCCAGTACAATTTCATAAATCGCCTTTTGCTCCGGACTGAATTTGCCATTGACCGGGAAAGTGCGGGTTATATCTGATGCATAGCCATCCAGTTCGCAACCGGCATCAATCAACAGCAGGTCGCCATCCTTCATCTGTGCATTGTTTTCGATGTAATGCAGGATGCAGCCGTTGGCGCCGCTGCCAACGATGGAAGGATAGGCCGGGTACTGGCTACCGTTTCGGCGGAACTCGTGCAACAGCTCCGCCTCGATCTGATACTCGTACAAACCGGGCTTGCAGGTTTGCATAGCGCGAATATGGGCCTGGCTGGATATCCTGGCAGCGCGGCGCATGGTGCGAACTTCATCCGCCCGCTTGAACAGGCGCATCTCGTGGACGATATGATCAAGGTCAACAAACTCACCTGGGGCGTGGACACCGTTGCGCGACTTGGCACGCACATCATTCACCCAGCCCATGAGTCGCTTGTCGAAGTCGGGGTAACGTCCCATGTTGCAGAAAACCTTGTCCCGGTTTTCAAGCAGTCCCGGCAGGATCTCGTCGATATCATCAATGGGAAATGCATCGTCGGCACCGTACTGCTCACAGGCTCCATCGATACCGGCGCGGTAGCCGTCCCATATCTCCTTTTCAGGATCACGTTCGCGGCAAAACAAAATGTACTCGCCCTGTGGCCGGTCCGGCACCAGCACCAGCACTGCCTCCGGTTCCGGGAAGTGGGTCAGGTAGAAAAAATCACTGTCGGGACGAAACTGGTAATCGACATCGCGGTTGCGCACCTGCACCGGCGCAGTCGGGATTATGGCGACACCGCTGCCCATGTGTTGCATGACATCGCGGCGTCTGGCGGCAAGAGATTTCATATACTGATCCGGAAAATTCAGACTGATTCGGATAAATTAACGGTTAGTGGGTCTCGGTTGCGCGATGACACTCGTCGAACAAAAACTGCACCGCTACCCGCACATATTCCTCGACCTCCGCCAGTGCGTGCTCCTGTTGCTCATCGGCCTCGTCCTCGGCTACTACTTCGGCAATATCGATCAGGTCTTCCAGGGCTTCACGCGCCTCATTCGACAATGACGAGAAATCTGACAGGCCGCCTTCGGCCAGGCCCAGGAGAAAACCGCGACACCAGGCGGCGAGTGCGTCGGTACGCTCAACAATATTGCTGGACTCACCAGGCAACAGCAGCGTCAGCCCGAATTCGTCCTCACCCAGCGCCTTGCGCGCCGACTGGTACAAACCGAGCAGTTGTTCCGAGACCGGTTTGGGCAACTGCTGAACCAGATCACTGTCTCCGCGCAGTACGGTCGCTAACCAGTCCACCTTGTCCGCTCCCGGCGATGCCAGCACTCCGCAGACAATGCCATGCACCTCGGCAACGCCCGGCTCAATACCGGCCAGCTCCAGTGCCGCACTGGCCTGTTCGTAATCCGGAAGCACTGCTGTGGTTGCGCCCATATATATAGTATTGGTGCCGAAAGCGACTGAATAAAGTGATCATTATATAGAAAGCGGGGCAACGACCACACGCTTGTGTGCGCCTATTTCCCCACAAATTCGTATTTTCCTGCCGTAACTGCCAGTCGCCGCGATTGACCCGACTCGCCCACCGCCCTATATTTGTTACCGTTTTAACAGGGAACCTGACCGGGCGTGGATAACGATCAACTCAAAAACCTGGAAACCCGCATCGACGACCTGATCACGGCGTGTGAGCGCCTGAAGCAGGAAAATCATTCCCTGCGGGATGGCGGCGACGCCCTGCAAGAAGAACATGCCGACCTGATGGAAAAAACCCGCCAGGCGAAAACCCGTATTAAATCGATGATTGAGCGCCTAAAGGCACTGGAACGTAGCACGTGAGACAGGATCAACCCGGTATCAAAGTCGCCATCATGGGCAAGGAATTCATGGTCGCCTGCCCGGACGACGAAAAAACCAGTCTTCTCGCTGCAGCAAAATATCTTGATCACAAGATGAAAGATATCCATAACAGCGGCAAGGTATTGGGTGCCGAGCGCTGCGCCATTATGGCCGCACTCAACATCGCGCATGAGTTGCTGCAGTATCAAAGCGACGGCATCCCCTCAGATATGGGGGACAAAATCCGCGCACTTCAGGCAAAAATCGACAACGCCCTTAGGGATAGTGCACAACTGACGCTATAGGGCTATCATGGCCTTGGCGTCCCCTGCGGTGTTCGTGGTGTTCCAGTAATTCTCTGAACCTATAAGCATCATCCCGGGAGCTGAGTCGTAAATGATGTGTGCATGTCCGCTTGTTCGGAAAGCCTGATTCATTTCCACAGCACCCACTTGAACCTCTGGGTTCAAGAAGTCGAAGAGCAGCACGGCACAGGCGGAGGGCGCCCACCTTTATCTTCCGGTGGATGTTGTGACCACGAACAGTCAAACCAAACTACGCCAGCAACTTCGCGCCGCGAGAAGAAACCTCACCGCCAAAGAACAAAGACTCGCCGCACTTGGTGTCGCCAGCCAGGTGTGCCGCTCTCGCTACTTCCGAACCAGTAAGCGCATTGCCTGCTACTTTGCTGCAGACGGTGAAATTGAAACGGATGCGCTGATCGAGCGCATCTGGCAAACCGGCAAGACCTGCTACATGCCGATCCTTACCTATCTCATCGGTGAGCGTCTCTGGTTTGCTCGGGTAACACAAGACAGCAAGTTTGTCGCAAACCGTTTCGGCATCCTGGAACCGGTTGCACCATCGCGCAGCCTGCTCGATGCACGCGAACTGGATCTAGTGTTGATGCCGCTCGTGGGTTTTGACAAGCACGGCAATCGCGTTGGCATGGGCGGTGGCTTTTATGACCGTACCCTGGCATTCATGCATCATCGGCGCAGATGGCATCGACCCAGACTAATGGGCCTGGCGCATGCGCTTCAACAAACCGATCCGCTCTCGGCAAACCCCTGGGATGTACCACTGGATGCTGTCGCAACTGACCGGGAACTATTTCTGTTCAATCGAGACAAAACCTGAGACCTGTTGGCTATTTGGATTAGCCTCGGCCAACCGATACAAACATCAAAGCAACACCTAAAGTAGTTCCATGGCAATCTGTGTATTGAGAAAATCAGACGGTGAGGTATTGATCCGTGCCGACAACCCGGATCAGGTAATCCGGCTGGAGGGTAACTTCTACTTCCATCCCGATCTGATTGATCCATCTTTGCTTGATATCACCGAAAGAATCTATCATTGCCCAAAGAAGGGCGTATGCAACTGGATAGACCTGGTAACCGACAAAGGTTTTGTCACCGACGCCTCCTGGGTCTATCCGGAAACCTTGCAAGGCTATGAGAATATTCGTGGCTGGTACGGTTTCTATGGCGACCACCGATACTATGAAACCCGGGAGTGTGACTGAAAATGAAGTACTGGTTAATGAAATCCGAGCCCGAGGAATTCAGTATTGATGATCTGAAAAATCGGCCTGGAAAGACCGAGCACTGGGACGGCGTAAGGAACTACCAGGCGCGCAACTTCATGCGCGATGAAATGAAGCGTGGCGACCAGGTGTTTTTCTACCACTCCAATTGTGACGAGCCCGGCATCGTCGGCATCGCCGAAGTCGCAAAGGAAGGCTATCCCGACTTTACTGCCTGGGACCCGAACGACAAACACTACGACCCCAAGACCGATCCCGATAACCCGCGCTGGATGATGGTCGATATAAAATTCGTGCGCAAGCTCAATAACACTATTGGTCTCAAGGCACTGAAGGCCAATCCGGCGCTGAAAGACATGCGCCTGATTCAGCGGGGCAATCGTTTGTCCGTCATGCCGGTGGAGAAAAAGGAATGGCAGGAAATTCTTAAAATGGAGAAAGCAAAATGAAGAAACTGGTATCAACACTACTGTTTGCTTGCCTCACCCTGACCGGAATTGCCGGGGCGGCTACTCCCCCGAACCCCACGGTACGCCTGACAACGAATACCGGCGTAATCGAACTGGAGCTCTTTCGCGATAAGGCTCCGGTAACCGTTGACAACTTTTTACACTACGTAAAATCCGGGCACTACAACGGCACCATCTTTCACCGGGTCATCAAGGGCTTCATGGTCCAGGGCGGGGGCTATGTCTACAACATGCAGGAAAAGCCCACCGGCTCTCCAATTCAGAATGAAGCTCACAACGGTATTAAGAATGTCACCGGTACCATTGCCATGGCGCGCACCCCTGATCCGCACTCAGCGACCTCACAGTTCTTTATCAACACCGCTGACAACGTATCGCTGGATTATTACGCCAAGTCGGCTCAGGGCTGGGGCTACGCCGTTTTTGGTAAAGTGACCCGGGGGATGGATGTGGTCAGAAAGATTGAAAACACTGCAACCCGACCACTGGGCTATTTCCAGAACGTACCGGCGAAACCGATCGTGATCGAAAAGGCCGAAATACTGGCCAGCAAGAAATAATCCTGCCGGTCTGAACGCTAACCGAGAAACAGTTTGTAGGCGGGGTTGCCGGTTTCGTCGGTGTAGTCATATCCGAGGCGATCAAGAAACTCCCTGAACTCCTTCTGCTCGTTCGCCGGCACCTGCATACCCACCAGCACACGGCCGAAATCTGCACCGTGATTGCGGTAATGGAATAGCGAGATGTTCCAGCGTCCACCCATGGTATTGAGAAAATTCATCAACGCGCCCGGTCGCTCCGGGAACATGAACCGGTAGACAATTTCGTCGATAGCGTTGGTGGCATGGCCACCGACCATATGGCGGATGTGCAACTTGGCCATTTCGTTGTCGGTCATATCGACGGGCTTGTAACCATGCTTGCGCAGCGCGGTCATCAACTGCTTCTCTTCTTTCTGGTCATGGATCTGGACGCCGACAAAGATGTGCGCCCGCGCCGGATCATCGTAGCGGTAATTGAACTCGGTGATACCGCGGTTGCCAATGGTGGCGCAAAACTTTTTAAAGCTGCCCGGCTTCTCGGGAATGGTAACGGCGAGTATCGCCTCGCGTCGCTCCCCAACCTCGGCGCGCTCCGCGACATGGCGCAGCCGATCAAAATTGACGTTGGCCCCGGAGGCGATTACCACCAGGTTCCGGTTCTTCACCCGGTGTTTCGCCACCCATGCCTTGAGGCCGGCCATGGCGAGCGCGCCCGCCGGCTCGAGGATTGAACGGCGGTCTTCAAAGATGTCTTTTATCGCGGCGCAGACCTCGTCATTGCTGACAACTACCACTTCATCGATTACCTGCTTCGCCAGCCGGAAGGTCTCGCTGCCCACCTGGCGCACGGCAGTGCCATCGACAAAGGTATTGACGTGATCCAGCATGATCCGCTTGCCGGCGACCAGTGACTTTTCCATGGCATCGCAATCTTCAGCCTCGACGCCGATGACCTTGATCTCCGGGCGCAGTGCCTTGATGTAGGCACCAATACCACCGATCAGGCCACCGCCACCCACCGGCACGAATACTGCCTCCAACGCCTGCGGGTGCTGCTTCAGGATTTCAAAACCGATCGTGCCCTGTCCGGCGATAACGTCGGGATCGTCGAACGGGTGAATAAAGGTCATCTGTTTTTTTTCACAAATGCCCCTGGCATGCTCCCAGGCCGCGTCATAATTGTCACCGTGCAGCACCACGCGCGCGCCGTAACTACGAACAGCATTGATCTTGATCTCGGGAGTGGTACGCGGCATGACGACTACGGCCCGGGTCTTCATGCGCTGCGCTGCGAATGCGACACCCTGGGCATGATTACCGGCACTGGCGCAGATGACGCCGCGCTTAAGTACATCGCGCGACAGGCCAGCCATTTTGTTATAGGCGCCCCGGATCTTGAACGAAAATACCGGCTGCTCGTCTTCGCGCTTGAGGAAAACGGTATTGCCAGTGCGCTCTGACAGCAGCGGCGCGTGCTCCAGCGGCGTCTCATGGGCAACATCGTAGACGTGGCTGGTAAGTATCTTCTTTAAGTATTTTTCCGGCATGGGCATAATCTACCAGACTAAAAGTTCCAGAGCGAAGAAAGACTGCCGCCTGCTTGAGCTTGACGGACAGTCCATGACCAGAGAGAAGACTAATGAACCAAGATGAACTGAAGAAGGCGGTTGCCCTGGCGGCACTGGATTACGTCGAGGCCGGAAGTATTGTTGGCGTTGGAACCGGCTCGACCGCGAACCATTTTATCGATGGACTGGCGAGTATCAAGGGCAAGATCGATGCTACCGTCGCCAGCTCCGAGGCTTCGGCCGCCCGTCTCAAGGGACATGGTATCCGCGTACTCGATCTGAACGAGGCGGGCCAACTGGGTCTCTATGTTGACGGTGCCGACGAGTCCACCAAGCACTTGCACCTGATCAAGGGTGGCGGTGGCGCACTGACTCGCGAGAAGATCGTCGCTGCTGCCAGTGACAAGTTTGTCTGTATTGCCGATGAGTCGAAACTGGTCGATGTGCTCGGCAAGTTTCCACTACCGGTCGAAGTGATTCCCATGGCACGCAGTTACGTCGCCCGTGAACTGGTGAAGCTTGGAGGCGAGCCGGTATTGCGCACCGGTTTCACCACCGACAACGGCAACGTCATTCTCGACGTCCACAATATGGAAATCCTCAATCCGGTGGAGCTGGAGGACAAGCTGAACGCTATTACCGGTGTCGTTACCAACGGGCTGTTTGCCCGCCGCCCGGCGGATGTATTGCTACTGGGCTGTGAGGACGGCGTTAAAACCCTGACCTGATCCGGTACCGGCCCGGGTTTTACCCGGTGCGTTGCGATCGTCGAGCTTCGATTGTAGCCGCAGCTGATTCCGGTATTCCCTGCGTTTGTTAGAGAAGTAGCGTTCGCGCTCGACTTCCCGCAATTGCATGGCATGGGTCTCGGTCAGGTCATACCACCGGCGGATGCGCTGTTCGAACTGCTCGGGCTGTCTGTGGTCGTGCTCCAGATGCGCCTGTAAAGCCATATAGGACCGGACCACGTTGCGCTCAATCACCGCCTGCAGGCCCTTGATATAAACCGGTTTGCCGTAGGCATCAGTCCCGGTCACCGAGAAGCCAACCTTGTCGCGAGCAAAAGTCCGCAGGTAGGCCTGGGTTGCCATGTTGCTCAGACGACTGCCCTGATAGGAAGACGACACCCGCACCAGCGTGCGTTGCTGATAAGGTGCCACTTCAGTCAACACCTGGTAATTACTGCTGCCCATGATGCCCTTTTGGGCAACGAGATTCATCGCCAGATAATCGGTCAAGTGCTTGTTCACCTGGTGCAACGGCTCAATCGTCAATGATCGATACGGTGGCGTGTAGCCCTTCCCGCCAACATATATCGTCAGGCTGGAATCACTGCCCGCTTCCTGATGGATGCACGCCTTGACGTTAAGATTTAGCAACAGGAATTCACACACCGATGCCGGCGCAGACAGGGTTGCCGCCACGCGCCGGAACGGCTGATCAATGACTCCGAATACATCCACTTCGAGCCGCCCGTCTTTTTCGATCGAGCTGATACGAAGCGGCATGCTGGTTTCCACCGGCTTGAGGTTGGCAGAGAACGCCTGATAGCGAGAGATCAACAGGCGTTGTTCGGGAGTGCTGGCACTGACGATGGCCGGTACGAGCGACAATAGCATCGATAACGATATTACTTTCTGTCGCATTGAGTCGCCCGCGCGTGTGGAATCTGAATCACAAGAGTAACATTGTGGCCAGCAAACCGGGATTCAATACGGTTCCCGGATCAGCCGGCATTGCCCGGCCGGGCAAACTGCCAACGCAGCAAATACAGGGCAAAAATATCGTAAATTGCATGCCCGGTCATGGGTAGCAGAAGGTTTCCCGATACCTCGTAGAGATAACCAAAATACAGGCCGATGGCAGTGGCCATGACAAAATAGGCCGGTGTCAGCGCGTGCAACAGGCCAAACACCACGGCTGACCCTATGATGCCGATGTAGGACTGCAGGAGGCCACGAAAAAACATTTCCTCGGCGAAGCCGGCGGCGGCCGACAGCAGTACGATGTCCAACGCGGTTAAGGAGAAAAGCGTGTTCCCCAGCACCTGTCGCAGGCGCCCGGTGATACCGGTCATCGATCGCCTGATCCAGCTCAACCGGCTCACCGGTCCGAGGGTGGCGATTATTACAAGCAGCCCCAGCGGTATAGCTGACAAAACACCAAGCAACAGGCTCTCGGCGGTGAAGGCGAATCCAAAAGGGAATAAACCGCGACCGGAAAGACTGGTGACAATAACGGCAAGAGCTATCAGCGCAAGCTCGGTAAGGTAAAGTGACACGAGAAATCGTGATCGTGTCATCGACCTCAGCGTCTTGTGCTGCGGCTGATCATCCATGCATTGTCTCCTTGTATATCCAGCCCTTGCGTCGCGCCCATTTTTCCAGCTCGACGCCGAGGAACACGACGGACGACATGGCGAAACAAACGGCCAGCTCAAACAGCGATAGCGGTTGGGTCCGGAACACCTGATTGAACCAGGGCAGGTAAATGGTGCAAAGCTGAAGGCCGATGGTTAGTAGCACCACGAGAATCAGCGGCATGTTGGAAAACAGTCCCTGCGCGAACACCGAGTCCCTCTCCGACCGTATCGCCAATACGTGGCCGAGTTGGGAAAGGGTTAGCACCGTGAATGCCATGGTCTGCCAGTGACCATGACCGGTTTCGATTGCCCACCACTGCGTAGCCAGGGTAGCACCCCCCATCAACATACCCACCCAGACAATGTGCTGCCACATACCGCCGGCAAAAATGCTTTCCTTGGGGTGACGTGGCGGACGCTGCATGATGCCGCTTTCTTCCTTTTCAGCAACTAATGCAAGTCCTGGCAAACCATCGGTAAGCAGGTTTACCCAGAGAATATGAATCGGCAAGAGCGGAATCGGTAGTCCAAAAAACGGCGCCACCGAAATCGCCCAGATTTCTCCGGAATTGCTGGTCATGGTGTACTTGATGAATTTGCGTATGTTGTCGAAGATGCGACGCCCTTCGCGCACCGCCTTGACGATGGTGGCGAAATTGTCGTCCAGCAAAATCATGTGCCCCGCTTCCTTGGCCACATCCGTCCCGGTAATACCCATGGCGACACCAATATTGGCGCGCCTCAATGCCGGTGCATCGTTCACCCCGTCACCGGTCATTGCCACATATTCTCCCTTGTCCTGCAGCGCCCTGACCAGCTTGATCTTCTGTTCCGGTGCCATGCGCGCGTAAACCCGCACCCGTTCTACATGCTCTTCAAACTCTGCCAGGTCCAGCTTTTCCAGCTGCGGGCCGGTCAGCACCTGCTCGCCTTCACGTGCGATGCCCAGACGCTCGGCTATCGCCAGCGCGGTTGCCGGGTGATCACCGGTTATCATTACCGGTGTAATGCCAGCGGTCTGACAAAGCTGTACTGCCTCGCGCGCCTCTTCCCGCGGCGGATCCATCAGCCCGACAAAACCGATAAGTGATAACCCGCTTTCTACTGTCCCGGCACTGAGGTCTTGCGGTACGCCTGGCCAGTGACGCTTGGCAATCGCCAGCACCCGCAGACCATCGCCGGCCATGCGCTCGGCAACGCGAGCTAGGGCGTCTGCATCCAGTGGTTCGACACCGTCCGCACTGACCAGGTCCCGGCACAGCGGCAACAGTTGCTCTGGCGCGCCCTTGGTAAACGCAACGACGCCACCCGGTCCATGATGAATCGTGGTCATGCGCGCGCGATCCGCGTCGAACGGTATTTCCTCGATTCGGGGCATTTCCAGCTCGAGACCATGCTTGTCGACACCGGCGCGGCGCGCCGCTTCGAACAGCGCGACTTCAGTCGGATCACCGATTACATCACCCAGTGAACTTTCATGGGCATCATTGGAGACTGCCAGTGCCTGCACCAGGCTGCGCCACGGCTCGGCCGTCGCGATCGTGTTGTCCAGCTCAGTCATTAGTTGACTGTCGCAGTAGTATTCCTCAACACGCATGCGATTTTCTGTCAGCGTCCCGGTCTTGTCCGCACAGATAAAGGTTACCGAGCCCAGCGTCTCGACTGCGGGTAGCTTACGCACCAGCGCGTTGTGGTTAACCATTTTGCGTGCGCCGAAAGCGAGCGAGATCGAGGCTACCGCTGGCAGTGCCTCCGGTATCGCCGCCACCGCCAGACTGATGGCGGTGAGTAACATCAGCATTACCGGTTCGCCGCGTAACAGGCCCGAGACAAAAACAAGAACACAAATAGCCAGAACGGCGTAGGAGAGCTTTCTGCCGAAACGTTCCAGTCGCTGCTGCAACGGGGTCGCCACTTCTTCAGCGCCATGCAGCAATCCCGCAATGCGTCCCAGCTCACTGTGCATGCCGGTAGCCACGACGATTCCCTTGCCACGCCCATAGGTCGCCAGCGTGCCCTTGTAGGCCATATTGCGTCGGTCACCCAGCGCAAGGTCCGTTGCTTCAAGTGCACGTTCAACTTTTTCAACCGGCTGGGACTCGCCGGTAAGCGCCGCTTCATCGATCTTCAGCTGCACAGCCTTGACCAGACGCAAGTCAGCCGGTACCGCGTCGCCAGCTTCAAACAACACCACATCACCCGGTACCAGTTCACTCGCCGGGATCTCCAGCGACTGGCCATCGCGAAGCACCACGGCGAGATGCGCGGTCATTTGTTTCAGCGCAGCGATGGCGCGTTCAGCACGGTATTCCTGGACGAAACCGATAACGCCGTTGAGCACGATAATGCCCATGATTACCAGCGTATCCAGCAGCTCTCCGACGACGCCCGAAATTATCGCGGCTGCAATCAGGACCAGGATCATGAAATCGGTAAACTGGGAAAGAAACATGACCAGCGGATGCCGACGCCGCCCTTCACGGATGTCGTTGGCGCCAAATTGTTCCTGTAGCCTGCTCGCCTGAGGCTTGCTCAGGCCACGACGCTGGTCAGTACCAAGTTGTTTTTCGGTTGCGTCAACGGATAACCGGTGCCAGTCGACAGCACTGTTTTTGGAATGCTCATGGGGAATCATGATCACGCAGTCTCTCCATGGTGATCACCGGCCAGATAGTGCAGTACGTGCCTCATTGCGGCATTGTACCGTCATCCATTGACGATATCTGTGCCTGCTACAAGGCCCAAAACCGCTTGAGGTAACCGGGATTTAAATCCCGGAAAACATGTCGAGCTGGCCGCCGGGGGCCAGGAGGTTATCTGCGCTAAGTTCGAGGTGTGTCACGGATGCGCCGTTCCAGCTTTGCTTCATCGCTGCGACCAGTAATAGCGCCAGATCGACAACACGTGTTTCACTGATATCCAGCTGTACACGGGTACCGGAAGCTATCGGCTGATTATCAATCCGTACCACAAACTCTATCTGCCTGGTATGGCGCTGGATGCGCTGCAGGGCATTGATGAATGCGCCACTGATACGACGCACATGGGAACTGACAGACCTAAGGCTGCTGGTGCGCGGAGGTAGCACCACGCGGCAATGTACGCCGTTATACCGACAGCTTATCTCCGGCGCCGAGGCGTTACTGACTCCCCGGCAGGCGCGCCAGAGCGCGAGTCCCGGTTCTGCGAAAAGATGTTGCACGACCTGCCCGGGAACTGCAGCCAGCTCACCACCGGTTCGGATGCCGGCACGCCGGAGCTCACGTGCCAATCCCGCCTTATCACCTAACAGTTGGGCGATGCTGGTTGCGTCAACATGGCGTTGAGTCTCCCACGGGGCAATCGCCATAATGCCTGACGCGGCAGCCTGACGGGCAGCGAACGCGGCGATGATCGGATCGTCAGCGACACCTATCGCGGTTGCGGCATGCTCGCCTTGATTCAGCAGCAGCTGCAAACCAGAGGCGATCTCGTGCGGGGAACCGGCCGTGGACTGAAGGTGGGTGACGTCGACAATTACACAATCCTGTTGGAGACAGGAACAGGCACTATCCTGCTGCGACAACCAGTGGCGCAAAGCGGGATGCCCGACCGACTCCGGCATCGGCCACAGCGCAACAAATGCACGCGGCCAGAAACAGGAATTGGCCAGCGGATTCACCGATAGGCCCGGAACTGCCCGACGACAATACCCTGTATCTGAACGCGCGACGCCGCATAACGCATCGGCGAGAGATTTCTGTTAGCCGGGACCAGGGTAACGCTGCCGTCGCTGTTACGCCTGAGGTGTTTCAGCGTCGCCTCTTCATTGTCGATCAGGGCCACGACGATTTCGCCATCGCGCGCGGTCGACGCCTGCTCGACGACGACCATGTCCCCGTCGAGGATACCGTCGTCGATCATGGAATCGCCGGCGACCTTGAGAACAAACCGGTTGGGTCGAATAAAAAATTCACTGAGGTCGATTTCATCCTGATCGGGAATGGCCTCGATTGGCTGGCCCGCCGCGATACGCCCCACCAGCGGCAGGGTAAATCGCTTTACATCGGAATCTGTCAGACGAATACCACGCGCGCGATCCGGCTCGATCTCAATCAGTCCGGCATCGGCGAGTGCGCCGAGATAGCGATGCACGGTGCCGCGCGACTGAATCCCGAGATGATCGGCAATTTCTCGCAGCTTTGGCGCATTTCCATGCCGCGCGATATAGCCGCGAAGGAAATCATAGGTCTGTTGCTGTCGATCCGTCAGTGACACGGGCCCGGTCCTATATGTTCTCTTTTTGTTCTCCAAAGAATAGCGCTAAACCGGTATCCGGACAAGGTTCGGCACCGGTCAAGCCGAGAAGGTTTCACAGACCGCAGAAGCACAAATTTATGATTTGTAAAGAAAATAAAAAACTCGCCTGACCTATCGAGAGAAAAAACCGCTGCTACACTTCAAAATATGTTGGTTGAGCAAACTATCCAGTGCCCCTATTGCGGGGAACCGTATCCAAGTAGCATTGACGTATCCGCCGGCGGCCAGGAGTACATCGAGGATTGTTACGCCTGCTGTCGACCGATTACCATTCGCGTTAAAGTGGACCACGGGGGCGACCTCGAGGGAATCGAAATTCGTCGCGACGACGAGTAACCGGATTCACCGCATCACTGTCGTTCAACCAAGTGTGTTACCTAATGCTGCGCTCACTAATTATTGCTTCACTCCTTTGTCTTCCGGTATCGATCAATGCGTTTGCCGGCGGATGTCCGGCCGGTGGCGTGCAGCTGCAGGTGCTGGGATCCGGCGGACCGCAAAACCGGCAGGAGCGCGCCGGCACTGCTTACCTTGTCTGGATTGATGGCAAGTCACGCCTGATGGTGAACGCCGGTGACGGCAGCTCACTACGTTTTCACGAGAGCGGCGCCCGCTTTTCCCAGCTGGATGTCATTGCATTATCACGCCTGCATGCCGACCACAGCGCGGGCTTACCGGGGCTGGTCGGTACCGCCATCCGTGGCAAGCGCGCCCGGCCACTACCGGTATTTGGCCCGGAAGGCAGCAAGACCCAGCCTTCCACTGTTGCCTTTATCCGTACCCTGTTTGATGAGCGCCGCGGCGCCTGGCGCGAACTGGGCACGGTGCTAAGCCCGCTCAGTGCCAACGGCTTCAAGCTGCAGCCGCACGACATTAGGATGCGCATCAAGGGCGGCCAACCGGAACTGGAAAAGGCCAAGCAAACGAATCCAGTATTCGTCAACGATGCATTCAAGCTGTCGGCTGCCGCGGTATCCTTTGACAACAAACCCGCCCTCGCCTGGCGCATGCAGCTGGCGAACAGCGCCGTGATTTTTGTCGGCGACAACAACGGGGCGCAGCTGGAAGAGATAAGTCGTGGTGCCCACACCATGGTGGCACATCTGTCGACTAGCCAGACACCGGTGCAACGGGACCTGACGCGTTACATAACGCCGCGCGACATCGGAAAGCTGGCCAGTAAATCCGGCGTTAAACAGCTGGTGCTGGCGCACCGAATGCTGCCGACACCGGAGCAGGAAGCCCAGGCACTGGCGGAGATAAAGAAGGAATTTTCCGGCACAGTGAGCCTGGCCGATGACCTTTCCTGCTACCGCGTGGACTAAACACCGCTAGAGCAGGACCAGTGACAGGCCCGGCCAGTAGGTGATGATCAGCACTGCCGCCAGCAGGATAAAAAAGAACGGCAGGGTTGCGCGATAAAGCTGGGCAACCGACTTGTCAAAACGGAAACTGGCGATAAACAGGTTCATCCCGACCGGAGGTGTGAAATAACCAATTTGCATGTTGGCCAGGAAGATAATGCCGAGGTGTACCGGGTGAATATCGAAGCCGATGGCCACCGGCAATATCAGCGGCACCACCAGTACCAGCGCTGAAAAGATATCCAGTATTGCGCCAAGTCCCAGCAGGAACACATTCAGCAAAATCAGAAATGCCAGCTTGCTGTCGACGTGCTCGCGAATAAACGCGAATATCTTCGTTGGTATCTGCGCATCGATCAGGTAGTTGGTCGACGCCATCGACATACCGAGGATGATGAGAATGCCGCCGACCAGCACCATCGATTCGCGCATGACTTCCGGCAATCGCCGCCAACCGATTTCTCGTCGCACCAGAAGCTCCACCAGCAATACATACAGTGCAGTGACTGCAGCCGCTTCCGAGACCGCGAAGAATCCACTGTAGATACCGCCAAGGACCACAATCGGCAACGGTAACTCCCAGGCCGACTCGCGAATCGCCGCAACCAGCTCACCCGCGTTAAACGGTACGGCCTGCATGTGTCGATGCCGGTTCTCCCACAGGCTCCACGCTACCAGCAGCGCCAGCATCAACAGTCCCGGCAGGATACCGGCAATGAACATGGCATTGATCGACACCTCGCGGCCGGCATCCATCTGCTGCGCAATGACGCCGTAGAGAATCAGGGGTATCGACGGGGCAAAAAGTAATCCCAGGCTACCCGAAGTAGTAATCAGGCCCAGGTTAAAATTTTCCCGGTAACCCGCCTCGCGCAGCGCCGGATAAAGCAGTGCACCGATAGCGATAATGGTTACGCCGGAAGCGCCGGTAAAGGCAGTGAACAGGGCGCAAACGATCAGCGCCACAATAGCGAGACCGGCCGGCAACCAGCCGATCAGGGCATCGGTTAATCGCACCAGCCGCCGTGGCGCGTTGCCCTCGCCCAGCAGGTACCCGGCAAAGGTAAAAAGCGGAATCGCCACCAGCACCGGCATCTCCGCCAGCCGATAGAGCTCGGTGGCCATGACCGTCAGCGGTATATCAGCGACGTAAAACCCGAGCATGGCGCCGGCACCAATCACGGCAAAGAGCGGTGCTCCGAACAGCACCAACACCAGCAGTAGTATGCCGATGAGAATCATAACGGCTTGTCGATCTGCCGAAGCTGGAAGATGCCGGCAATCGCGTGAAGCGTGTAGTGGAATGCCATCAGCCCGAAGGCCAGCGGCAGAATAATTATAGTCGTCCAGGCCGGCACCGAGGCGAACAGTGTGGCACCGGACTCAAATTCAATTTGAAGAAACGACCAGGAGTAATAAGCAACCACCAGGCTGATCGCCACCGTGAACAGGTCCATCACGACGCCGACGACCGCGCGCATACGTTTTGGCAACCTTGGTGAAAGCACATCCACGTTGATCTGTTTTTTGTGCCGGGCGGCGGCAACCGCACCCAGCATACCGAGCCACAGGACCAGTACTCGCGAGAACGAGTCCAGATCCATCAGGCCGACACCAAACAGATTGCGGAACAGGATCTGTCCACCGGACATGACAATCAGCAACACCAGCAGCGCAACCAGTAATCCATCTTCAATAACGGCCAACGCCCGCAAGACGCGGGCGATGGCAGGAGGAAGCGGTAATGTCGGCCGGGTGTCTATTGGATCAGTGCCCCGTTTTTACTACGATAGCTGTCGCGGTAATGCAGCATCGCCTTGTACGCGCCCTTGCTATATAACCCCTGGTCGTCAAGGCGCTGCCGGGCGGCGGCGACACTCTTGCGCAGCTGGTCAAGATTGGGCGCGCTGATTTCGACGAACTCCAGTCCCTGCTTGCGCAGCGCCTGTCTTGCATTCTTGTTGGCATCGCGGTTTTGCTGGTTGAGGTCGGCAAAAACCTTGCCCATTACCTCTCGCACGACCTTCTGGTCTTGTGGTTGCAGACGACCGAACGCGCCCTGGTCAATTGCCATCATTCCAAAGATATACATCAGCGGGGTATCGACCACGTATTTCACCTGGGTATGCCACTGAAACGCGATCGCACCAATGGGCGAGATGCCAACGGTATCGATCAATCCGGTCTGCAGGCCGGTATAGACATCAGCGACAGGTAACGGGATCGGGGTAACGCCCATGTTCTCGAAAACCGTGCGCGTGACCAGGTCGCCCTCCGGCACCCAGACCTTGCGCGACTTGAGATCGTCGACACTACGGATCGGGTCTTTCGACATCAGATAGGCGAAACCGCCCTCGCTAAGCCCGAACGTAACAAAGCCGCCCTGTTCCAGGCCTGCCAACAACTGCTTGTCCATACGCGCGCGAACGTAGTCCATTTCCGGGTAGCCGTTAAAGATAAGCGGCAGACTATAAAGCTGACTGTCCGGGTAGACATCGGCAAAAATGCCGCCGGTAAGCGCACCGCCCTGGAGCTGACCGATGCGAATCTTGCGCCTTACGGTCTTGTCGTTGCCCATGATACCGCCCGGGTAAAACTTGAACTTCACCCGCCCCTGGGTTCGCTGCTCGATCTGTGCGGCGCCGGCACGCATCTGCTTCATCCAGTCAGTACCGTCCGGCGCCAGGGTAGCAATTTTCAGTGTTGCCGCATTAACCGAATTCAGGGGCACCACCGCCGCCAGCGCGATTATTGCGGCCACCAGATAGCGGCCGATCAGGGTTCTGCAAAAATGCATGGCACTCGGTTTTCTTTCTCTGTGTATCAATTTCATAGTCGGATTCTAAAAATATTCGTCTGCGCTGTTAAGCAATTTGTGTGCTCTTTGCTGGGCCAGAGTATTGCCAAGCGTATAGTCTTTCGCCCGGGGATCGGCCTCGACCACCTCTTTCAACAGGCGATCGTGCAGTGGCCGGTCGAACTTCATCCGGGCATACCGCTCGGCAAAATACACCTTGACCATCAGGTTTTTACCGCCGGAAATCTCGATTGCGCGCTCGAAATGCTGCCGCGCCAGCTCCGGCTTGCCGCCCATTGCCGGTGGCAGTAACGATTCCAGCACCCCCATGTAGAAATGGGCGCCACCCTGATCATATGCCTCATCCAGAGCGATAACTTTTGCGATCGCCGCCTTGACCTTGGCCAGATCGGCGACCGCGTTCCAGTCCTGTGATCGTGGCTCGATCCAGCCGGCCCAACTGGTGGCATAAACATAAAGTGCGGCCACATCCGCGGATTTCACCTGCTTCAGACGCAGACTGAATTCATCAAACGGCAACTTGTCCACACCACAGGTGGCCGGTACCTGCAGACACAGGCCACGGGCGCTGTAGCGAAATGCCTTGTCGGTCATGCTCAGCATGCGTGGGCGCTCCTCGACAAATACCGAACCATAGGAACCGTAGAGCCTGGCGCCGGCCAGCAATAGCGAGACATCTTCCGGATTATCCTGGATGAATCCGTCGATCAGGATCAGGTAGGCAGGCGCACCGTCGGCAACCGTTTGCAGGTCATCCTGGTTGAGAATGCCGGCGGACAGGCTGCCGGCGAACTTGCCAGTGGCGGACGACATCATCGCGGCACAACCGCTCGACAATACGGCCACGATCAGGATGAACCCGTGGCACAGCTTCGGCAAAAACGACTGGCTTGGTGACATGGATGAGTGGGTAACGGTGTTCTGATAGTCTCTGGCTACGCTAGCCCGATTGATGCCCTGTTGCAAGGGTGCGCGAGCGACGTGGCAGCGAAAATGCTACATTGCATTGATGTTCCAGGGCAGCACAGCGAGCGTTGACCAAGATGAATCCCCTGTTTTCCGATAAGCCCGGACGCCGCGAGCGTCACCTGAAGCGAAAATTCAAAAATCGCCTGTTTGCCGAGGATGCGCGGCGCGTTGATCAGGATATGGTCAATCTGGCAAGGGAACAGGACGACCAGGAATTGCTGGCGTTTTCCGAGGCCTTTCAGCAAGTACTTAAAACCATTGCCGAATTGCCCGGCAACGTCGACAGCCAGATTATCCTTGATCTCAAGGATCGCATTGATCGTCTGTATGAGCAGGTTTGCGGACTCGGCGGTGATCGCACCGCTGAGCGAGAAGGCCTGGCCCGACTGCATGGGGCCATAAGCCAGGCAATCCGCGAGGGCGCCAGCACCGACCCGCAGGCCCTGGCCAAACTGGACGAAGAGGCGCAGGCACGAGAATTACACTGGCAGCTGCTGGATACCCCCATTGTTGCCGATCTGCTGTTTCCGGACTCGCCGATCAACCCGGACGAACTGATCGCGACGCTACTTAGCCAAGATGCCGACGCCTTCGCTGTTGCGATGTCGATGTTTGATGGCGCCCAGCGCCAGGTTGTGCTGGCGCAGGCTAAAAAACTGATGGAAGGCAAAGACGATGATATGGCGCTGAATGGTGCCAGGGCGCGAGTTCAGTATCTGGAACAACTGTCGGCAGACGACGCCGGGTCTGCGCCGGCGCACTAGCGCACAAGCTGGTGTATATAGGCCAACTCGGCGTCGCTGAAGCCGGCCTGTCTGCGCGCCTCGTCATTGAACGGAGGCCTTAAATTTCCTTGTAAGTATTTTTCCAGCAGCACCTGGTAGGTCTGGTCCGGATCGAGACCTCGCTGATCACACAGATAGCGAAACCATCGCGTACCGATCTCGACATGGCCGATCTCGTCGCGAAGTATGATTCCCAGTACATCCGCCGATTCGGCATCACCGATCTGATGCAAACGCTCCATCATTCCCGGCGTTACATCCAGACCCCTCGCCTCCAGCACTCGCGGCACCAGGGCCATGCGCACCAGTGGATCAAATGCCGTTTTCTGCGCCATCTCCCATAGCCCGTTGTGGGCATCGAAGTCGCCATATTCATGACCCAGTGCCCGCAGGCGTTTGCGCAATAAAGCAAAGTGATATGCCTCTTCATCGGCCACGCGTATCCAGTCGCCATAAAACGCGGGCGGCATCTCACGAAATCGATAGACCGCGTCCCACGCCAGGTTGATGGCGTTGAACTCAATGTGTGCCAGCGAATGAATAAACGCGGCGCGACCCTCATCCGTGCCAAGCTTGCGCATCGGCAAATCCCGGGGCGCCACCAGTTTCGGTGTGCTCGGTCTCCCCGGCTCATCAATCGGCTCGATCGGACCGTCGCTCTCCCGCAATAATTTCCCGTCACGCCATTGCGCTGCGGTAGCCCGGGTCAACGCGAGTTTGTCATCGGGGGCGCAGGCCTCGAGACAGGCCCTGGCCGCCGCGTAAAGGTTTGTTTGCATTTTCAATGTGCTTCGCTGTGCTTTTCGTATGGCTGCGGTAACATGAGCGGACCGAGGCCGAGGTTCAACAAGGTGCGTGCAAAATGATTCATCGCCCGATTGTATCTGTATTTTTCCTGCTGATAGCGCTGTGGCTGACCGGCTGCAGCAAGACGCCGGATGAACAGCTGATTCGTGAAGCGATCGATGAAATCGAGACAGCGGTACAGGATCGCCAGACCCAGCCGGTAATCAAGCGTCTGGCGGAGGGTTTTCGTGGACCGCAGGACATGAACGTCCGTCAGGTTCGGCAACTGATGGCGGCACATTATTTTCGAAACCGGAATATCAACGTCGTGCTCGCCGGCATGCGCATTCAGATCAATGGCATCGATGCCAGTGTCAATTTTAACGCAGTGGTTACCGGCGGGGTCGGCACGCTGCCGGACCAGCTGCAGTACTACGATGTCGAAACCGTGTGGCGCAAAATCGATGGTGACTGGCGCATCATTCGCGCCGACTGGTCACCGGCCGGGCGAGATTGATCGACGTTGACTGGCGCTGATCAGCAGCACTCTCAATCCTGATAGCGCTTGAATACCAGCGAGGCGTTGGTACCACCGAAACCGAAACTATTGGACATGACAATATTGATGTCGTCCTTGTTAACGCGTTCGCGCAGGATTGGTATACCCTCGGCGCCGGGATCCAGGTCCTGAATATTCACGGATTCCGCCAGGAAGCCCTCTTGCATCATCAGCATTGAATACACTGCCTCATTGACTCCGGCCGCCCCGAGGGCATGTCCGGTGAGCGATTTGGTCGAACCAATCAACGGGACGTTGTCGCCGAACACGGTCTTGACCGCCTCCAGCTCCTTGATGTCGCCCACCGGGGTACTGGTGCCGTGGGCATTGATGTAATCAATCTTGCCGTCGACCGTCGCCAGTGCCTGTTGCATGCAACGCGCCGCGCCTTCGCCCGAGGGCGCCACCATGTCATAACCATCGGAGGTTGCGCCGTAGCCAATCAGCTCGGCATAAATCTTGGCGCCGCGAGCCTTGGCGGTTTCCAGCTCTTCCAGCACCACCAGACCGCCGCCGCCGGCAATGACAAAACCGTCGCGATTGGCGTCGTAGGCGCGGGATGCTGTTGTCGGTGCATCATTATATTTTGATGACAACGCGCCCATGGCATCGAACAGGACCGTCATCGACCAGTGCAGCTCCTCGCCACCACCGGCAAAGACACGATCCTGCTTGCCCCACTGGATCAGTTCGGCTGCGTTGCCGATACAGTGGGCACTGGTGGAACAGGCGGAACTGATGGAATAGTTGACACCCTTGACCTTGAAATGGGTCGCCAGGTTGGCGGAGCAGGTACTGGCCATGGTGCGCGGCACCATGTAAGGGCCGACACGACGCACGCCCTTCTCGCGCAGCAACTCGACTGCGGCCAGGTTATTGGAATTGGAGCCGCCGCCGGAGCCGACAATAATACCGGTGCGTTCATTGGAAATCTCGTCTTCAGTCAGGCCGGCGTCTGCGATCGCCTCTTCCATGGCCAGGTAATTGTAGGCGGCAGCGTCGCCCATGAAACGGTATTTCTTGCGGTCAATCAGCTCTGAGGGATCCAGCTTGACAGTGCCATGGACATGGCTGCGAAACCCGAGGTCGGCGTATTCCTGGCTGAACTCGATGCCGGAACGGCCCTCGCGCAGGGAATCGATTACCTCCTGCTTGTTATTGCCGATAGAAGAAACAATACCAATACCGGTGACAACGACGCGTCTCATTCTCGTTTTCCCCCGTTTTCTTCAGAAGTCTTCGGTAGACATAAACAAACCGACACGCAGATCCTTCGCTGCATAAATCTCGCGCCCGTCTACTTCCATGGTGGCGTTGGCGATACCCATGATGAGTTTACGCATAATCACACGCTGCAGGTCAATGCGGTAGGTCACCAGTTTGTTTTTCGGTGTTACCTGGCCGGAGAATTTTACCTCACCCGCACCCAGCGCCCGGCCCCGACCTTCACCGCCGAGCCAGCCGAGATAGAATCCGATCAGCTGCCACATGGCATCCAGCCCCAGGCAACCCGGCATAACCGGGTCGGTCTCGAAGTGGCAATCGAAAAACCATAGCTCCGGCGTGATATCGAGCTCGGCAACGATCTGGCCTTTTCCTTTGGAGCCGCCGTCTTCGTTGATCGTGGTGATGCGATCGAACATCAACATCGGCGGTAACGGCAGGCGCGCGTTACCGGGGCCAAAAATTTGTCCGTGGCCACAGGCCAGCAGTTCGTCACGTGTATAGCTGTTTTGTTGTTCCGTAAGCATGAGTAGGTCTTATCGTTAAAATTGGGGAGATTGCCGGTGAAACCGGAAAATTGAGGGCCAAGCCTACACCAAAGCCCTGCCGGCTTACAGGGGACCGAGGTATTTCAGGTGGCTGCCGCAGCCATGGCGACAGTCGGAGGCGCCGAACCCGGGCGCCACAATTTCTCCTTTGGTGAGCTGGTTTTTACGGCATTCTGCCGTTCGAACGCGTTTGACCTGGTCGATTCGCACCGCCGGATGCTCCAGCATGTAATCAATGTGCCAATGGCACTTTTTGCGCGCAGACAGGTGACGCCGGATGCGTGCCTCCATCGCCCGCATGGCACTGCCGGTATAGACATAGGAACCGGCAGGAAAGCGAAATCGACCCAGCGCGCCGACTGTGATCCAGGCGGATCGATCCAGCTCGATAATCAATTGATAGGTAATAAAGGATTCAGTGGTCACGGCGAAATACCAGGTCCCAGACCCCATGACCCAGCTTCAGGCCCCGGCGCTCAAATTTGGTTTCCGGTCGATAGTCAGGCTTTGGTGAGTAATTGCCGATACCGGCTTCGTTGTTGAATCCCTCGGCCGCAGACAGCACCGCCATCGCCTGCTCGGCGTAATCCTGCCAGTCGGTCGCCATATGAAACTGACCGCCCACTTTCAGTTTCTGCCGGATTTGTTGCGCAAACGTCGGCTGCACGATGCGGCGCTTGTGATGTTTTTTCTTCGGCCAGGGATCAGGAAAGAACAGGTAGACCGCATCGAGTGACGCGTCCGGAATCTGCCGGCTGATGACTTCACTGGCATCGTGACACATGACACGAACGTTCCCGATCTCCCGTTCCTCCAGCATCAGCAGCAGGCTACCGACACCGGGGCGGTGTACCTCTATACCTATATAGTTGTTCTGCGGATATTGCTCGGCGATATCCGCCAGTGATGCGCCGTTACCGAAACCGATCTCCAGGATCACCGGCGCCGAGCGACCAAAGAGCTGGGCAAAATCAATCTCGTCTTCACCGAACTCCAGGCCATATCGCGGCCACAACGTATCCAGTGCCCGTGCCTGGCCAGCGGTTAGCCTGCCTTCGCGTCGAACGAAACTGCGGATCCGTCGGTGGAAATTAGCGGGGCCAGCCAACGCCGTATTAGAAGAAGCAGGCGATTTTCAGAAGAAGGTGCCGTCGATGGGCGACGATGCCGACGCGAACCTCTTGCGCGGCATACGCCCGGCGAGAAAGGCCTCGCGACCGGCTTCCACGCCCTTTTTCATCGCCGACGCCATCAGCACCGGGTCTTTGGCCGCAGCGATGGCGGTATTCATCAGCACGCCGTCACAACCGAGTTCCATGGCAACCGCAGCGTCGGAGGCAGTGCCAACACCGGCATCGACGATAATCGGCACGCTCGCCTGTTCGACGATTGTGAGAATATTGTAGGGATTGCGAATCCCGAGCCCGGAACCAATGGGCGCTGCCAGCGGCATCACGGCAACACAACCGATGTCCTCCAGACGTTTGGCGATGATCGGGTCGTCGTTTGTATAGACCATCACCTTGAAACCATCTTTCACCAGAATCTCCGCCGCCTCGAGGGTGGCAACGATATCGGGGAACAGGGTCTTCTCGTCGCCCAGCACTTCCAGCTTTACCAGGTCATGCCCGTCCAGCAATTCACGCGCGAGACGACAGGTACGAACCGCATCCTCAGCCGTGTAGCAGCCGGCGGTATTCGGAAGGATGGTGTAGCGATCGGGTGGAATCACCTCCAGCAGGTTGGGCTCGTTCGGGTCCTGGCCAATATTGCTGCGGCGAATGGCAACGGTCACGATCTCGGCACCACTGGCCTCGGTCGCCGCACGCGTCTCGTCCATATCCTTGTATTTACCCGTACCCACCAGCAGGCGCGACTGGTACGAAACGCCGCCGATCACCAGGGCATCGTTCCGGCCGCTGCTGTTACTGTTCACGGGATTAACTGGTTCCGGGGCACTCATTTTATCCACCACCTATAGCCTGCACGACCTCGACCCGGTCGGCGTTGTTTAACTGGAACTGGCTGTGCTCACTGCGGGGCACAATCTCGAGGTTAACCTCCACCGCGACACGCTTGTCGGCAACACCCATGTCGGCAAGCAACTGGGAGACGGTCATCGGTTGATCGAGGTCTTTCTCCTCGCCATTAACAATAATCTTCATCGCTCTATTCGAATCAGGACGTAATCTGGCGTTCGCCAGAGGCACAGTATTGTAGGGTGATCGCGCAGCGAACGCACGCCCCCGCCTCGTGCGTCGGCTCCCATTGCCCTAGGAATGCAAAAATGGGCGTTATATAGTCAGGTGCGATCAGCGCTTGCGGGTGTAGTTCAATGGTAGAACTGGAGCTTCCCAAGCTTCAAACGTGGGTTCGATTCCCATCACCCGCTCCAGATTTTCCGGGAGGTACGGCTTGAAACGGACGCTAAAAATAATCGGCATCATCCTCGCCGCCCTGGTGGCCCTGGTCCTGGTGGCCGCCATTGTCGTGCCGCTGCTGGTCGATCTCAACGACTACAAGCCGCAAATTACCCGTGTCGTCAAACAGCAAACCGGCCGCGAGCTCAGTCTTGAAGGCGATATTGGCCTGTCCCTGTTTCCGTGGATCGGTGTGGAGTTGGGCAAGACCCGGCTGAGCAATGCCCCCGGCTTCGGCAAGCAACCGATGGTCGAGGTGGAGAAGGTCGCGGTCAAGGTTGAGCTGCTGCCGCTGTTACGCCAACAGGTGTTGGTGGATACCGTCGTGCTCGACGGGCTCAAGCTGAATCTCGCCCGTGACCGCAAGGGTCGCAGCAACTGGGACGATCTGATCGAGGCCACCGCGAAACAGGAAGCGCCGGATTCGGCAGCCAAGGATGAGGGCCCCGGCATGGCCCTCGGTATCGGTGTTGCCGGTCTCGATGTGCGTCGTGGCGAGATTCACTGGCAGGACGCCATGACCGGCAATGACTACC
>Ga0209536_100001210_pt1 | contig 42792 bp, 37 predicted proteins | sample DeeMarSeWOR28_12_FD_187461 | JGI IMG/M metagenome (GOLD analysis project Ga0209536, IMG submission 187461) | Marine sediment microbial communities from White Oak River estuary, North Carolina - WOR-2-8_12 (SPAdes) (version 2) | ecosystem: Environmental > Aquatic > Marine > Intertidal zone >...
TCAATATCCTTGTCTGAAAGTATTGTCATAAAAGCCCCTTTTATTTTATTGAAACGTTTTTTATAACAACATCTTGAAGAGGTTTATCAGCTCTTCCGGTTTGAACTTTTGATATCTTATCAACAATATCCATACCTTGAGTAACTTTACCAAAAATCGCATGTTTTCCATCAAGCCAGGGTGTTGGTGCAACAGTTATAAAAAACTGACTTCCCCCAGTATTTGGCCCTGCATTTGCCATTGAAAGAATTCCAGGTGTGTCATGCCTTAGACTTGGATCGAACTCATCACGGATTGTATAACCTGGACCTCCATAACCTGTTCCTTGAGGGCATCCAGTTTGTATCATAAAATTTGGAATTACCCTATGGAAAATTAATCCATTATAAAATCCCTTTTCTACAAGTTTAATAAAATTACCGACAGTAAGTGGTGCCTCTTTCAAGAAGAGTTCTATTTTAAAATTACCCATATTTGTATTAAATTCTGCAGTTTTATTCATATTATCATCCCTCTAAAAAATACTATGAATTGTTATTGAATTAATTATAATATCCTTTAATGGTTTTCCTCCACCTGCTGGATTGCTATTATCATGTTCATCATCAGCTATGTCTCTAACAACATTCATTCCAAAGATTGTTTTTCCAAATGCTGCATAATTACCATCTAAGAAACTTTGTGGACCATCACAAATAAAGAACTGCGAACTTCCTCCAACACCAGCTCCAGTACTTGCCATTGATATTGTTCCATCAAGATGTTTAACATCTGAAACCTCAAATATTATATTTTCAAACGGACTCTCTTTTGTTGTACCATCAGGAAAAGTATTTCCAGCTTGAATCATAAAATTATCAGATATTCTATGGAAAATCATACCATCATAAAATTCAGTATTTGCAATATTTATAAAATTATCACAAGTTATAGGCATTTTATCATTATATAATTCAACAGCAAAAGTTCCTTTGGATGTATCAAATAATGCAACAGAATTTTCTGGGTTATCAGGAACAATTACATTAATATCCGCTGTGGTTTCTTTTTTACCATCGCTAATTGTATATGTAAATTTCTCAGAACCAGTAAAATTTTCCGCTGGAACATATCTTATCGTTTTATTATCCATAATCTCTGCTTCACCATTTTCAGGTAGTGTTATGCTTGTTATGTTTAATTCATCATCATCAAGATCATAATCATTATTTAGAGCTTCAATTCTAAATTGATATGCATTTTTAGGTACTATGAAATAATCTTCAATTGCAATAGGAGCTTTATTTTTAGATTGGCCGTTTATTACCTGTCCATTTCCGTCATCTAGACTTGTAATAACATAATATCCACCAGCAATTCCAACAATTATTATTATGAAAAAGATAATTAATACAGAAGAATTGCTTCTTTTCATCTCTTTAAGTTTTTTTTGTTTTAGTTCAGCTCTTTTTCTTGCAGTAAGTTTTTTTCCAGGCATAGGAATCGTAGGGAAGATATAATATCTTATAAATAAGCATTTTGAATGAAAAAAAAAGAAAAAAAGGAGGTATTTACGAAGTTATTTCACTTATGATATCTTCTTGTGAATAAAAGTTTATATTTTCTTCCTCGTCAAGTTCACCTTCTCCATAAAGAGCCCATCCTGCATATGGGACATCTGGTTGAACAAGTATTTTAACATCCTGATAGTTTAGATATTTATCCTTTTCTTCAAGCTTGAATACTAACCAGTTTGCATCTATAGGATCAACAGGTGACCATCCTTTCATATCCTTTGTGATTTTATTTGTTAGAGTCTCGTTATAGACATAACCTGTAACTGATGTTTCTGTTTCTCCCCATACAATCTTATCAAATCCTGGGGGCTCAAAATAGATTTCTTCAATTAGTTCAGCATTATATTGATAACTTGGAACAAATAGCATCATCCAGTCATTTTGGTCATATGGTGGTCCATTACTTCCATCAGAGTAGTCAAGTAACTTTGTTTTATACATGTGATAATAGTTCATTACACTATAGTAATCTCCCCAGGTCTCATCGTACTGTTTCTTTGCTGCTCTTCCACCAGCATATGAAAGGTTATCACATCCTTCAAAAGTCCATGGTGATATTCCAACACTGTGACCTAGTTCATGCATTAAAGTTGAAGCAACTTTTATACGATATGCTCTCTGAGTTGGTAGCATCTTGTAAACAACAAGATTTTTCATGAGATTTAAAGGTTTTAAATTATAAGCAATATGAACACAATCATATACATTTGATTTTGCTGGGTGATTAAAAGGTCCGGAATGACCCATAACTACATATCTAAATGATCCTTTTCTTTCATCTGGGAAATGATGGTTATAAAACTGTAAAATCATACCTGAATCCTGAGATATTTGATCATAGTGGGGTAACACTTCTCCCCCACCATTAAGTGGTGTATCTGGCCATCCCATGTCAAAATACATCTTTATATTGTGTTCGGCATATTTTTCCATAATTGCTTGCTGAGATTCCTCATATAGAATGTGTGGAGGATCTAAAATACCACCTCTTCCCATATAATCTACTTCGACATATATGTCCTGAGAGTATGGATCTGCTAACCATTTTTCTAATTGATATTCTTCAATATTTTCAAGACCATCTATATCTGGATCGAGTTTTTCATGATCGTCCCATTTGTTTGGATCATAATCCCATTTCCATTCCCAAGATGTAGGAATACCGTCTCCATCAGGATCCTTATCACTATCATCTCTTTGTGGGTCAGTTCCTAAAATGTTGACCTCGGTCCAATATGGTATGAAATCTAAGTCTGAATCGATTTGATAGATATTAAACCAAAGTTCAAAGGTTTCCCCAACCCAATGTCCATATCCATCATAATCTTTTAAACTATCATCACCATACCATCTACCAGTTTTATAATCATAAGTTACAGTTAATGATCCTCTTTCGATATCCTGGGATCTTCTACCAAGTAATCCTTTCTTAACTCTTTCCATAAGAGTAATAGTTACTTCAGAAGTCTCTTGCTCCTCATCTGCATCCCTCATTATTTTGTTTTCCTGGAACATTGTGTCCCAGCCAGTAAATAAAATTTCTTCTACTTTTCCTAAATGTTCAACATCCTTACTTATATATTCTAATCCATCTAATTCAGCTACATAATAAAATGATGGTTTACTTTTCCAACTTCTTCCAGGTGTCATAAGTTTATCATAAAGTCCTCTATGACGTATTCTTAAAACTTCAAGAATTAAGGCCTGATTTTCAAGAGGGCTAACTCTATCATCAAGTATGAAATCTTCTTTTTCAACAACTTTCTTTTTCTCTTTAAAAATGTCTGTATATGCAAACACACTCGCAATTATAATTATTGCAACAATAATTATTGCAGTGCTTGCTATTATTATATTATTTGTTTTTTTGGTTTTATTAGCTTTTTTAGATTTAACCATTTTATCCCCCAAATATATTCTCTATTAATTTATTCGGTATTTAAGACTTACTATTTAAATTATATTTATCATTTTATTTATTTTATAAGTAATTATAGTATAATAAATTTATTCATTCAATTATTTTATGAATTCATTTTAAAGAAAATATTGGTTCTAACATCTTATTTTTACCAAATTATTACAGATTAATGTTAAATTTTTGTTATTACTTTTAGTTATCTCTTCGGTAAATATTTAAACCAAAATAGCTAATGACGAATCGTTGATAAATTTAAAACTCAATCAAGATAAAATTTTAAACCTTCCAGAACAACAATCAAGTAGCCTATGTGCTTTATGCAGAGGTACAAAATTTTTATGTGGAAAATCTAGATGTCCTGTTCTAGTAAAATTTCACTCAAGAGATAAGGTTAAAACATTAATTGATAAGTTTAGAATTGGTGGTTCTTCTCCACCTAGTGTCTTCATTGGTCGAGTAGGTTATCCAAAAGTGTCAATAGGTCCAATGATACCTCCGATAGTTGGTGATACCTCCCTTATTGATACCCCTGAACTTTGGCTTAATAGGAGCTTAGATGATATTGTTGATTTTCGTTCAATGCTCATTCGTGGTAAACATACAGTTGATGTATATGATGTTGAAAACTCTAATAAAAATGTTGAATATACAAGAGAACTTGCTCTTTCAAAAAATAGTGTTTTTGCAGATGTACTGTTTGAAAAAAAGCCTAAGGGAAGAATTGCATTTTATGACGAATCACAACCTCATGGCCCTTCAGCACCTTTAAAAAGTTTTGATATTACAAATCCTAAATATGAACAGAATATCGAAAAGGCATTTTATGATACAGACTTAAAATCAAGAGAAGCAATTTTAGGTTTATACAAAAATGGGGTTAACATTTCAAAAATACAGCGGGCTTTTAGTGTTGGTGCATTTGGAATAAAAAAATTTAGACGATTTGTACCAACGAGATGGAGTATTACTGCTGTTGACTCAAGTATTGGAGAAGCTATGATGAAAAACACTAAAACATATCCATGGATAAATGAATTCAGAGTATACTATCATAATCAATTTGATAACAGATGGGCTGTTCTTTTGACACCTTCAGAGTGGCAATATGAGCTAATAGAGGCTTGGTACCCAAACACAACATGGAATCCATATGGTAGATCGATATCTATCTTCAACAGTTATGAATTTTATAAAGGAAGGACAACTTATGCTGAAATTGGAGGGTGTTATTATGCTGCTCGGCTTGCAATAAATGAAGTACTCAATAAAGAACGCAGGCAGGCAGGAGCAGTAGTTTTAAGAGAGGCTCATCCAGGTTATATTATGCCTATTGGTGTATGGAATGTTCGTGAAAGTGTGAGAAAGGCATTAAAGGAAAAATATGAAAAATTCGAAACACTTGATAAAGCACTAGTTTTTATTTCAAAAAAAATGGATATACCTCTTCAGAGATGGATAAGAAATAGTGCAATTTTAAAAAACCAATTGTATCAAAAAAGACTTGAGGATTTTTAGGTTAGATTATGATAATTAAAGACATAGAATGTAAAACAGCATTATCAAAATCCAATTTACCTGGACTTGATTATTCCTTAAATCCATACAGAGGGTGTCAGCATAGTTGTGCTTATTGTTATGTCCCAAATGTCTTGAGAATAAAAAGAAGTAGTTGGGGTAATTTTGTATATATCAAAAAAAACATACCAAAGGTTCTTTCAAAGGAATTGAGAAATAAAAAACCTGGAGTTGTTGCTATATCAACTGTTACAGATCCCTATCAACCAATTGAGAAAAAATACAAACTTACTCGGTACTGTCTTGAGCAACTTTTAAAAAATGATTTTCCAGTATGTATTCAAACAAAATCTAATTTAATTACAAGGGATCTAGATATTATTTCAAAATTTTCAAATGCTGAAATTATGTTCAGCATAGGTACATTAAATGATAATGAAAGAAAACTGTTAGAGCCAAATGCATCTCCTATAAATCAAAGACTTGATGCGTTAAAAGAAAGTTCTGAAATAGGAATTAAGACTAGTATCTTTTTTGGTCCAGTTTATCCTACCATATCTTTTGATAAATTACGTGAAATTATTGATATCTTTATAGATAATGGTGCAAATGAAATCATGATTGATAAACTGAATTTCAAACCAGGTATTAAGGAAAATATTGAAAAATCAATAAAATCCAATCCAGAGTTTATAAAGAAAATATCAGACGTCCAAAATATTTACAATAAGCAAAGAGTAAAATTAAAAGAGATTTGTAAAAAAAGAAATTTAAAAATTGTTGATGCATTTTAAGTTAAATTTCCATAGTAAAACTGAGAAGTTTACATAATAAGAGATATGACTTTTTCGATAAATGAAAACCTTTCTAAAAACCTATAAAACATTAAATTTAATGTTTGATGGTTTTGAATATTATTTCGGGAAGTAACCATTGATTGAGTATTGGTATTTCCAGCATTATCATAAACTGTTACTGTTATCGTATCTCTTAAAAATCCATACCATATCCATTCATACGGGTAGTCATTATCAATAAAGCCTTCATATCTACCCTGGAATTTTACCTTCTCAATTCCACTAGTTTCATCATTGACTTCTGCTGTAAATTTTACCATATTATTTGCTATTCTTTCTTGTTTCAAATCAATTTCTGGAGATGTCAGGTCGATTTTAAATGTAGGTATTGAATCTGGTTTGGAAGAGTTTCCATCTGAGTCAATAACATACCATGAAAGATCATATGTTCCGTCTTCTGATATTTTAATTGGACTATGATATAATAACCATCCATAGTTATTAATTTGATAATATACCTCATCTATCTTATCAGAATCATAAAAAATAGGAATGTAAACATCATCTACAATCCAATCATTTTTACAATAATCTCTATTAAACTCAACTAAAACATAAGCTGGATCAAAAAATTCTCTATTATAATTACCAGAAGGCAATTTATTTGTATTTCTATAATTTTTTCTTTTGGTATTTTGAGAAGGTATTAAGTTATCTATACAGTAATTAATGCTTTTTTCTTCATCAATATCTGTTTTTATTAAAGGTGACTTTATAATGTCAACTATACATGGTTCAATAATTTCATCCCATGCTGTGTTTCCAGCTTTATCATAAGCTATTGCACCAAATATTACCTTAGGAAGTGGCCAATATCTAATTCTCCATACATACTCTGGCCCAGATCCATAGACAGTATCCTGAACTTCAAAACTCATATAGAATTCTACATGGTCCATACCAGACAAAGCATCTGTTGCGGTTGTTGTAAACTCAAAAATCCAACCTTGAAACGGATTACCACCGATTATCTCATAGGTTATGGAGACCTCAGGTGGTGTTTTATCCACATAAAAGTCAAATGGACCAGCGATTTTTGATTTATTACCAGTGTGATTAACAGCATACCATTCAAGAATATGTTCTCCTCCCTCTTGCACAGTAAAAGATTCATTATAAAGGAAAAAATATCCGTCAATACCATAATAAATATCTACTATTTCATCAGATTCATATGAAAAATTAAAACTGTTATCATTGCCATACCAGTTATTATTTTCTCTATAACCGCCTGTAACTTTAATTGTAATTAAGGAAATACCAGATTCATCTTTATTAGAATTTGCGAGGATTGCAGAGGCATTGACACCGATTAATAAAAATATGATTCCAATAACTAGAGTTTTATTATACAAATAACTCTTCTTTTGCAAAATTAATTCCTCCCTAAATAATATCATCAAATTAGAATATTTAAATGTTTCATTTGATGTTTATTTTTACTAAAAAACTTAAAAATTCCTTATTTTTTAACAATTCCTAATATTTTTTTATAAAATGACAATATTAGATAGATAATAATACAAATGATCGCAAGTATAAATCCAATACCTGGCCCCCAACTAGATTTCAATATTTCACTTTCGGCAATTCCAGGAAGATTTGTCTCAAGATCATCACTTCCAATAAAACTTCCAACGCCTACATCTGTAATCTGCCCCATAACGTAATAAAATAAAAAGACAGTGACAATCAACAAAATAATTGTTAGAATCGAAAAAATCAAATTTGTTTTTCTAAATTTTTTATTAATAATAATTTTTGTCAAAACAAATAAACATGATATTAAGAGTAAAATTGATAGTAAAGTAAGTACCAAAGTTACTTCAGAAGGAGCCTGACTTACATCCCCACCAATAAGATCTGATGAAGTGCTAAGTGTGATAATTTTTGGTGGAAACAAAAGTGTCTTTGTTGTTGTCTCAGTATTTGCATTTTCTCCATTTAAAACCCACCAAGGTGATGCAAGTGAAATAATTAACAATCCAATAATAATAAGAGAAATTCCAGCTATATATTTCTTTTTCAAAAGCATAAAAATAATTGAAAAAATTACAATTATTATCCCAAGATAGACCAGTAATGTATGAAGAAAAGAATCTTGAGATGATAATATATCAATTTCTTTATCTCCCCTTACACTTATTTCTTGCTTAGCAATTTCTTTATTTTCTGATTCGACAACCACTTTATATTTTCCAGGTGGAACAGATATCTTTGCATTACCATTTTTATCAATTGCTTGGCTTTCACTTTTACCATTCCTTATAAAAGTTATCTCGCCATCAGAAAGTGGATAACTATAGGAATCCATTGAATTAATATCAATTTCATACTCAGCTGGAAATTGGATATTTAGAGAACTAATATCTGGTATTCTTACCTTATCTTCAACTTCAAATGATTTGTATTTCATAAAAAGATTGTATTCTGCCGGATAAAGATATGAAAATTGATACTCTCCCTCTCTTATTTTTTCAGCAGAGATTTTGACAGACTCTATCATTTCAATGCTTGAGAGTTCAGGACTTACCTCAACTGCAGGTGCAAATCCCCATTTATCCTTAATTTTAAGATTTAACTCATGATGTTCAATTAAAAATGATGCTTTTTTATCTATAAATCGGTTCAAGAAACCTACTTTTAATGTTGTTTCATCAACCAAGAATCCTTGATACAAAACCTTTAGAATATATATTTTCCTTGCATAACATGGAGCATTTAATACTATAGTTCCATTCTTATCAGAAAGACCATCTGAAATTATCTGTTCATTACTTTCAAGAAGGAACTTAACATTTTCAACACCTTCATCATATTGATCAGAAATTGATAATCTAATTGTTCCTTGTTGTCTACAAATTATTCTTACTTTTTCATTATCCTCAAGTTCAACTATTGAAAATCCGACATATTGTCTTTGTCTATTTAATAGTAAATTTTCCCTAAAAATTTTCACAACATAGGTTCCAGGTTCTAGATCTGGGAATTTTATTTTTTTGAAAATGGAGATATTTCTCCAATCAAACATTCCAATTAATGTTCCAATTATTTGAAATATGGATTTATCTTCAAAATCAAGCTCAATAGAACCAATCGGTAGTCTTCCAATTGAACCTGCTGATTTAAAGGAATTTTCCTTGTAAATCTCGGCACTTATATATGGAATGTTTTTACCAAGAGCAGCAGAAAGAAGTGAACCCATTGGGGCTGTTGGGCCTAAGTGAACAGTGACAGTCAAAGTATATTTTTCTTTTTCTTCTTGTTCATCGGTTACATTTTCTCTTAATACTGGAATTGATTTTACCAATGTTTGGAAGATTTCAGATTCTTTATCTACTCGTTCATAGCCTTCATCTTCATCGGTTATAAATTGAACATCAAAATTCACATGAAAATCTTTTGGAAGAACCTCTAAATGATTTCCTCCTTTTTCATATGCATTTCTTCCCAAATAAACACTACCAGTATCTCCCTCTATCCCTGGAAGTTTAATGTTTTGCTTAACATATGATTTTATTTGAATTCCATCGTCATCACCATCAACAAATCCTGTGTTTGATTCCATTATCATACCATGTACTTTTCCTGTTTCAGGGTCACTTAATGAAATCCATCCTTTACTTCCAAGATCTATATCATCTTCTGTTGAAAGGATAAGTTCCTTTTCAACAGTTTCAGGATCTGGCGGTACATAATACTCTTTGATTGACTCACTTTCATCATATAAATTAATATTTGGGAGTAAGTCTCCAACATTCATCTTTTCAATTGTTTTGCTTCGTGCCTTAATAGTAATAATCCCTGCATATATTCCATCCAATTGATCTGGATCCTCAATATTAATTTCTTCTGTTACTTTATGATCAACGTTAACAAAAATTTTCTTTGTTTCAGTCGGACAGTAGTAATAAGTGTATATATTATCAGTTACTAAATTACCTTGAGGAGAGGTGCTTTCAATTCTTAATCTAACCATTAGATTTCCATCAATTATTATTTTCTTTGTTGCTTTTGTTGCTGCTGCTGGACCAGTATAATCTGGTTCTCCTTTTACCCCATGTCTTAAATCAAAAGATGCAAGTTGCTCTATAGTATTTGTTTCTAAAAATCCTGCGTTTGGTATACATTTTGCTATTGTATGAGATACTGGATTTCCAATGATTTCACCAGTTTGGATTACACCATAGATAATATATTCATCTTCAAAAATACCAAAATAATCAAAATCAATTTTTTGTCCGGATATAGGTTCAAAAAAATAGTGTGTATCATCAATTGTTAAATGGTCTTTGTAATTTGGAGCTTCTGTTTCTTTTGAATCATAAAAAACATAATACTTTTCATTTCCATCTGCTTTTTCAGGTATTAGAAAAACAAGGCTGCATGAATTGATGTGCGAATCATCAGTATATTCTAAATCATAAATCTGTGACTCAATTTCTAAAACTTCTGAGCCGTCATCAACACCAACTCTAACTGAATGATGATTTTCATCAATTGCCCAGCATGGATTTGAAAACTCAAATCTTAAATCAATTGGTTGGAATTTTGATTTTTCATTACTTGTATCTATTGGTATTACTATTTCTTCTTTATATGTCAGTTTGTCTATATTTTGTGTAGTGTAATTATTATAAGCTTCTACATGAATTATAGAAGAAGATAGAATGAATATAACAATTAATATCGATATTTTATTCTTGAATATTATTTTCATAAATTTAAAATATTAATATTTTATATTTATATAAAGATATCTTAATTTTTAAAACAACATGATTTTATTATGTTATTGAAACATAATATTTTCATTTCTATTATCTGAAATAAAACTTAAAATCTCATTATCTGTAACTTTTCCCTTACTTTTTAATTTAGCATAATTAAGTATCCTTTCAACATCATCTTTATCTGCTGAAACTTTCATTTTCTCAAGTTTATTTCTTACAGTTTGGGCACCAGACATTTTATCTAGGATAAAATCTCTTTTTCTTCCAATAAGCTCGGCTGGAAATAATTCATAATGGCTTGGATTATTTAATACAGCAGAAACATGAAGACCTGCTTTATGTAAAAAGGCATTTTCCCCAACAATGGGCATATTTGGTGAAATATTAATTCCTGAATAATTTGAAACTACATTAGAGATTTGAGAAAGATTTTCAAGTTTCCAATTATTCCTTATTTTATAAATACAGTTCAATGCAAGACAAATTTCTGAAAGAGGTGTTATTCCCACCCTTTCACCAATTCCATTAACTGTTACATCAATAAGAGTTGCTCCTGCCTCATATGCAGCAAGAGAATTAGCTGTTGCAAGTCCTAAATCATTATGACAATGTACATTTATTTTTACATTTAGGTCTTCTCTTATTTTTTTAACTAGATTATAGATTTTTACAGGTGTCATTGCTCCAACAGTATCAGCGATACTTATCCTATCTGCTCCTGCATTTACAGCAGCCCTTGACGCTAATATTAGATTTTCATACTCAGTTCTTGTTGCATCTTCTGGAGTATATCTGACTTTTAATCCATGGTCCTTTGCATAAGATATTGTACTTGAAATTCGATCTATTGCTTTATTTAATTCTAATTTAAAATGTTGATTTAATCTATTTTTTGAAACACAGAAAAATATTCCTACCCAATCTACATCACATGAAATTGCTAAATCTATATCTTCTTTTTTTGCCCTACAATGTGCAAGAATATCAGCATTATAACCTTGATTTGAGATAATTTTAACACAATTAAAAACATCCTCTGATACAACTGGATGACCTGCTTCAATTATGTTTACTCCAAAATCATCAATTAGATTTGCAATAGATAATTTTTCTTCTAGGCTAAATGTAACTCCAGGTGCCTGTTCACCTTCCCGTAGTGTTGTATCAAGAATCTCAACCATTAATTCACCGTTATTCTTCGGGAGGTCCAAGTTGTAAACCAATTAGTATGTTGCCTACTATTTCAAGCTCTATTCCACAGGCATCACATTCTATTCTTTCCCCATCTATATCCTCAGCATTTATTCTTGAGCCACATTCTACGCATTGCAACATATTATCTGTGACATATTTAACAAAAAATTATATATATACTTTTTGTGATTATAATCACAAATACTATTTGGTGTTTGTGATGGTAACAATTAGTAACGTTGTTCAAAAATTAGTCGATGATAACATATATATCCAGGAGTCTATGAACCAAAATATATTATCATATGCATCTTTAGCTAGTCAATTAAAACCTGAAATTGAGGAAATACTTGGAAAATCTGTAAAAAAACATGCAATAGAAATGGCACTTAGAAGATATTCAGATCAAATAAAACAAAAACACAAGGAAATTTCTTTTGATTATTCTTCAGATATTATCATGAAAACAAAGATTTGTGATATTTCTGTTTTAAGGTCACCCTCACTTCTTACAAAGCTTAAGAAATTATATGACATTGTAGATTTTGAAATAGGGGATTTACTAAACATAATACAAGGCAGTTCAGAAGTAATAATTATTACAAATGATAGATACAAAAATAAATTACTAGAAATACTTAAAGATGAAAAGATACTCATGACTGAAGAAAAACTTGTATCTTTAACTATGAAATTTTCTAAAGATTTTTACTACACGCCGGGAGTAATATTTAATATAATTCGCAATGTAGCTTGGGAAAATATTAACATTTATGAAATTGTATCAACAAACACTGAACTAACATTTATTATTAATAAAAAAGACGCTATGAGAGGATATAAGGCTCTTGAAAAACTTATTCAAACGTAATAGGTTCTTTTGCTGGAAACCAATCAAAATTTACTAAAAACCTAAATGTTCCAGGTATACGATATGGGAAAAATCTAAATATTTTATATTTCAAGCCAATCCAATCATCCCAATAATTTGATATCCATCTATTGTTACATTCATCATAGGCGTTTTTGTTATTACCTATAAATACATTTTTAGTAATTCTATTTCCCCAAGAAGGAGGAGCAGTTGGATAATCATCTCTAGTTATAGTTATACCATAATCATTATTTTCTACCCAATTACTTTTAATAAGATTATCATTTGAACCACGTAGAGAAATACCTATTGTATTGTTTATTATGTAATTTTTTACTAGATAATTTTCATTAGGGCCTAAAAATTCATCTTGGATAATTTTAAGATGGAAACCAGGATTATATAAAAATATCCCTAAATAATTCTCCTTAATTATATTTCCAACAATTTTTACATAATTTGCATGGCTATAAATTAAAATTCCAATCCCACTGATGCTACTATTTCTTACTGAAAAACCTCTGATTTCTATATTTTCTGCAAAAATAAATATTACTTCTTTTTTTCCAGATCCATCAATTATAGTTGTATTTTTATCCTCACCTTTTAAAAATATTGATTTTGAGATTTTTAAATTCTCGTAATAGGGAGATGATTCTTCATATACAAAAACTGTATCACCTGGATTCGTATCATTAATAGCACTTTGAATCGTTGAATAGTTATTTAGTCCTGTTCCTCCGACATATAAGATATTTCCATAATAATTATCTAAATATTGTTTTTCAACAATCTCAAAATTTAATGAAGAAGTAGTATTCATCCATAGTATTATAAAAAAAATAAAAAATATCATAGTAATAATAAATTTATTTTTTTTCATATCTTTCTTCCTCCCTATAAAGATTTATCAATACTGGACTTTGCTAATAGAGTTGGTAAGTTATTAACGATGAAGACTACCACGAGCAATCTTCGTGATACTCATAGAATCTACAAAACCTGTTTGTAATAGAATTTGTTTAATCTCATTTAAAGAATAAGAGCATTTTGATATATCTGCAATAATATCCCATCTAGCTTTTTTTCCTCTTTGTGAGCTTTTTGATTCTGTCATTACCAAATCTATTTTCATTTTAGCAATTTTTCCAGCAATTTTAGCAAGACAACCTGGCGTATCGTCAAATTCGATTTCAATTTTTACTAGATTTTTTGGTTCTCCATAAGTAGGACTAATAACTATTGTATCAGTCTTAGAGTCAAGGCTAATTAAAACCTCATCTCCCTCTTTTAAATTAAGAATTTCTCTGTATTCATTTGGAATAACTAATCGCCCTCTTGTATCTAACTTAATTATCGAATTCATTATTTACTCCGTGGGATTTATGTGGGTATATACAAATGAGGTATTTAAAATTTACTGGATGATAGTACAAAATTTAAATACAGAAGCTTTAAATATATAAACTTGAATATAAAAAATGGGGAAGCATATATGAAGAAAAAAATCATAATAATCAGTACAATAATTGCTGCAATTATTGTTTTGGGTAGCTGTTCATACAGTATAACGGCAAGCAATCTTGAAAGAATAAATTCAACCGAAACAGTCAAAATAGAAGTGAATCAATATTTAGGTAATCCATATAATACCATTGAAACAGAGGTAAGTACCAAAGAAGCAGAAGAAATAAGAGAAATACTAATTAATCTAAATGAAGCAATAACAAACAATGATAAAGAATCAATAAAATTTTATGAAAAGAAAATAAATAATAAAGGAATTTTTGAAAATGATTATCAAGAATTTTACTCAAATGAGGAATATAATCAAATATTAAAATTAAATAAAAGAGCGAAATTAATAAATTTCTTAGGGAGTAAAAATGGAGATGATATATCAAATATAATGTGTTATTTCAATGCAATTGGAAGTGGACTTTTTGTCTCATATTTAGGAGCTCTTGCCTTAGATTTTTTTCTCCAATTAATTAGTAATGCTACATCCTTTATTGAAATGTTTGTTATATTTATTATATTCTTTCCATTTGTCGCATTAACAGTTATTCTAACTGGTTTTATTCCAATTAGAATCTTAATGCCAAGGGGAAATGTCTGGATGGAAAGCGGAAGAATGTCTACAATAGGATTGAATGGAGTTAAAAGATTAACTGTTGATAATGATTCTGTAACTGTTAACTTGAGTTTTTTTACAGGTCTATCAATAAGTATACCTGGTAATGAAGATTCAGGAAGAGATGCATTTGTATTTGCCTCAGGGATTGCAATAAGAGTACAACAAGATGATTAAAAATCTCTAATTCTTTTTTTTTATTTTTTCTATCAGCATATTTTAAGTATAAGGAGCGTATTACCCAAAAAACCTACTAAATAATAATTTATAAAAAAAGGGATAAGTATGGCAAAGGCAAGATCAAGAGCTGCAGCACGTAAAGTAAAAGATAGATGGAAAGCAAAAAACTGGTACAATATAATTGCACCTCCAGCTTTTGATGGTGTTACAATTGCAGACACTATGACAGATAATCCTGACAATCTGATAAACAGGGTAACTGGAATATCTCTGCAAGATTTAACAAATGATTTTAGAAAATCACATATAATTCTAAATTTTAAAATTAACAAGGTTGAAGAAGATAAAGCTCACACTCAATTTTCTGGCCATACGCTAACATCAGACTATCTTCGAAGAATGATAAGAAGAAGACGATCAAAAATTGAGGGAGTTTATGATGTAAATACTCGTGATGGGGCAGTAATTAGAGTTAAACCTTTTGCAACAACTGATAAAAGGATTCAGAATTCACAAAGAAAAGTTGTAAGAGAGGCAATGAAAAAAACAATAGCTGATCAGGCAAAAGATAGTACACTCTCAGAATTTTTGAAAAACATTTTAGATGGAAGAATGGGAAGTGAGATTTACAAAAATTGTAAAAAACTTTACCCTGTAAAAAGAATTGAGATCCATAAAACAGAGGTTATTTCCCATCCAACAATTGTAATTGAAGAAAAGAAACCAAAAAAAGAAAATAAGGAAGAAACAAAAGAGCCGGAGAAAAAGGAAAAGAAACCTAAGAAAGAAAAAATAAAAGAAGAGACAAAAGAACCTGAAACAAAAGAAAAGGAAAAGCCAAAAAAAGTAGAAAAGACGGTAAAAATAAAAGAAAAAAAAGGTCCGAAACCTAAAGAAGAAAAGAAGAAAACCACAGCAAAAAAAACTACTGCAAAAAAGACTGCTGCAAAGAAAACGACTAAATCTAAAACCACAACTAAGAAAAAAACTACTGCAAAGAAAAAGGATGCAAAAAAGAAATAGACACCTCTCAATTTTCAAATAATCTTTTTATATAATTATATTCATACTATTAAACAGCTGTATGAATAAAAATGAAATATTAACAATATTTTTCACAATTCTTTTAATTTCAAGTATTTTTTTATCTTATAATGTTGAAGCATGCAAAGATATAGTAGCTTGTGGTGATGCAACAGCAGGAGATTATAATTTACTTTTAAAGGTAAGGGATCCGAGCAGACCAGGTATCCAAGTTCTATGTATCGTTCCTAAAGATTACAAATACACATATCATCATCCTTGGAGTGGGAAAAATTTTGAAAGTGAGACCTTACACAAATATATTGGTGTTGCAACAAAGGGGGATACAATTCCAAATATTGTAAAAGCAGGGATGACTTTGACTGATGCAGGTATTTCTTATGGTGATGCAGATACCGGGTCAAGATGGGTAAATCCTACAAAGAATGCCTGGGATGATTTTGATTGGATTAGATATGCATGTGAAAAGGCAGACAATGTCGATCAAGCAACAACACTTCTTACAAAAGATGCAGTAAAAAAAATGCATGCAACAGGAGTATCTGAAAATCTTTTTATTGTTGGTCCAGAAAAAGGTGTTGTGATAGAAGGTGATGCTTTTCATTATATTATCGATGAAATTGAAAATGGGATAGTTGTAATGTCTAATTATCCAAAGAAACTCTGGAAAACCCAAAGATTTGATACATTTTTAATATCAAGAAATTTTGATACAGTAAAAGAAAAAAATGTAAGACCCAAAGGTGCTGTAAGATTAAATTCACTTTTTGGAATAAGAGTATTAAATATTGAAAACGAGTATATTTCTGTTAAACCAATATTTTTGCTTCATGCACTAAAATCATATAGTCTTGGAAATATTTCAAAAATATCAATAGGTGAAAGAAAAACAGTTGGATATTTTAGTGTTGAACTTTTGGATATTGACAAAAACAAAGCTACTGTAAGAGTAACCAACAAATATAAAGCATGGGAAGAAGAAATTCTTAAGCATATTGAACCAAAATATGGCAATATTTCAATTAAAGATATGATTAACTGGTCAAGACTTCATGAAAAGGACCTTTCCGGATTAAGGGCAATGTGTGAGGATTTTTTTGAGTTTGAAGCTGTTACAATTTATAAAATCCCAAAGAAAAACTATGAAATACTAAGTAGCGGATGGTTTTCTGCAAACCATGCATGTTCTTCAATATATGTACCATTTCATATTTGCAATAATGATATATATGCTGCTTATGAAAATGGAGATGCAGCTGAGCTATCATTAGATTTATTAAATGAATATGGACATGAAACGTTAGAGGAGTGTTTTTCAAATGTTGAAGAGGTTTTTTTAAATGAGATATATGCTGCTGAGCGAATTTCTTTGAAAATAATAGATAACGAAAACGTAGTTTCTGATTATTTAACAATAGTAGATAATTCTATGCAAAAGCAGGCTTATTTGACACAAGAGATTTGGTTGGATATAAGTAAAATAAACAATGAAGAAACAAAGGATGAAATAAAAAATATTGTAAATGCTATTTGGAATAATAATTACTCAATTACATTGGAAAATATAAAAAATTCAGTTGATAATATTACAAAATTATCAAAAAATATCGTAAATAAAATATGCAACATTGGACTAGAAATATGTAAGTCTAAAATTGATTCAGCAGTTGCATTAGAAAAGGATTGTACATCTGTAAATAATTTATATAAAAAAGCCAGTCAACAAATAGAAGATGAGAAATATGAACTAGGTTTTGATAATATTATTAAGTCTTTTAAAAAATGTAATAGAATAATTAATGGTCAATCCATTAATAATGAAAATGATAAAAATAAATCTATAAATGTTAATATTCCACTCATTACTTTTATCATATTACTGATTGTTGGAATTATTTTTTTACTAATTGTAGGATTAAAACAAAAACGTTAAAAAAACACTTATATTAGGTAATTTGGGGTTTATTTGAGTAATAATGATATAATAATTATTGGATGTGGGGCTGCTGGAGGGACAGCTGCACAGTTTGCAAGAAAAACAGATAGAAAGTCACAAATCACGATTTTTGAAAAAGGCAAATACCCTCAATATTCTAAATGCGGTCTGCCTTATGCAATATCTGGAAAGATACCGAAACTTGAAAATCTAATTGAATTTTCAGAGGAATGGTTTAAGAAATCAAATATAGATCTTTTATTAGAAACAACGGTTGAAAAAATTGATATAGAAAACAAAATTGTTATAGCGAAAAAAGGAAAGGCAATCATTGAAAAGCCATATTGTTCCTTAATTATTGCAACAGGTGCAAGTCCCTTAATTCCACCGATAAAAAACGTATTTGAAAATGACAAATTGATAGAAAATATATTCACTCTAAGAACTATTGATGATGCAAGAAATATTATTGCTTCAATAAAAAATGGTAAGAATGCGACAATTATTGGTGCAGGACTTATCGGACTTGAAATGGCTGATAGTCTCTCGGATAAAGGGATGAATGTAACAGTTGTTGAAGCGCTTCCAAATATTTTACAAAACACACTTAACAAAGATATGTCAAAAATCGTTTTAAATAACATAGAAACAAAAGTAAAAATTTTAACAAATCATATTGCAACAAGTATTGAAAATAAATCTGGAAAAGTAAGCAAGGTTTCAATAAAAAATCAAGAAACAGGTGAAGAAAAAAATATTGAAACAGACCTTTTAATTATTTCAGCGGGTTTGAAACCCAATATTTCACTTGCAAAGGATGCGGGATGTAATATTGGAAAAACAGGTCATATTATTGTAAACAGAAAATGTGAGACATCCGTAAAAAACATTTACGCAATAGGTGATTGTACAGAGTTTTATGATATAATTACAAAAAATCCGGTTCCTATTGGTCTTGGAAGTATTGCAGTAAGACAAGGGATTGCTTCTGGAGTTAATGCTGCAGGAGGTAACTATGAGTTACCTGATGGTTTACTTCAGACCTGTACATCTGAGTTTTTTGGAATGGAAATTGCTTCAGTTGGTCCTAACTTTATAAAATTACCAGTTGTCTCAGGAAAATACAACGGTATGTCCCTACCACATTATTTTCCAGGTGGAAAACCAATAAGTGTTAAGGTTTTTGTTGAAGAAAAAACAGGTAAAATTATTGCTGCCCAAGCTGTTGGTAAAAATGCTGCAAAAAGAATTGATACATTTGCTTGTGCCATTCTTGGTGATATGAATGTAGAAACATTAAAAAAACTTGAAACAGCATATGCTCCACCGATTGCGCCTACTCTTGATGCAGAAACACTTGCTTGTGATATTGTTTCTTTAAAATTAAGTCGTAAAAGATAAAATGAAAATTTTACACATTTCTGATTCTCATCTTGGCTATTCTGCCTACAGAAAAGCAACACCAGATGGAATAAATCAGCGTGAAATTGATACGTATTTTGCTTTTGAACAGTTTGTTGATTATGCGATAAAATCAAAACCTGACCTTATTCTTCATGCAGGGGATTTATTTGATTCTGTAAGGCCTAATAACAGAGCAATTACCTTTGCTGTCGATCAGATTCTCAGAATATCAGAAAAAAATATTCCATTTGTAATCATAGCAGGAAATCATGAACATCCGAGACTAAAGGAAACGGGTCATATTTTTAGTATTTTTAATCACATAGACAATATCTATCCAGTTTATAATGCAAAATATGAAGTTCTTTCATTCAATATTTCTGAAAAAAATGTAAAAGTCCATGCAATACCACAGTGTGAATTGAAAAATCAATTTGAAAGTGAGCTTGAAAGATTAAAGCCAGATACAGATGCTGACTATAATATATTAGTATCTCATGGAGCTGTAACTGGAATACAAGTTTTTAGCATGAATGAGTTCAATGAGTTGATAATTCCAGTGAAAGTACTTTCAGAAAAATTTGACTATATAGCACTTGGACATTATCATAAATTTACAAAACTTGCAGATAATGCATTTTATTCAGGTTCAACTGAAAGGTTTTCGTACATTGACGCACCAGATAAAAAGGGATTTATAGAAATTCAATTAGGCAAGGGAAAAATAGAATCAAATTTTATTGAGCTCGATATCAGACAGATGATTGATAATAAGCCTATCCTTTGTTCAAATCTAAAATTAGAAGAGATTATGAAAAAAATAAAAGATGCTGTTAAAGAAATCAATCCAAAAGAAAAAACGTTTCGAATAATTCTTGACGATATACCTGCTCAAATGTATAGAAATCTTGATTTCAGTGATATAAAAAAAATGAGCAGTGAAGCTGTTCATTATGAGATAAAAGCAAATGTGTTAAAAGAGGGCGATAGTTCAATTTCAGCAAACTCAAAAATCGATGCATTGACAAGTGAATTCAAACAATTTTTAGAAAAACAAAATATTCCTGAAAAAGACATTCTTCTTGAATTAGGGATTGGTTATATTGATAAAGTAGAATCAAGAGAAGAAGGAAAATGATTCTTAAAACATTGACACTTAAAAATTATAGAAAATTCAAAAATGTAATAATTGAATTTCCAGATGGAGTAACTGGAGTTCTTGGATTAAATGGAGTGGGAAAATCAACAATTTTTGAAGCACTGGCATGGGTTTTATATGGTTCTGTTGCTGCAAGAACTTCAACTGATCAGATAAAACGAGAAGGATCATTATCAACTGATCCTTGTAGAGTTGAGTTAGATTTTATTTTTGAAGATAATAATTACCGTATTATTCGTGAGATGAAAGGAAAAAACTTAACAGCTTCAGCTACAGCAACAATAAATGGTAAAATCGCAGCAACAGGTGCAGAGGTTGTCAGTAAATACATCCAAAAAAAACTTGGAATGGATTTTAAATCATTTTTCACATCAATATTTGCAAAACAAAAGGAATTAAACACACTATCCTCTATGAATGCTAGCGAAAGAAGACCGCTTATTTTAAGAATGCTTGGAATAGACTCACTTGATGAAATAATTAAAGAAATAAAATCAGATAAAAGAAATAAGATTTCAATAATTGAGAAATTAAACCAAGATCTTGTTGATGAAAAAGGGAAAGAAAAAATAGAAACATACAATGAAAAAATAAAAGATTTTGAAAAAGAAATAAAGGAAAATGAATCGTTAATTAAAAAGCAAAAAGAAAAATTTATAAAATTGAAAAAAGAAAAAGACGAAAACGAAAAAAAATGTAAAACATTAAAAGCAGATTTTGAAAATATTAACAAAAAAAAGGAAGAAATAGCTGAGAGGAAAACTCTTTTTGAAAATAGAAATAAACTATCTGGTGAAATAAAAATATTAAATGAAAAAATTGAAAACAGAGAAAAAAGTGTTTTGCTCCAAAAAAAGAAACTTGCTAAATTTTCAAAAATAGATGAAAACTTTAATTCTTTAGAAAAAAGACTAAATGATATAAATAAAAAAATTGAAGAACATGTAAAAAAAATTGAAAAACAAAATACATTGATAATAAAAAACAAAGAAGACATAACAGAGTTTGAAATAAAAAAAGAAAAAATTGAAAAAATCGGTCCAGAAGCTAAATGTCCAACATGTGAAAGAGTACTTGCTGGCCAATATAAGACTCTATTATCAAAATTTGAAAAGGAAAAATCAGAAAAAGAAAAACAAATAACTATTTTTGAAAAAGAAAAAAATTTGTTAGTCGAATCAAAAGAAAAAATAGAAAGAGAAGAACAAGCCTTAGAAAAAAAGGAAAATTATTTTAACAATCAACTAAGAGAAAAAGAAAGAATTGAAACAACTATAAAAAATATATCAAATGAGATAAATCAAGAAAAAATCGATCTGAAAAATAAACAAGAAAAATTAAAGGATTTAAAACAAATAAAATTTGATACAAAAGAATATGAAAATATTATCAAAAAAACTAATCAGATTTATAAAAAATATCAAGATTCATTAACTAGTCTTGATAAAAAGAAAGATGAATTTAGTCTGCTAAATATCGATATTGAAAGAATGGAAAGTGACAAAAAACTAATAGACCAGAAAATTGAAAATTTTAAAGAAAAAATATCTGATTTGAATAAGTATAAAGAAAAGATAAAAAATGAAAAAATTGTGGTTTACCATCTTGGTCTTTTATCAGATGTTATGTCAGATTTCAGAACACACCTTATCTCAAGAATTCGTCCAACATTATCTTCTTATGCATCAGATTTCTTTGAAAGATTAACAGATAGTAAATATAATGAGCTTGAACTTGACAAAGATTACAATCTATTGATTTATGATGAGGGAAATCCTTACTCAATTGAAAGATTTTCAGGGGGAGAAGAGGACCTAGCAAACCTATGCCTTAGATTGGCTATTTCAGAGGTAATAACTGAACGGGCTGGTGGTGTGTTTAATTTTATAATTCTTGATGAAATTTTTGGATCACAGGACATAATAAGAAGAAATAATATTATGAAAGCACTCAATGGTCTATCATCTAAATTTAGGCAGATATTTTTAATAACACACATAGAGGATGTAAAAGACGATATGGAAAATACTATACTAGTAAATGAAAAAGAAGAGGGGATAAGTATTGTTAAGGTTGAATAAAAAATTATTTTTTAAACCTTAACTTACCTTTTTTCTTTTTTTGCTTTTTTTCCTTTTTGCTTTCCTTTTGTGGAGTTGGTTTTTGTGGTTCTTCAGGAGTTTGTCTTGATGTTGTTGGAGGTGTAGCAAAAAGTTTTGCAAACATTTCCTTATTTGAGTTATACCAATTCTGCCAACTTTGGTTTTCCTGTCTTAATGAAACACATTCAGAATCTGTTTCTTCATATAGTTGATATAGCTTTGTAAGTCTTTCTTTTTCCTTTTCATATTCTGTGGAAATCTCGTCATACTTTACCTTGAACTCCTCAAAGTTTTCTTGTCCTTCCAATTCCTGTACTCTTGAGCTAAGTTCATTAACCATGTTTTCTTTGTTTGAATTTTCCTCTTTTAAATCATGTATCTCTCTTTCTAGTTGGTTTCTGATATTATCAAATTCCTCGCTTTTCTGTTTGAAATCGTCAAAACTACCAACTTTTTCTTCATATTCTTCAAGTCTTGAAGTCAAAGTTTCAATACGGGCATTAAGGTCTTCTTCAAGCTGCTGTTTTGAGGTTTCAGCAAGTCTTGTTCGTTCTTCAAATTCCTGAATTTTCTTTTCAGTTTTGGAAAGTTCTTCCTCTTGGTTCTTATAAGCATCCCAAAGCTTAATTAAACGCTCTTTTTCTTTTTCAAGTTCCTCACTATATTTCTTTGCGCCTTCAGAAGCTTCAATTTTTTGTTTTTCTGCTTCATCAATTCTACTTTGGAATTTTTCTATTACTCCACTGATGTTTTCAATATCACCAACACTTAACATGCTTTGAACTCTTGATAAATCTTCAGCACCTTTAGCAAATGAATTTTTAATATCATCTATTTCATTTGATACAGCAAGTAATTTTTCTCTAAGCGAACCTATATCTTCCACCATCATATTTTCCTCAGCCATAATAAATCATGCCTCCCAAATTTACCACGGTCACAGCTAATAAGCTTGTTGCTATTTAAGGATTTTCATTAATTTCAGAGAGATTACTGATAAAATCTATTAATTATTATGTGATTTTTAGCAACCACTAAACTAATAAATGCTTATGATATATGTTTTTTAAATATAATTACCATTTACTAGGAGGATGCTTAGATGGGTTTATTCGGAAAAGTTTCTTTAGCCTCAATATTACAGAGGATTTTTGGTAAAAAACATGCAAAAATTGGTATTTATGGTCCACCAAATGTTGGAAAAACAACTCTAGCAAATCGTATACTTAGAGATTGGACTGGAGATATAATGGGTAGTGTATCAGAAGTTCCACATGAAACAAGAAGGGCTAAATGGAAAAAAAATGTGAAGGTTGAAAATGGTGGTTCATCTCTTTTTATGGATATAGTTGATACACCTGGAGTTGCAACAAAAGTTGACTATAAAGAGTTTATGAATACATGGGGTCTTACAAAAGATGAAGCAAAGAGAAGAGCAAAAGAAGCAACAGAAGGTGTTATTGAATCAATAAAATGGCTTGAAGATATTGATGGTGTATTACTAGTTATGGATTCAACCCAGGATCCTTTTACCCAAGTAAATGTTACAATACTAGGTAATCTTGAAGCGAGAAATCTTCCTGTTTTAATTGCAGCAAATAAGATTGATATGGAAGAATCAAGCCCTGCCACTCTTAAATCAGCATTTCCACAGCATCCTGTGATTCCAATTAGTGCATTAACTGGTTATAACTCAGATAATCTTTATACAACAATGGTTAGTCATTTCAGTAAAAAACGCAAGAAAAAGAGGAGGTAGATAGATTGACTAAAAAAGAAAGTGAAATATCATTTAATTTGGTATCTAGACATAAACTTAATGAGCTTACTTCTTCAGAAAAGTTAAAATTTATTTTAAAAGAGGTGAAAAAGGGGAAGATTTTGGTTCTTGAACATGGTCTAACACCTTTTGAACAGGCAAATTTAATCGAAAATACGATGAAAGAAATAGAAGAGGATACATTTATTGGAGTGGAAATGGAGGGGCTAGGCGAAGACAGACCAACATTTTTTCAAAAACTGTTTGGTTACTCTAAAAAACCAAGGGTAACACTTATTGGTCCTGCTAATTTGTTGAAAACAATAAAAAAAGATAATGATATGATTCAAACAAAAATTATTCCTGGTAGAGGTGCTAAATAGAAATGCCTCATCAATGCCTAAAATGTGGTAAGGTATTTGAAGAGGGTTCTTCCCAACTTTTAAAAGGATGTCCAAACTGCAATGGAAATCGTTTTTTTTACACTAAAAAACCTCTTGATGAAAAAGAAAGAAATACAATTACTGAAAAGGTTGGAAAAGACCTAAACTCAACAGTTATGGAACTGATGGGGACTGAGTTTGATCAGGTAGTTGATAAATCAGGTAAATGGGTAAAGATTAAACCAAAAGATGTCAGAAAGGCAATGAAGAAGCATATAACAGAAAGTAAAACAAAATTTCCAGAAAGCAAAGAAGAAATTGATGTTGTAACAGATGAAGAATATAGAAAATCAACACTTGAAAAAATTGAGGCAGAATCTGAAAAAAATGATACACCTGAGACAATTGACATCGAAAAACCTGGTAAGTATAATATTGATATAAAGGGGCTTTTAGATGAAGAGCCAATAATTATTCAAAAAGATGGTTCCTATACAATTCATCTACCCTCAATTTTCAAAATGATAGATAAAGAAAAAAAGTAATATTTTAAAGCTTGAGTTTAAAGCTTTAATCTTTTATGCAATTTTACTGCTGCTTCAACAGCATTTTTTGCTCGTTCAATTCTTTCTTCTGCTTGAAGTCGAGTCATACCAGGTCCGGTAATTCCAAGACCCACTGGTTTATCATATTCGATTGAAAGGTCTGCAATTTTTCTTGATGCATGCTGAATTACTATATCATCATGCTCGGTTTCTCCTTCAATTACTGCACCTAGTGCTACTACTGCATCAATATCCTTTCGTTGAAGTAGTTTTTTAATAGCAAGGCCCATGTCAAAAACACCAGGAACCTTTACAGTCTGTGTTATCTCTGCTCCTAGAAAATATGCATGTTCTTTTGCTCTTTCTAGCATTACCATTGTTATGTCGTAATTGAATTCAGATACGACTGCTCCAATCCTTATTTTTTCCTCTTTTGCCATATTTTTATTCCTCCCTAATATCTTAATGGTCCAGCATCCTCATATCCCTCTCGCAGACCTCTGCCTGCATTTTTCAAGAGGTTTTCAGGGTTAAATAATAAATCCAATGCATTCAATGCATGCTCACGAGCTCGGTTATCTGCAAGATAAGCAAGTTCTTTTTCGCCCTCTGCTTCATCTTCGTGAACAAAAACTTCAAGAATGTGTTTGTTACACAAAAGTTGAACCTGAATTATTCCAGTACTTGCTTCATGAGCACATTGCTTATCAATTGGTTTAGAACCAGGCATTCCAAGTGCAATTACAATATCACAATTTTTTTCTTCAAATAGCTTTTTGCATGTAACCGGAAGATCTTTGATTCCAGGTACTGTATAACGGATAATTTTTAGCCCAGTCTTATTTGATTTCAACTCATCTATTGCAGAGTTTCCCATATCATATCTTGCAAATGTAGTATCAGCTATGCCTATCTTCTTCATTTGATTCTATCCTTTCAATATTTTTCTGGAATTCGTAAGCAGAAATAATCTTACTAATTATTTTACGGGTGCCCTCCAGATCACTTCCACCATTGTATTTTTCAAGTCTTACAATCTTTGCGTTAATTTTTCTTTTATTCAGCTCATTTTGAATTTTTTCTTTGTCATGAATTTGATCAAAACCTAGTGAAATAATATCAGGTTTTATCTCATTTACAATTTCATAAATATCATCCTCATGACCAATATATGCCTCATCAACTATCTTTAACTCCTTTATTAGTTTAAGACGAATTTCTTCAGGATTTACTGGTTCGTGTTTTAACCTTCTAACTGTTTTATCTGTTGCAACAACTACTACAAGTTTGTCTCCCAATTTCTTTGATTCTCTTAAATAGTAAATATGACCTAAATGCAGAATATCAAATGTTCCTGTTGCCATTACCTTTACCATTTATCCCACGCCTTTACAATTTCACTACCTTCTAAAAAAACAAGATCATGGTCTTTTGCATATTTTTTTACTTTGTCTTTTGATAAAGCCTTCCCATTATCACCCATTATTTCACAGCCACTGCCAATCGGAGTTAGTCCTGCCAATTTCAAAATTGAAATAACCAATTCAGTATGACCTTTTCTCTCATTTAGGAGGCTTTTTGCAGCAATGCAAATTGGTACATGACCGGGCGATCTGAATTCTTTTCCGAACAAATCCAAAGCTGTTCCATCATTTAGATTGTCAAGTTTTTTTGCAAGTTCTGCAAATTTTTTCATTGTTAAACTTCGATCGTTATCGGTAATTCCAGTAAAGGTTTTCCTATGATTGACGTAAAGCGAAAAAGATGATTTTGCGTCATATGGTATATCGTCCGGAACAAGTTTTTTCAAAACAGGATACCTATTTTCAATTTTAGAATACATATCTGCTAAAAAAGGAAGATGAAGTTTATCTGCAATTTCCTTAGAAATCATAAGAAAGATAAGACCACCGCCATCCTTTCTCATCGTTTTAATAGATTCAGAGGTGACAAATTCTGATGCAATAACAAGATCTGTTTCTGCCTCTCTTGAATCATTATCAAAAATTAAAATGAATTTTCCTTTTTTCAAATCTGAAATAGCCTGGTTGATTTTTTTTATAAATTCACCCAACTCTAAAATCACCCCCATTAAAATAAATTTTGGGTTACTACTCAGAAATTGGTGAACTAACTTTTCCCTTGTTTTGAGACGCAAGATACCGGGTTATATATCCAGCTATACGATTTCTTAAAAGTTTGCTATGAACATCGCTTAACTCTGAAACTTTTTGCTTATTATGTTGGAAATCATCATGTTTAAATTGATTTGGATATCTTTTTGCCAAATCAATAGCGATGTTTTTTATGAATGTTTGTCTGATATTACCCAGGATATCACCATTTAGTTTTTAGGGGGACGGAATATCTTCCTTCTATATATAAACTTTGGCAGTATAAGATTGAAAATCAATTTTAAAGTTATTTATTAAATAGTAGTATTATTGTAAATTTTAAATATTAGATAGAGTATAGACGGATTTGGGGATATAAAATTCCATCAAAAAAACCTCCATTAAAGGTTCTAGCAGATAAAAAAATCAATGATCTTGAGAGATATGCACTACAAAGTAGTATAATGAGGAAATTAGGATCAATGATATACAACTCAAACTCATATGGTTATATTTCAAAAAAGATTGATAAAATCAGAGATGAAAAACTATTAGAACAAATAAAGGAAGATCCTGTTCCTGAGCATATTGCAATTATAATGGATGGAAATAGACGTTTTGCAAAGGAATTTGGTTTAACTCCTGATTCAGGTCACCTTTTTGGAAGAGATAAAATTGAAGAGGTTTTGGGATGGTGTTTTGAACTTAATATTAAAAATTTAACAGTTTATGCATTTTCAACGGAAAATTTTGAAAGAGACATAGAAGAAGTAAGTACACTTATGGACCTATGTAACAATGAATTAAATAAAGCTCTAAAAGACTCGCGTATACATAAAAATCAAGTAAAAATAAGAGTTATTGGAAAGCTTGATCTTTTACCAAAGGAAATATCTGAAACCGCACAATACGTTATGGATGAAACAAAGGAATATGATAATTATTCATTTAATATAGCTCTTGCCTATGGTGGTCGAGAAGAAATAATACATGCAATTCAGGAAATAGCAAATGATGTAAAGCAAGGCAAATTAGAAATTGAAGAAATTAAAGAACCTATTGTTTCAAAATATCTATATACAAATGGAATACCAGATCCAGATATTATTTTAAGAACCTCGGGAGAAGAGAGAATCTCAAATTTCCTATTATGGCAACTTGCATATTCTGAACTCTATTTTTCAGACGTTTATTGGCCTGCCTTTCAAAAAAGAGATTTTCTAAAGGCAATTAGAACTTGCCAACAAAGAAAAAGAAGATATGGAAGATAATTTGTTAATTATTATCTTCTAAATTATCAGGATTTTCAATATCTTCAGCAATCTTTGCAAGTTTTGCAAATTGACAATGGAAAAAATAGAGAATAACTCCAATAGCTAGAACAATTATTGAAATAGCAAGAATGGAATTTGGCGCACTTGTTTGTGAAAAATCATATATTTGTCTTAAAAATCCTGAACTTTTTTCTCCAGCTATAAATGCAATTAATTTTGAAATTATAAAAATTATTAATAACAATATTCCAAAAAATAATGTTAGCTTACATGTAAAACCTGTTTTGAAATCATCTTGAGCAGAAAAATATCTTGTTTTAGTCATCTATATCAAATATTATATTTTATCTAATTTGAACTATTAGACAAACTTAATGCATTTTGCACTCTACTTTGCAGTTCATTTAATTTTTCTTTTGTACTACCCTCTTGTTTCTCAAGAGAGTTTCTTCTAATTTCTAATGACTCTTTATTTGAATTTAATTCTTTTGTGACCTCATTTTTTCCTTTCATTTTTATAAGTATTGCCCCTACGCTTTTGTAAATTGGTGTTTTTTCTTCAGTTTTTTCTAACTCTCCCAATGCTTCATCAATTTCCTTAAGTCGCATTTCAACTTGTTGACGTTGCTGCATTATCATCTGTAGTTGCATTCTCATCTGCTGTAATCGATTTATTTGGTCTTGTAATTGTTTAGACATTTCTTCATCTGCCATAATATTATGCTCCTTTTTTTGGGGGTTAATGATTATTTCCCTATTAAAAGTATTGAAGAATGGAATTATTGTTATTTATTGATAATTAATAAAAATTGATTGTAAATTTTCTTATTTAAAACACCAATTCAATTGAGAGTGTTATATAATTTACAAAAGGTTTATAAATAAAAATATTTATTATTATAATTGAATTTGTTATATAAATTATAATAGAAAATATTATATAGAAAGATTCAAATATAGTAGGTAATCAAATATTATTTTCTTTGGGGGATAAAATATGAAGAAGAACGATAAGCTTATCGTTATTACAGGTGTAATTGTATTAATATTAGCTGCAATCGGTATATATTATTGGGTTCCTGAAGAGGCTGGTGTTGCCACTGCAAATGTGAACAAATTTATAACTGTTACAGGTGATTTAAAAGAAAGTCCCGGTGCTGTAACAGTATCTGATAGTTCTCCATTTTATCCACTAATTGCTACACCACTTGCCGTAAATTATTGTGAAATGGGTGAGCAATCTGTAATACCTCTTTATGTAATGAATATTGAAAACCCATCTAGGGCAATTTTAAGAGTTAAAGAACAACTAGATGGAGGCAAGCATTGTGAAATTATTGGTGTAAATGAAACTCCAAAAGAAGCGTCGATTAGAATTGCTAGAGAGTATTGGGATAAGAGTAATGCTGCATTAATAATTGAACATACTGAACCTGGATTCAATCTAGGCTTATGTGCAACTCCACTAGCATCATATTTGAGAATACCTGTAATTGTCACAGATGAGATAGATATGGATGTAACAGATGTTCTTGCAGATCTTGAAGTAAAGAAAACAATTGTTTGTGGAGAAAATATTAAAGGTTATGGAGATGTATTGAAATTTAACCATGTTGATGAAATCATAAATGCATCAATTGAGATAATTGAAGGAAAGCTTGAAGAAAGGATTGATTACATAACTATTGCTAATCCAGTAGATGCCTGGCCACCTGAAGTAATTGATAGTGTTGAATATGATATCGGCCCTGTCACAATACAAACAGGTGCTACCACTGAAATAGTTAAGGCATTAACAGGTGGTATGGGAACAATAATTGGTGATTTTACTATTCCAAAAAACTATACCTATGCACTTGTCAAGTTTACAGGTATTAATTTAAACACAGAAAATGTGGAATTATTAGGTGATAGTGCATCGTTTATGATTGGTATTGACGATGAGGATGAACCAAGCGGATTGCAAAGTTTTGAAATTTATGCTGGAAGTACACACGGCGGTGGTGTACCAATTAGAGATGCCAATGGGAAAATAATAGAAGATAGAACCTATAATGAAGTTGTACTATATGATAGAGGTGGAGCAACCTATTCTATTAATGCTGGAGGTACTTGGCTAATTGATAATTTTGGCGATGTAAAAGCAAATATTGTCATTGAAAAATTAAGCGATCCAGTTTATTCCTTGATGAAGGATATATCAACAATAGCACCTTACTTAACAGCTTATCATAAAGGAATAATTTTTGCCAAACCAGAATTTGCTTTTACAGCAGATGACGATGTTTTGCATAATGGTTGGCCTTCACCAGGTTACTTCGTACCTCGTAGAAACGCTGATATTGTTGGTGCATCAAATGATCATGTTTTTGAAATACATGACCAGATAAATGAGCTACTCGCAAAACTAGCAGACATCGAACTTGAAAGAGAATTTGACTTAAAGGAGCTACGAGATTATTACAAAGACAGCCCAGTTTACATCACACTATGTGGTGGAACAGTTGGAATACCTCAGTTTACCTATGATAATGGTATAGAACCAGTTGATGAAGAACATGCAGGATATTTTGGTTTGGGTCTTCCAAGTGATTTTATTTATGGTAACATAGACCCAATCCGAGACTGGCATGGAAACGTAATGGATCTTTATAGTGAGATACGTGAAGGAGAAAGATATCCTTATCAAGAAAATATAGTAGGAAGAATTACTGGATGGGACGTCCAAGATGCCAATGCATTAATCTTAAGGTCTTTGTTCTATGATGAGATAATAGAGGATTTGGGTGAATGGAAGGATACAGCAATAATTCAAATGGGCGGAGGTAACGATTTCCAAAAGCCCCCACTTAAATATAGAATATTTGGTAACATATTAGGTCTAACTAGAAGAGGAGAACCCTTGAAAATGTGGACAGGTTCATCAATTTTAACTGGCCTGACCTTGCAAAAAAATGTTCAAGGTCTTGGTTTTGAAACTGAAATTTATAGAGAAAATGAGGCTATTCTTAAGGGATTCAGCAACGAAGCAATAAACAAACTCAAGAAAGCAAATCTTCTAAACAGGTTATTATTATCAAAGAGACAATTGAAAAATGCTATTGGTGAGGATGTATGTAAAGGAAAAGAACAGCAAGAGGGAGCTAATTTTATTATGGCAAATGCTCATGGTAACCAACATAATATGATTATGGGGGATGTTGGTATCTATAAATTAGGACTTGGACTCCCCCGAGGAATTATAAGTACATTTCTCCAAAGGTTCTTAGCGCCGATAATGGGTCTTGGACCGGGTATCTCTTATAATGATTTAGGTTCATTAGATACACGTAATGTTGAATATTTAGATTTGGGACCTTCTGTATTGTGGATGGAAAGTTGTATTGTGGGAGAAATCGATGGTGTATATCCACAGCAAGGACTATCTCAAGCATATGTTCATGCAGGATGTGGAACAGTTATTGCTGCAACAACATGTTCAAATATTGCCGGTGGTTATGTAGAACCAAAAAGACGCCATTATGATATTCCTGGTACTACATTATTAAGATTTATAAAAGCAAAAAGAGACTTGGAAAAACGTGGAATTTATCCGGAACAACATTTTGGATTCAAATTCTACTCTGATATGCTAGAAGCACTCAAAAAGGAAGAAGGAACAAGTATAGGCTATGCATTTAGGGAAGCAAGAAATAATTACCTCGATGAAAATGAGATCAATTGGAAGGTTTGGTGGTCTCCACCTTTAGTCCTAACAGGTAATCCTGAAATTGATCGAGACATATATAATAAAATGGCAGAAGTTGAAGAAGGTTATCTTCCACGTATGGATAATAAGTTTTTGTCATTTTACGAGTACACTATATACGGTGACCCGGCATTAACACCATATATACCTATGCACGGTTAAAAAAATAAATTTTTCTCTCTTTTTTTCCTTTTATTTATTCTTGATCTTCATCGCCATTTTCATCTTCAATTATCTTTGAAACTGATACTACCTTATCCTGTTTATTAAGTTTCATAATTGTAACACCCATTGTGCTTCTTCCCATAATTCTTATGCCTTTTACTGGAACTCTAACCATCATTCCATCCCTACTTGTTAGCATAAGTTCGTCTTCATCACATACTTCTCTTACCCAGATTACCTTTCCATTCCTTTCATTAGTAATAATTGTTCTGACCCCTTTGCTTCCTCTATGTGTTTTTCTATAAGTCTCAATTGGTGAACGCTTTCCATAACCATTTTCAGTAACAGTCATTAAATTTCCTTCTTCACCAACTATTGCCATTGATACAACCTTATCATCCTTTGCTAGTCTAATACCAATTACGCCTCTTGTGACCCTCCCCATAGGCCTAGTTTCCTTTTCGTCAAATCTACAAGCCTGACCATTTGCTGTTGCAATCATAACAGTCTGCATTCCGTCTGATAATTTTGTGCTAATTAACTCGTCATCCTCATCAAGTTTTATTGCACGAATGCCATTTACTCTAACATTGCTATAGGCAGATAGTACTGTCTTTTTTATAATGCCCTTTTTAGTTGAAAATACTAGGTAATGCTCTTCGTCAAACTCATGAATAGGAATTGCGGTTTCAACATATTCACCTTCCTCAAGTCTTGGAAGTAGATTGATTATTGCTTTACCTTTCGCATGTCTTGTACCTTCCGGAATTTTATAACCCTTTAACCAAAATGCCTTTCCATGGTTTGTGAAAAACATAATATAATCATGAGTTGAAGTGATAAAAGAGTCAACAACAACGTCTTCTTCTTTTGTTTGCATTCCTTTTAGTCCTTTGCCACCTCGACGTTGTGTTCTATAGGTTTCACATGGAATACGCTTAATATATCCACTGTCAGTAATTGTAATTACTACATCCTGAACAGGGATTAGGTCTTCAATTTCTATATCGATTTCTCCTTCGACAATCTCAGTACGCCTTTCATCACCAAACTGTTCTCTTATCTCAAGAAGTTCAGTTTTTATAACGTCGAGAATATTTTGTTTATCACTAAGTAATAGCTCTAGTTTTTCAATAAGGTCCTTAGTTTCATTATACTCTTTTTCCACACCTTCTATTTCCATGCCAGTTAGTTTTTGAAGACGCATATCAAGAATTGCCTTTGCTTGCATTTCAGAAAAATCAAACCTTTTCATCAGGTTTTCTTTTGCTTCCTCAACAAGTTTACTCTTTCTAATTATCCTAATTACCTCATCGATATTTTTCAAGGCAATCATGAAACCTTCAAGGATATGCATCTTGTCTTTTGCTTTATTCAGCTCGTAAGTTGTGCGTCGAGTAATAATATCTACACGGTACTTTATGTAATGCTCAAGTATTTCTTTTAAAGCAAGAATCTTGGGTTCACCTTCAACAATTGCCAGATTCAAAATTCCAAAAGTCGTCTGAAGATCAGTATGCTCATAAAGCTGATTTATGACAACATCTTCTATTGCATCACGCCTTAATTCAATAACTATGCGCATGCCTTTACGGTCGCTTTCATCTCTAAGATCAGAAATCCCTTCAATTTTTTTATTTTTGACAAGTTCAGCGATATTTTTTAAAAGTTTAGATTTATTAACTTGATAGGGAAGTTCATTAACAATTATTTTCTTCTTGTCCTTTCCTTCTACTTCAACTCTAGCACGGACCCTTACAAGGCCTTTTCCTTCTGAATATGCACTTAGAATTCCTCCTTTTCCATATATAATTCCACCAGTTGGAAAATCAGGACCCTTTATAGTCTCCATCAAATCAACTGTACTCATTTCGGGATTTTCAATGAGCTGAATTGTAGCATCAATAACCTCTGAAAGATTATGAGGTGCCATGTTGGTAGCCATTCCAACTGCAATTCCAGAAGAACCATTAATTAAAAGATTTGGAAGCTTTGCAGGAAGCATTATAGGTTCTTTAAGAGATCCATCAAAATTATCAGTCCATTCAACAGTTTCTTTTTCAATATCCTGAAGCATAAGTTTTGCTAATTTTGCTAGTCTAGTCTCAGTGTAACGCATAGCTGCTGCAGAGTCTCCATCAACAGATCCAAAATTACCTTGACCATCAACAAGTGGGTATCGAAGTGAGAAATCCTGAGCCATACGAACCATTGAATCATATACAGCTTGGTCGCCATGAGGATGATATTTACCAAGAACCTCTCCAACTACCCTTGCCGATTTCTTATATGGTTTTTCATAAGAAAGACCCATATCATTCATTGCATACAGGATTCTTCTATGAACAGGTTTCAGACCATCCCTTACATCAGGTAGGGCACGGCTCATTATAACGCTCATTGAATAATCTATAAAGGCACGTTTCATCTCAGTTTCAATAGCACGAATAAATTCTCTTTTTTCTGATTCTTCAGCCAAAAAACCACCTATATATCAAGATTTACTACATCTTTTGCATGTGTCTCAATAAATTCTCGTCTAGGTTCAACATTTTCTCCCATTAGAATTGTAAAAAGTTCATCAGCATCAACAGCGTCATCAACTGTAACTTTAGCCATCAATCTATTTTCAGGATCCATGGTTGTTTCCCAAAGCTGATTTGGATTCATCTCACCTAAACCCTTATAACGTTGTATGCCTACTCCTGTTTTACCTAGTTCTTTAATCTTTTCAATCTTTTCTCTTTCTGAATAGACATATTCGATATGCTTACCCTTATTTAATTTGTAAAGAGGTGGATTCGCTATGTATAAATAACCCTCCTCAATAAGAGGCCTCATATAACGGAAGAAAAAGGTGAGAAGAAGAGTTCTGATATGCTCTCCATCAACATCAGCATCAGTCATTAGAATTATCTTATGATACCTAGCATTTTCAATATTAAATTCTTCTCCAATTCCTGTTCCTATGGCAGTTATAAGTGCGAGGATTTCATTGTTTTTTAGAATCTTATCCATACGAGCCTTTTCAACATTTAGAATTTTTCCTCGTAAAGGTAAAATTGCTTGAAATTGCCTATCGCGACCTTGCTTTGCACTTCCCCCTGCGGAATCGCCTTCCACCAGATATAATTCAGCTTTTGAGGGTTCAGTACAAGAGCAGTCTGCAAGTTTTCCAGGAAGTGCAGTTGACTCAAGAAGTCCCTTTCTGCGTGTAAGTTCTCTTGCTTTTCTTGCAGCTTCCCGAGCTCTACTTGCATTAAGTGCTTTATCAATAATTACTCTTGCAACAGCTGGTGTTTCTTCAAAGAATTCACCAAGTTTTTCATTAGTAAGGCTTTCAACAATTCCTCTCACTTCTGAATTACCAAGCTTTGTTTTTGTTTGACCCTCAAACTGAGGATTTCTAACCTTACAAGATATAACAGTGGTAATTCCCTCTCGGCAATCTTCACCACTTAAGGAAAAATTAACATTATCAAAAATCTTATTTTTTCTTCCATAATCATTAAAGACTCTTGTAAGAGCTCCCTTAAAACCAGAAAGATGAGTTCCACCTTCGTGAGTGTTTATATTGTTTGCAAATGTAAAGATATTTTCTGTATAACCATCGGTATACTGAATTGCAATTTCTACTTCAACATCCTCTTTTTCAGCATTTAAATAAATAGGATCTGGATGAAGTGGTGTTTTATTTCTATTAATATGTTGAACAAACTCTCGGATTCCACCATCATATTTGAAGATCTGATTTTTATCACTTCTTTTATCAGTTATCTCAATTTCTAGACCTGCATTTAAAAAAGCTTGTTCTTTTAACCTAGTCTCTATTGTCTCATATTTGATATCAACTGTTTCAAAAATATTAGGATCAGGAGAAAATATTACTGTTGTTCCATTTGTATCAATTTTTCCTACTTTTTTCAAAGGAGATACTGGTGCACCATATTCATATTTTTGATGATATTCAATTCCATCTCTTCTAACTTTAACTTCAAGCCATTTAGAAAGAGCATTTACAACAGATACTCCTACACCATGAAGACCACCAGATACCTTATAGGCGTTACTATCAAATTTACCACCTGCATGAAGTGTTGTCATAACAATCTCTAAACCTGACTTTTTATATTTTTTATGCATTGAGACTGGAATTCCTCTACCATCATCTATAACAGTTACAGATCCATCCTTGTTTAAAATGACCTGGATCTTGGAACAGTATCCTGCCAAAGCTTCATCGATTGAATTATCAACAACCTCATATACAAGATGATGAAGACCTCTTTCATCAGTACTACCAATATACATAGCGGGATTTTTCTTTACTGCTGAAAGGCCCTCAAGTACCTGAATTGAATCGGTATCATAATTTCTTTTTTCTTCAGTTTTTTCTTTATCCATTTTTCTTCACTTCAGATTTAGTATTTAGGCTAATTTAGTAATTTTTTTAAAGGAATTTTATCATCCCATCAGAATGGCGTATTTTTTATTTTTTCATATGGAGTAGAGGGTAATAAATGTTACTATAAAAAAACGTTATTTTATTAGGTTATTTTTTAATAAAATGTTAAAAATGAAACATTATATTACAATTATAACAAAATTAGGTGAAAAAATGAGGAGAATTTATTATTTTAAAAACGTTAAACACAGTATTATTTTGGTAGTTTTTCTAATGATTTCAGTATCTTTTGCAGGACTAACATGTAGTGCTGATGGTATTGCTGACACATATGCTCCAATATTCTATTTTGAAGGTGAAGAGACTTGTTATCCAATTGATGCTCAATATCATCTAGATAATTCGATAGAAAAATGGGTTGATGAGTTATTACCAGGAACATATTTTTATGATAATACACATGGAACCATAAAAGATGAAGGCGTAATTAATCATTATAAAAGTGTAATGGACAGTTATGGATACACTGTTTATTATAGGACTTATGAGGACTTTGCAACTAGCTCAACTGTTATTCAATATTGGATATTTTATGCATTTAACAAAGGTGAACTAAATCAGCATGAAGGAGACTGGGAGCTGGTGCAGGTTGTTGTTGATGATTTTGATGGTCCAGTATGGGTTGCATATAGCCAGCATCATTCTGGTCAAAGAGCCTCTTGGTCTCAAGTTGAAAAAGAAGGAAATCACATAAAAGTTTATGTTGCACGTGGAAGTCATGCAAATTACCTTAGATCATACTCAGGAAAACTTGGAATCGCTAGTGATATAGTCGGAGCAAATGGAAAGGTCCTTAATTACAATGAATATACATTGGAAAGCTTAGATAATCAGATCTGGATTGATTTTGAAGGAAGATGGGGAGAAGTAGCAGATAATGAGGCAGATGCAATTGAGGCCTCAATATTAGGACAGGCGGGTCCCCCAGGACCCAAATATAGAGAAGAGGGAAATATGTGGGATGACCCGATTTATTGGGGAACAAGTGTTTTTGAGTCAAATGATATGCTATTTACACTTGAGTGGGTTGTTTACAACTTTGTTTTAATATTTATTGTTATTTCTTTGATAATCATAGCTTTACTTGTTTTTAGAATTTATAGAAATCACAAGAAATATGGTCTAGGACCACGTATTGTTTCAATGCTTTACATTAATGGGCCAAACTTGCATAGTATAGGTAATATTCTTTGTATAGCTGGAATTGTAATTGCAATTCTTGGACTATTTAATCCCTGGTACACAATATCATATGGTGTATCTGGTGAAGGTATTACAGATACATTCAAAACATCAGGAATGGTTGATTTATTTAAGTTTGATGGGCTCAATGGAATTAGAATGACAATACCGGGTACATCTGGTCCTACTCCAATGGGTTCTTTTGTACTACCATTTTCTTTATTTATTGCTATTGGTCTCATATTTTTAATAATAGCTACAATTGGAATTCCTTTTAGTAGAAAGCTTGGAACAAAATACATTTGGAGAGGTGTAAGACTTATTATTCCATTTATTCTAATTATTATAGTAATTATGGCATTAGCATCAATAGTTACATCAGCTATACCTGCTGAATTAAGTGCTGGTGCAGAGTATGTTGAAGATATTTTAGGTTCAATCTCAAGTGGTCCATTAGGTGGACAATCAACTACTGTAATCTCTTTAGAGGGAGGTTTGATAGATGGTCAAGTTGATATTGAATGGGGCCTTGGATCAGGTGGTTGGTTATTATTAACTGCAGGAATTATTTTGATCATAGCAGGTGTTTTGGAATTAATGTCAAAGACCCAGTTTTTTACAACAAAAGTACCTTTAGGAACAAAATTGCCAAAAGGAGCTCAAATGCCTCCAACTCCAACAGTTGCTAAACCAAAAGAAACAAAAAAACCTCCAAAAGAAAAATCTAAAAAAGATAAAACCAAAGAAAAGTTTTGTACAGAATGCGGTGATAAGTTAGAAGATAATGCAACCTTTTGTGTGAAATGTGGAAAGAAGGTTGAATAATAAATTTCAGTAAATTCTAATACAAGTTTTTACATATCAAAAAGGGGATTCATGCTTATTAATGTAGATTTGCACATTCATTCTAGATATTCTGGTGCCACTAGTAAAAGAATGAATATTAATACTATTTCTCTTGAGGCTCCTAGAAAAGGTGTCGACGTTGTTGCAACTGGAGATTGTCTTCACAGTGAATGGATGAAAGAAATCAAACAATGCAATGTGATTGATGAAGGAACCTTTGAACTTAACGGAACACGTTTTATTTTAAGTACTGAAATTGAGGATAACAAAAGAGTTCATCATCTATTTTATTTTCCAAGTATATCATCTGTTTGGGATTTTAAGGAAAAAATTAAAACTAATTCCAAAAACATTGATCGTGATGGAAGGCCAAAAGTTAAAATGAGTGGTAAGGAACTTGCAGGTATTGCAGAGGACTTAAATGTATTAATCGGGCCTGCTCATGCATTCACTCCTTGGACAGCAATGTATGCATATTATAGTTCTCTTGAAGATTGTTATGGTGAAATGTCTGATTATATTTCATTTGTAGAACTTGGTCTTTCGGCAGATACTAGCTTTGCTGATAGAATAAAGGAGCTTCATAGACTTACGTTTTTGACCAATTCTGATTGCCATAGTCCTCATCCAGTAAGACTTGCAAGAGAATTTAATAGATTTGAAGTAAAAGCAGCAACTTTCAAGGAGATTAAAAAGGCGATTTTAAGAGTTGATGGTAATAAACCTGTACTAAATGTTGGTTTGCCTCCTCAAGAAGGTAAATACCATGAATCTGCATGTATTTCATGTCACACACATTATACTCTTGAACAAGCAAATCGTAGACGTTGGAAGTGTAGCTGTGGAAAGAGAATAAAAAAGGGTGTTAAAGATAAAATCTTTGAAAAAGCAGATTTTAGTATGCCTCAACATCCTTCTCATAGACCAGAATATATTCATCTAATCCCGCTAACAGAAATTATTGCAAAAGCAATTGGTCAACGAACTCCATTTACTCAAACTGTTAGTAAAAGATGGAACGAACTTGTTACTGAATTTGGTAGTGAGATAAAAGTTTTAATTGATACAGATATAAATGATATCTCAAGAATTACTGTTCCTGCAATCACTGAAGCAATACAAGCATTCCGTGAAAAAAAAGTTATAATAAAACCTGGTGGTGGAGGTGAATACGGAACTATTGAACTTCCAACAAAAGATAATGATTATGTAGACATTTCTTTAGGACCAAAGGATACCCAAACAAATCTACTTGAATATGCCCGGTGATTTTATTGGATTACATACTTGCTGAGAAAAAAATTAATAATATTATTTTAAAGAACTTTAATGTTCTTACAGATGTTGTGGAATTTTTATATGAAAATTTCAACCATTACAGTTGGATTGGAATTTATATTGTAGAAGGAAATGATCTAATCCTTGGTCCTTGGAAAGGCAAACAAGCAACTGAACATACAAAAATTCCTATAGGTAAAGGCATATGTGGGTCTGCTGCTGCAAGTGGTAAAACCGAGATTATCTCTGATGTACATTCTGATGAAAGATACCTTGCTTGTTTTGTAACAACTAAATCAGAAATCGTTGTTCCAATAAAAAAAGACAGTAAAATTTTAGGTGAAATCGACATTGATTCTGATATAAAGGGTGCATTTACAAAAGAGGATAAATTATTTTTAGAAAAGATTGCAGATATGCTAAGTAAGCATATCTAGCAATTCAGCACTCAAGATCTTCATCACTGCCAAATGGCTCAGAAAGGGTTCGTTCATCATTAAGGATGAAATCCCCCTTTTTGGATTTAATATTTTTGTTTGTTTTGAAATTAACAAATATTTTTTAAACAACTAGTCAATATTTATTTTGGGTGGATGGAGTGATACACAAATGTCCAATGTGTAGACACCAGCCAATTGAGGAATGGCAAGAAAATGATTTGTTTTGTCCTGAATGTGGTTGGCAGTCTGAATCTACCAAAATGGTAGTTGAAAAAATTATTTAATTAATTGCCTTTAATCTGTTGCCTTTTCAGAGGAAAAAACAGATGTAGAGTACATACTCTAAAAAATTTATGAACCATATTTTTTAAAAATTATAAAGGAAAAAGTTTTTTATAGGAAAAAATATTCTTTTTTTTAAGGAGATGGGATGTAAATGAGTAAAATAACAAGAGTAACATTAGATGAAGATATTGTAACAAAATTAACTAGTCAAGGGGTAAAACAAGAAGATGCTTATACAGAAACTTTACCTAAGTTTTTTGAAAATGAAGAAAAAGATGATGATATTGTTACAACATTAAAGGACGATATTAGATTCTTACTGAAACAGATTGAATCCTTAGAGATTGATAATGCTTGTGTAAAAAATGAAAATTTAGAACTTAAAAAGAAAATCGATGACCTTGCTGAAATGTTTCCATCAGCAGTAACGGTTCTTGGAAAAACACCTGAGTCAAATAAAGTTAAAAAGAGCAGGTGGATTTTCTCTCAAAGAGAATTTTAAAAAAATTTAAAAAAAAGAAATAATTGAATTTAGATCAATTGATCTAAATCAATTTTATTTTTTACTTTTTCTTCTTTGGTGTTGGTTTTGTTTGAGTCTGTGTCTGTGTTGGTGTCTGAGTATATTGTTGTCTACCTTTTTCTTCTTGTGTTCTTGCAGCAATTAGACATCCTCGTGCAACTGACAGAAGTGGATCTTTAACATGCTTTATCTTTGCTAAATCGACACGTAGATTTGCTTCTCTTAATCTTTTCTCAAATAGTTCAAAGAATCCATCTGGTGTTGCACTTCCTCCTGCTATTGCCACTGGAAATGCTACATTTGGCGGTGTAATTTCTGCAAGTTTTCTGTTAAGATTCTTAATTACGTAGGTCATCAGTGCGTCATAATAGACAGTTAGAGCTCCTTCAACACTACCCATCTTAACTTCTTTTCCAAGCTTTGAGATTTTTTCTTTTGTTGCTGTTACATGTTCCTTTGGCATACCTGTTGATTTAGCGGCTTGCTCATCAATCCAGTCACCACCTCTTGCAATACTAAATGACATAAGAGGTGTTGCAAGATATGCAAGAGTAACATTTGTCATTCCTGCACCAACACTTATACCTATTCCAGTGAAGTTGTTTTCTGCAAGTTCTGAGTATATAACAGCCAAACCCTCATCAATTACATGAGTGTCATATTTCATACCCTTTGTCAGCATCTCCATTGTTTTTTTGTGATATAACACATTCATATCTGTGTCTATTGGATTTGCTGGGGTTGAAATATATAGGACCTCATTTTGTTTTTTAGGTTGACCTAATACCTCACTTACTATCAATTTCATTATAGGTATAGCTTCTTTTTCTTTTGGACTGATAATACCATGTGTCATTGGTCTTCTTGCTTCTTTTTCAAAAATTGTAGCAAACTTAAATGCATCTTCTCCAAGTAGAGAGATACCATCTTTTCTCTCTATATAAAGTACCTTTGAAATATCAAGCATTGTCTTTGTGAGATCACTTGAGTCGAGTTCCATAAAAGCGTTTCTTTGCTGTGTAAAGACTATATCTTCTTTGTCTTTCTCAGCACAAATAATATTCATTGTACCAATATCAAGACCTTTTGCCATTTCCACATCACCCTCCTTTTTATTTTTGTAATACCATGAGCGTTATTTGCTTTAAAAAGATTTCGGGACTTTTCAATTATTTT
>Ga0209536_100001211_pt1 | contig 42789 bp, 36 predicted proteins | sample DeeMarSeWOR28_12_FD_187461 | JGI IMG/M metagenome (GOLD analysis project Ga0209536, IMG submission 187461) | Marine sediment microbial communities from White Oak River estuary, North Carolina - WOR-2-8_12 (SPAdes) (version 2) | ecosystem: Environmental > Aquatic > Marine > Intertidal zone >...
GCGGCTTTCGTCGTTGACCGAATCTTCGTATCGGTAATGAGCACAGGGAATGAAAGTCTTCTTCGGGACGTCCTCACCGTCGAGGTACTTGATGAACGCCTCGACGGTGCCCTTGGCCATCCGGCGAGGGAACTGCTGCGGCGAGTCATAGAGCCTCTTTTCGAAGACGGCCTGTTTGCCGGCCGGCGAGGCGTCAAATGCGATAATGATGATTTGGTTTTCCTTACCCGCTTTCTTCTTAAATAAATTATTAACTTCTTTTCTAAATTTTCCAATCTCAAGTGCAGAATCAAAACTTAAAGGAAGCTGCTCTGAAAACCAACTAGGAATTGTGGGTGGCCTCTGCACACTAGAATTAACATAAGCATTCATTCCTCTTGTATACATAAACTGATATTTATGACCTCCTAATACAAAAACATCCCCAGGTTTTATTTTTTCTAAAAAACCCTCATCAATAATTCCTACCTTGCTCCCTTTGCTATCCCCTCTTCCAACAACCACATTAACAAAACTCTCTTCAGGAATAGTGCCAATATTAGTCATATAAATAACTCTTGCAAGCTTACCTCTCTTACCTACCTGCTTTGTCTCTTCATCATACCATATTTTAGCATAAACACTTCTATGCTCTAGTTCATATTCTCCTGATAAATAACTTATAACACTCATAAAATCTTCTTTACTTAAATCTCGATAACAATAACTTCTCTTAATTAACTTAAACATCTCATTAATATCCCAAATTTTCTGTATGGCCATACCATAAATCTGTTGACTAAGAACATCTAGACAGTTTTTTGGAATATGTATTTTATCAATTTTTCTTTCCTTGCATTCTTTATTTAAAATACTACACTCTACTAAATCATCCCTATCTAAAACAATAAATTTTCCTTTTGCAATATCATGTAACTTATGCCCGCTTCTCCCAATCCTCTGGAGAGCTCTAGCAGAGCTTTTCGGACTTCCTAATAAAATAACAAGATCAATATAACCAATATCTATCCCAAGCTCTAAACTAGTTGAGGTAACCACACATTTTAACTCACCTTTTCTAAGTCTTTCTTCAATATTAAACCTATGTTCCTTACTTAATGAAGAATGATGGGCTCCAATTTCCTCAAGATATCTTGTAGGAAACATATCTTTTAAATGATGAACCACTCTTTCAGTAGCAGCCCTAGTGTTTGTAAAAATAACCGTTGTCTTATGTTCTTGAATTAACTTATCTATTAATCCATAAAGCGAACTATGTATATCAAATTTTGTTGTATCAATTAAATCTTCAACTCCGGTTAAAACTTTTATATCTACTTGTTTATTTGTCTGAACATCAGCTATTAAACACTCTCTTCCAGAACCGACTAAAAAATTAGCAACCTCATCTAAAGGAGCAACAGTAGCACTTAACCCAATTCTTACAGGCGTTATCTTACTTATATCCTCAAGCCTCTCAAGACTGATACTTAAATAAACCCCTCTTTTATTTCCTAAACTATGAATTTCATCTATAATAACATATTCTACTCCAAAAAATAATTCAATAAACTTCTTACTAGTAAGCCCAATAGCCAAGCCCTCAGGAGTTGTAATAAAAATATGTGGAGGATTTTTCAACATTTTTGCTTTTTCTGCACTACTAGTATCTCCAGTACGCAAACCAATTCTTATTTTTTGTAATTTTATTCCTTTTATTTTAGCAAGAGCCTCGATCTCTTCTAATGGCCTGACCAAATTCACATAAATATCATTATTCAATGCCTTAAGAGGAGAAGAATAAATACAATAAACCTTGTCCTCTAACTCATTTTTTCTAGCCAAACTAACAAGATAATTTAAAATTGATAAAAAACTAGTCAAAGTCTTTCCACTTCCAGTTGGCGCACTTATTAAAATATTCTTCCTATTATGAACATTAATAACCCCATATAACTGACTATCTGAAAACTCTTTAAACTTTGAAAAAAACCATTCCCTAACTAAATTATCTAAAATCCCAGATAGTTTTTCTGGCTTACAAAGCTGTGCCCTTGTATATTCTTCTTGCATTTTAATAAATCCTTTATTGATATTAAGAAAAACACCTGGATTTATAAAAAATCTTAACAGTTTATAAAATTATCTAAATACAAGAATTAAGCAGCTTTTGGAATCCAAGGTTCTTGAGGCAATTGAACTTCAAAATAATGTTTTTTTTCTTTTCCTTTTTTCCTATATCCCCCATCTTTTTCTCTAACCATTAATTGAGTATAAAAATGCCCACAAACTAATCCTCCTTTAGGATCTGCTCTTACATCTCCAAATTCTCTTTTAACATAAGAACTTCCATCATCTGCTATTTCACCATCTAAATAAGGCAGTCTTAATCTTTCCCTAGGTATCCTAGCTCTTTCAAATCCTGCAAGTACAGATTCTACTGACCTTCTATCTCCTTGATTTGGTTTAAATATTCCTAACATTTTAAAATTTAAGCAACTGCAGGCTCAGGTGTTCTAGCAGTATCTCCCTCTGACAAATTTACGATTTCAGTTTCTACTTGTGCTGATAAACCTTTTTCAACTAATTGGAATTGAGGAGAAACTATTAAGTGGAAATAAGATTTCTTACCATCCACATCTTCCAGAGGCTCTTCAAAAGTAACTATCATTTTTCCATCAACTACTTTTTGCCTCCTAAATATGTAGTCACCACCACCAAAACTCCTTAAAAATCTTTTTACTCCTTCTAGATCTAGACATGCGCCACCATTTCCACCAAATCCAATTACCTGGGGCCCATCATGTTCAGAAATTTCTGTATTAGGAGTGACTAAACTCTGGACTTGATAAACTAGTCTAAAGGGCATCCCTAAATGTTCGTATCCTTTCTGTCCTGCTTCTGCATTTGCCATTTTAATCTAAACCCACTACTCTTAAACCCTTTATAAACCTTTGCATCTTGTTACTACTCAACAATAACAGTATAGAAGCCTAATGTCCTTCGTTAGGAATATTAAAAAAACTAGAAGTCGAGTGCCCCCTCCTCCTTCCCCCAGCACCCCCACTCCCCCCAGTAACCCCAAAACCAAGATCTATTCTCTCTTTTTTTTGAGTTTTTTCTATTAACAACAACCACACCACCAACATTATAATAATTACTAAAATTGCAATAATTGCCCAAAAAATAACTGTTCCAAGCTCAAATACCCTTACTCTTCCCTCCTCTGTTTCCTCTACAATAAGATTCCAGGCCCTACCAATAGTCTCACTCCCCTTTATTACCTCTACTTTTACAGTATAATTCCCAATAGAAAGATCACTTACTTCAAAAGAATTTAAATCAATAGAGACCAGTTTCCCATCAAAAAACCATTTTATGCTATCATAATCATAATTATCAATAGAAAAAGTCTTATTATCTCCTGTGAAAATAGTTATTAATGATGCACTCGGCCGAGGATTTATTATTCTAAATACATTATCGTCATCATCCCCAATCACATCATCATCATCTGTAACATCATCGTCATCATCACCTGGCAAATCATCATCATCGTCATCACTAGAAACATCCTCAATTAAAAAATCAACTCTCCCACGAGTCTCTTCAATAGAATCATTTGCATATATATAAAAGAATCCAGTTCCAATCCAATCTGTTCTTGGAACTAAAGTCAATACATCACTACTCCTCTGGATATCTAAGTTACTACTCCTGTTTACAAAACGATATTCTAAATCATCATCATCTGCATCCTCAAAACAATCATCTAAATTTAACTCATAATCAACATTCATATCCCAAACTAAATCATCACAATCACCTCTATCAAATTCAGGAGCATGATTCACACTCACATTTGTATCATTAATAAAAATTGTAAAAAAATCCATAAAATCCCCGCCCCTTTCTGTTACATTATATTCATGAGCAGAAGATTCATTTTCAAAACTAGCATTAATAAGATAATTACTATAATAAATTTTATTTCCATCCACATTTTCATAATCGATAATCTCCACCATCTCTGTATGCCCTCCACTATCAGTTGTAAGATTAAACATATAACATCCAGAAACATTATAAGCCATGATTTTTACACCCCCAAGATCACTCCCATTAGTGCCATTAACATAAGCCTGATAATACCACTTTCTTAACAATCCACAATTAAGGTCAACTGTTTCACTCACATAACTGCAATTTATAAAACTATTATTAACAGAAATATGAGACATTCTAACATTATCATCTCCAAAATCTGAATCTAAAACAATATTATCACTGGAATTTATATGCATACGTATCCCATGAACTGCATTATAATTAGTCATCACTTTCTCTAAAACATTATAACTTGCATTTATCCTTAGATAAACTCCTGCCCAGGCATTATAATAAGCCTCTAACCCCCGGATTATATTGTCACTACTGTTATATATATAAAATCCATTTGTATTATTGTTTGTTGTTATATTCCAAAAAAAGTTATTATCAGATCTATGTAGAACTGAAAATCCAAAAGTATTATTATTTGCAATAACATCTTTTATTATTGTACTGTTAACTTCCATTAAATAGAGTCCTCTGGCTTGTTCATTTAGAATACAGTTGTAAATCGTTGAATTATATGCACCCTGAAAAAAGACTCCATATCCTGCCCCACCCATACTAATATCGCAGTTCTTAACAGTTGTATTAAATTGATCAGAATAAACTCCAGTTCTATTGTAAATACTTGTAATAGAATATCCTTTACAATCCAAAGTAATATTCTGAGCAATGATATCAAAACAATTAGAATTCGCCCCCTGAACTATGTCCTGATTTAATTCATAACTTTCATTTTCCACATCCAAGGTTTGGCAACCACTTATCGTAGTGCTGAGTATTCCAATACTTCTTAATTCACCTTCTTCTTCAAATCTTTTCTTATCTTCTTTTTTTCCATAAACCTGAATTATAGCATAGATTATTATCAAGATAATAAGAACCACCACTAAAATTTTAATAATCTTATACTGAATAGTATTTCTAAAATCCCATTTTTTTCTTGTTTTTTTGATATCCCTAGATACACGAACCCTCTTTTTCTTCCTACTTTTTTTCATTATATAACTAACATCAACAACTTTAAAAACTTATTCAGATAATTTAATTTGTAAAATGAGGCTCAGTCAAGTTAAAAAAGACAAGATTGCAGAGCAGATTCTTTCGTTTCTTTACCATAGTTTTCCAGACCAACCATTTACAGCAGAAATAGCAAGGGAGATTGCAAGAGATGAAGAATTTGTAAAGCGTCTTCTTTTTGAACTTAAAGAAAAAAATCTAGTCATTCCCATAAGAAAAAACAAAAAAGGCGAGTCTTTTTCTAGAAAAATCCGGTGGCGTTTATCAAAAAAAGTCTATGAAGTTTATAGTTCTAAACAGTAAATAATCTGTCTATGTGTCTAAGACACTTCGACACATAGTTCGACAGATAAAATTATCTATTCAAATAAGTTTTTAAATAGCAATCTTGTAATCTTCTTATGAATATATTATTTTTATGTAGTTCAAATATATTTAGAAACCAGATGGCAGAGGCTTTTTTTAATAATTTATCAAACAAACATAAAGCAAAAAGTGCAGCTTTAGAAGAAACTCAGGATCATATGCATAGATTAGTTGTAAAAGCTATGGCTGAAGAAGGCATAGATATAAGCAAATATATCTCAAAAATAGCAACTAATAATCTGCTAGAAAATGCAGATTTTATTATTTTTATGAATAAAGATCTAGAAAAATACCTCGATAATATCAAACCTATTATAAAGAAAAATATTAAACTAGAGTTCTGGGACATTCCAGATGTCATAGCTAAAGAAACCGACGATCATCTTTATCCTAAATTTGTCAAAGCTAGAAATATCATTAAGTCTAAAGTCATAGATTTAATTAATCAGATTAATCTTCTATAAAACACATAAATCTTTAAATAAAATTCAACCATATCCTATCATGGAAGACGATCCAATTAGACTAGCATTCTCAAAAGTCAAACACGACATCAGATTCTTAGAAAAAGAACTGTTATCTTTAAAACAAGAACTTAGAAATATAACTCATATTCTACAGAACCTAACAGAGGAGATTAAGGCTTTAAAAACAGAAAAAACCCCTAAAAATACCCAATTTCAAGCCTCGACAGATACTTCGACACTTCGACACATAAATACGACAGATACTGCGAATTCGACACATAATTCGACAGTTCCACAGGAAATAGGGGGGCTAAAAAGCCAAAATTTAGGTATTTCCACAGGAAATCAAGGGGCTTCGACAGACAGACAGACAGACACTTCGACAGACAAAAATTGCCAAAAAACACCTAAAAATGATGATTTTAAGACAGATTCAATAGAATCTAATATTCAAGAAGCCTCTGAAATCCTTGACTCTCTTGATAGATTAAAAAAGGAAATAAGGCTAAAATTCAAGGGAGTTACTAATCAGGAAATGGCTGTTTTTTCTTCCATATATCAATTAGAAGAAGAGGATCCAGATAACACAACCTATAAGAATATCGCTGAAAGCCTTAAACTGAGTGAAAGCTCTATTAGAGACTATGTACAGCGAATGATAAATAAAGGCATTCCTATAAAGAAAAATAAGCTAAATAATAAGAAAATTATTCTATCTATATCCCAAGATCTTAGGAAAATAGCAACATTATCTACTATAATTCAGCTCAGAGACCTTTAAAACCTCTAAATACTTAAATTTGACCATATTAAGCCTTAAAAAGCCAAAAACAATAACTAATAAAATATAAGCATTTTCAATATTGAAATTACTATATCACGTATGCAAATTCGGTGTAACGAAAGTAAAACAAGGTATAAAAATTAACATAGAAATACTAAATTATCTGCCTCTGAAGTAGCCAAATTTGATTATTTCAGACCCTTATACACAAAACGTCCCTTATCACTCAATATCTCTCTTTAACTCTTATTTTTTAGCTTTTTCTCACTTTTTTAATTTTACATGACTTTTTTTACATATTTTAACTCTCATTTCACAATTTTCTTTCATTTTTGAATAAATATGTGTTATTTTACTCTCATTTTTGAAAAAATAATGCATTTTTAGCCTTATTTTTGCTTACTTTTCTATCCAAATTCCATGTTTTTTATCATTTTTACAGGATTTCTATCGGCTCTAACTCTCACTTTTCCACTTTTTTAAGGTTTTTTGAGCAAAAAATAGACTTAATTCTCACAATAACTCTCACATTTCTAAAAAATTTAATAATTTTGCCTCTTTAAATACTCTTTTTCCCTATTATATATATTAACTCTCACGCTAACTCTCACCTTTCTTGTTTTTCACTTTTTTTCTCTTTACAAGACTCTCTTTAACTCTCTCAGGTATGTAAACCCTTTTTTTATTATTTTCGCCTATTATCTCATCCACAAGGCCCTCACTTTTCTGCTTTATGCTATTTATCTGCCCACGTATTGTGGCCTTTGATTTTCCAAGCATTGAGGCAAGATCCTCGTAGCTTAATTTCATATCTGAATTTAATAAAACAAAGATAATTGCTCTTTCAGTAGCTGTTAAATTATCTAATAATACTGTTTGAACACCTGTTTGAACAGTGTTTTCAACATCGTAAACACCTGACTGTTTATTAAACACTGTTTGTTTCTGTTTAAACATTGGCCTTTCACTGAGCATTGAGATCATATTTTTGATCTCTAAGAGCTCATCTTTCACCGTCGACAAATCATCTTGTAAGTAAAAAATATCGTCCTTTAACTCTTTATCTGTCTTGTTTAAGTGCTTGATCCACTTGCTTAGCTTGTTTATATCTTGTTTAGCATTGTTGAAACCTGTTTGAACAGCTTGTTTGAGCATGTCAACTTCTTTTTTTTCTGCCTTTTTGCTAAAAAATCCACACATAATCAAACAAAAACTATTCTAATATATAAATCTTTCCCTAACAACCAAAAAAATCTAAGAAAATATATGTTTTATCGTCGATAAAGTAAGATCTTCTGCGCACTTAAAAATTTTAAAAAATTTAGGAAATTTTCTAAAAAACAAAAAAACATGAAAAATTAAGTTGTTTAAACACCTATAAACAAATAAACAACCTATAAAGAGAATTAAAAAATACCGAAAATAAACATAAAAAAAGACTAAAAATAACCAAAAATTAAGCGTTTTTTGCTTAAGAAAATTAACACATAATTAATCAAAAATAGCTTAAAAATTAGCAAAAAAAGGCTTAATTTAAGAATTAATCAAATTTTAACCTAAAAATAGCTTAAAATTACTTAAAAATACACCATTATAATAAGCTTTAAATACCTAAAATACCTCATATTTTAAGCAAAAAAACACTCAAAAAACACTAAAAAATGGCTAAAAAATCCCCTAAAACAACCTCAAATACTCATTGTTCTCCTCAAAAGATCAACTTCTGGGAAATTGCATTTGCAGTTCTTATAATTGTATTAGTATGGTTTGTACCTGTTTTATGGGCTAAAATAGGCATTACAGCAGCTGCTTTATTAATACTATTATTGCATCTTTCCTTACGACGATATTTATCAAGAAAAAAATAATCAGTTTTATCGTCGATAAACCCTGTTTAAACACTTAAAACAACCCAAAAACACCCCCAAACAGTGCTCAAAAAGCTTTAAAAACCCTATTTTACACTTTTTATAATCAAAGATCAAAAAATGGCGACCTATGATAGAAGTCAACTTGTTAGAGAAAGTCAGCTTGTTGAACGTGAGCCTCCTGAAAATTGTCTACCACAAACACCAGTAGGAAGATTTTTCTATTATATGATGGAGTTAATAGGTTTTTCTTCCCAAAAGTTTTATACACGTAGATTTAAACCTGATTATCATGAAAGAGGTTCCCAAGATACTAGTAGCCAAAGAAGAGGCCGTGATTCTTATCAACAACAAAATAAAGTCTAAAAAACCATATCTTTTTAGCATTTTTTGTAATACCTAAAAACTAAATAATCATCAATTTAACCACTACAAAATAAATTACAATAATTTTTATAAACAATTTGGCCATCACTTTTTCATGAAGATATACAGGGATTTTAATGATATGCCTGGACAGACTGGTTTTTATGTAAGGCATGGAAATGATATTGAAGCCATGACTGATATTTTATATGTCTCTAATCCTTCCCCGAAGGGCTTTGGTTTTTTAAAGAGCAGTCCCCAACTAATTTGCGGAGGTTTGGATTTTGATGGTCTAGAAGATTACGAACCTATAAGAGATCCAGAAGACCACATCACCAAGCTTTCTTATATGGCATTAAGTTTTATTCCTCCTGGAGAAACAAGCCCAAGCCAAGGAGCACGTAGTAATGTTAAGAAAGCATTAGAATCTATTCAATTTATCGCTGGGATTTTATGCAAAATTTCTGAAAGACACTAACAAAAACCTAAAACTTTTTAGCAAAAACTAAAAGTTTTTGCATGAATAAAGTAGTGGCTAAAAACCTATTTTTCAACAATTTAACCACTACAAAAAATTCTAAAAAAGAAAAATTTTTAAAGAACTTTTTTATAATAACATAAAATGGTTGTTAAACTTTACTTTAGAGTTTGTGATTATCCTACTAAGAATTGGCGCGGATGCCCAGATTATGTTCGTGGAGAAGAATTTTCTTATTGTGAAAGGTCAGGAAGGGAAGTTAAACACCAGCAACCTTGCTGTTATAGTTTGTTTATTGCTGATGATTCTAATCAAGAAGGGTATTCATTTAATTTACCTCAAATAAAATTGCTTGGAAAGTTTGGTGACGACTTGGCAGGAAGGGCTACGCTTGAGCACTTATTTACAACACAGGTAGATCATGGAGATCCAGAGGATCATGAAGCAGCGATCCAACGATCCTCTCTTCATCATTGATATCGGAGTCCCCCGGAACGTGGATCCGGCCTCCAAGAGGATCGACAATGTCTTCCTCTATGACATCGACTCCCTGAGTGCCATTGTCGACAAGAACCTCACCCGGCGACAAACCGAGGTGCCAAAGGTCAACGACATCATCCAGGAGGAGGTCGCCGCGTATTTCGAGTGGTACAATTCGCTTCAGGTGGGCCCGACCATCCAGGAATTCCGCAACGCGATCGAGGCCATGCGTCAGGAAGAGGTGAAGAAGAACATCAACCGGTTTGCCTCTGCTGACCGGGATCTCCTGGAGCTCGTGACACGGCGTATCGTGAACAAGATCCTCCACCGGCCCGTCACCCTCCTGAAGAAGTCGGCGCAGAACGGTGCCGGCAACCGGGAGACACTCCAGCGGGTCGAGACCCTTCGGGAGCTCTTCGGGATGAAAGGCGGCGGCGGGGAGGATCATGACGTCTGAGAGGCTCCGGATCGGCACGCGGGGAAGCGAGCTGGCTCTCTGGCAGGCGACCTGGATCAAGAACGAGCTGGCCACGAGGAGGCCCGATCTTGAGGTCGCCGTTGAAATCATCAGGACGACGGGCGACAAGATCATCGATTCGCCCCTTTCGAAGATCGGAGACAAGGGGCTTTTCACACGCGAGATTGAGCAGGCGTTGCTGCGGGATGATATTGACCTGGCCGTCCACAGCCTGAAGGATCTTCCGACACAGCTGCCTGAAGGACTCCTCATCGGGGCTGTCTCGGAGAGGGAGGATGTCAGGGATGTCTTCATTCCTCACCCGGAAAACGAACTCGGCCGCCTGCTCGAGCAGTCCGACGGGGCACGGATCGCGACCGGGAGTCTGCGACGCAGGTGCCAGCTCCTCAACCTGAGGAAGGACTTCTCGCTCGTTGATATTCGTGGCAACCTGAACACGCGAATGAGAAAGCTGGAGGAATCGGACTGGGCCGGCATGATGCTGGCGCACGCGGGGGTGGTCCGCCTGGGACTGCTCGGGAGAGCAGGAGAGACGCTCCCCACCGAGCTCTTTCTGCCTGCCGTCGGGCAGGGGGCGCTGGCGGTGGAGATCCGGGAAGAGGACTCGCGGGTCCGCGCCATCGTGGCGGAACTGAATCACGAGCCGACACGACGTGCCACGGCGGCCGAACGAGCGCTGCTGCGTCGGCTGGAGGGTGGGTGCCAGATTCCGATAGGTGCCTACGCGAGAGTCGAGGAGACAGACGGCATCGGGGACCGGCTCACCCTCGATGCGCTCGTGGGGTCTCTTGACGGCACCACCGTGATCAGGGACCGTGCTACGGGGAGAGCCGAAGAGGCTGAGCAGCTGGGGCTTGCGCTGGCCGAATCGCTCCTCCGGGCCGGGGCTGATCGGATCCTCCGAGACATTCGCAGCGCGACCGGATCGCACCATGAGCCTCAAGGGTAGGACCATCCTCCTTACCCGCCAGCGGGAACGGGCCACGGGGATGGTTGCTGAGATCCAACGCCGGCGGGGGCGGGCCGTCGTTTTCCCGACGATCCAGATACTTCCTCCAACCTCGTGGGAGGAGTGTGATCGCGCTCTGGCTTCCCTGGCGGGATACTCCGGGATCGTCTTCACGAGCGTGAACGCGGTGGAGTTCTTCTGCCGGAGGGCTGAGGCGGGAGGATCAGGTGCTGCGGAGCTCAAGGGGTTGAGAATCTGGTCCATCGGGGAGAAGACGCAGGAGGCGCTCGACAGGAGAGGTCTGGAGGCTTTCGGTCTTCCCGAGCAGTTCACGTCAGCCTCACTCTCCGAGATGCTTGCCGCGGAGGAGCTCAGGGGAAAGAGGATTCTTCTTCCGAGGGGGAACCTTGCGCGCGGCGAGCTGGAGGCCGCTCTCCGGGCCCGGGGTGCAATGCCCGAGCCGGTGGTCGTCTACAGGACGGTTCCGGCAGTATCGTCGGACAGGGGGAGAATCCTCAAGGAGTTGCGAGCGGGGAAATTCGACGCCGTCGCATTCGCGAGCCCCTCTTCAGCAAGGAATTTCTTGGCCGTGCTGTCCGATCTGCCTCCGGCTGAGCTCCGCAGGCTTGCGAAGGTTGCGGTCATCGGCCCCACCACTAAGGATGCGCTCATCGAACTGGGCGTCATCCCCGACATCGTGGCCGCTGTATCGACCGGTGAGGGGCTGGTTGAGGCGATCGACAACTTCTTTGAATCCCATCATGAAGAATGATCTGTTCCTGAGAGCATGCCGGAGAGAGCCGGTCAGCCGCACTCCTGTCTGGATGATGCGACAGGCGGGACGCTACCTCCCCGAGTACCGGGCCGTCCGTGCAAGGTCTGACTTCCTCACCATGTGCAGGACGCCCGAGATTGCGGCAGAGGTCACCATTCAGCCGGTGGATATCGTTGGCGTGGATGCTGCCATCATCTTCTCGGATATCCTCGTGGTACCGGAAGCGATGGGGATGCATCTGATCATGGAGGAATCCAGAGGACCTTCTTTTCCGGAGCCGGTCCGGACCGCTCTGGATGTTGACCGCTTGAAGGTGGCTGACCCTGAGAGGGATCTTCGGTACGTCCTGGAGGCGCTCGGACTGACGAAGAAGGCGCTCTCCGGACGGGTTCCGCTCATCGGCTTTGCGGGCTCTCCCTGGACACTTGCGACGTATGTCCTGGAAGGGGGGGGGAGCAAGAACTACCGCTTCGCGAAGAAGATGATGCTCGATGAGCCGGAAACGCTCATGAAACTTCTGGACAAACTCACCCTGGGTGTGCGGTTGTTTCTGGAGGCACAAATTGCTGCGGGAGCCGATGCCGTCCAGATATTCGACACACTCGGCGGCGTTCTCGCTCCCGATCACTATCGGAAGTTCTCGCTCGACTATCTCCACAAGATCATCTCCTCGATGGACCGATCAGGTGTTCCCGTCATCGTCTTCTCGAAGGGGGCGAACCATGCGTTCAGGGATCTGGCAGAGATCGGTGCAGACGTTGTCGGGGTCGACTGGACGGCGGATCTGGCCGATGTTCGGTCACTGATCGGCGAGAAGGTGGCGCTCCAGGGGAACCTGGATCCCTCGTTTCTCTACGGATCCCCCGAGGCGATCCGGCAGGAAACCCGTTCGGTGCTCCGGAAGTTCGGGCCGGGCCCCGGCCACATTTTCAATCTGGGGCATGGGATTCTGCCCGATGTACCGGTGGAACACGCCCGGGCGCTCATTCGCGCTGTGCGTGAGGAGAGCCCCTCCTTTCACCGATGAGTGGCGGCGAATGAAATCGCAACAACCTGTCGCAGTTATCCTGCTGCAGCTCGGCGGGCCGGATTCTCTGGAGAGCGTCGAGCCGTTCCTGTACAACCTCTTCTGCGACCCGGACATCATTGACCTGCCGCTGGCGTTCCTATTCAGGAAGCCTCTGGCCCGGTTCATTGCCGGCCGGCGGTCTCCCACAGTCCGGGAGTACTACAAGAAGATCGGAGGCAGATCTCCTATCCTGAAGCTCACGAGGCGGCAAGCGGCAGCGCTTGAAGAACGGCTCCGGGAGAGGATTGATGCCCGGGTCTACATCGCGATGCGGTACTGGCACCCGCTGACCGAGGAGGCGGTTGGAGAGATCGAAAGAGGAGGTTTTCGTCGTCTTGTCCTCCTCCCGCTCTATCCGCACTACTCCAAGACCACGACCGGTTCCAGCATCAATGAGTGGAACCGCGTGGTCCGGGGGCGGCTGCCGGAGGAGATGGATCTCGACATCGTACTCGACTACTGTGATCATCCCAAGTACATCCAGTCTCTGGTACAGAACATATCCGTTGCACTCAACCGTGTGCCGAGGCGGGAGAGGGATCGCGTTGTTCTTGTCTTCAGTGCTCATGGGACACCCGTCAAGCTCGTGCGTGCGGGCGACCCGTACCAGGAGAGCATTCTCCGTACCTACCGGGCAGTTCTGGCTCAGGGGGACTTCGGCCTTCCTCATCGTCTCTGCTACCAGAGCAAAGTCGGGCCGGAGAAGTGGCTGGAGCCATCTCTGGAGGAGATGATCAGACGGCTTGCCGCCGAGGGTGTTTCGCACCTCATCACCGTCCCGATAGCGTTCGTGTCGGACCACAGTGAAACACTCTGGGAGATCAACATGGAGGCGAAGCGGTTTGCCAGAGAACTGGGAATCACCTACTTCGATATGAGCCCGGCGCTCAACACGAACCCACAGTTCGTGGAGGCGCTGGCCGAGGTCGTTCTGGAGAGGCTTGCCCCATGAGTGGAAAAGCGGAGATCGTCGTGGTTGGTGGAGGTATTTCGGGGCTGACGGCCGCATTCTGGCTTCACCGAAACGGCGCCGAGGTCACCCTTCTGGAGTCTGAGAAGTGGGTGGGGGGAACGATGCGAACGATGCAGAGGGACGGCTGGCTGGTGGAGATGGGTCCCAACAGCGCCCTCGAAACGACACCGCTGTTCGAGGAGATGTTCGAGGTGCTCGGGATCTCGGGCGAGCGTCTCTATGCACGCCCGGAGTCCAACAAGAGGTATATTCTCCGCGGCGGTGTCCTTCACGCACTGCCGATGTCCCCGGGGGCGTTTCTCAAGACGCGCCTCTGGTCGACACGGGCGAAGCTTCGCCTGTTGAGGGAGCCGTTGGCGGGCAGGGCCAGGCAGGAGGAGTCGATCGCGGAGTTCGTCGAGCGGAGGCTGGGACGTGAGTTTCTGGATTATGCGATCAATCCTTTCGTGGCGGGTGTCTATGCGGGGAACCCGGAGGAGCTGAACGTCCGTCTGGCCTTTCCGAAACTCTATGCGCTGGAGGAGAAGTACGGCGGACTCATCAGCGGGATGATCCGCGGGGCCAGGGACCGCAGGAAGCGTGCCGAGACGGCGAAAGACAGGGCGAAGATGTTCTCCTTTACATCCGGCATGCAGACCTTTCCCGAGGCCATCGGAAAACTTCTGGGTGAGCGTGTCAAGCTCGCGGCGAAGGTCACCTCCGTGGGAAGGAACCGGGATGCCGCGGAGAGCGGAAGGAAGGGTCTTGAGGTCACCTACGAGCAGGATGGTGAGGGGAGGTCTCTGACCGCTGATGCAGTCATTCTGGCGGTTCCCGCCTATGCTGCGTCACTGCTTGTCCGGAACCTCTCCGCTCATACGGCGGAGATGCTGGAGGCGGTCTACTACCCGCCCGTGGCTGAAGTCTTCCTCGGTTTTCGCGAAGACCAGTTTGCCATGGCGCTGGACGGCTTTGGATACCTCGTCCCCGCAAAGGAATCCAGAAACATTCTCGGGACCATCTGGTCCTCCTCGATTTTTCCAGGAAGGGCGCCCGAAGGTCATGTTGCGCTGACGACCTTTGTGGGCGGAGCGCGTCAGCCGGGCCTACTGAACGGGGATGACGACCGCATACTGCAACTCGTTCTGGACGACATCCGCTCGATCATGGGAGCACGGGGCGAGCCCTCCTTCACGCGCATCATCCGCTGGTCCCGGGCAATTCCCCAGTACAATCTTGGATATCAGTCGCTCCTGGACAGCCTCGACGCCCTGGAAGGGGAGGTGCCGGGTCTCTTCTTCTGCAGCAACTACAGGGGAGGCATCGCCGTTGGAGACTGTCTCATGAGCGGGAAGAGTACAGCAACACGGGCAACGCACTACGTATCAGCCCGACGTAGTCATGGTCACACACACGATCCTACAGGTGAGCGATGAAGGGAGTCGAGAGTCCAACCCCCATGTTTCCGGTGTCACGATTGCGCAGGCTCAGGATGACTGCCGGTCTCCGTGCGATGGTGCGGGAGACACGTCTGTCAAAGGACGATTTCATCTACCCCCTCTTCGTGGTTCCGGGCCGCAACGTAAAAAAAGAGGTCTCCTCCATGCCCGGCGTCTTCCAGATGTCGGTTGACCAGACAGTCCGTGAGTGTATCGAGGTCTGCTCGCTCGGCATTCCCGCAGTCATCTTCTTCGGAATCCCCGAACGGAAGGACGACGTCGGATCGGAGGCCTACGATGACAACGGGATTGTGCAGCAGGCGCTCCGGGCGGTCAAGAAGGAGGTGCCGGAGCTTGTCCTCATCACGGACGTCTGCCTCTGCGAGTACACCTCGCACGGGCACTGCGGCGTTGTTCGGGGAGAGGAGATTCTCAACGACGAGTCGGTGGAGCTCCTTGCCCGCGAAGCCTTGACGCACGCACGGGCCGGTGCCGACATGGTTGCACCATCGGACATGTTCGACGGGCGCGTGAAGGCGATTCGAGGCATGCTGGACGAGAACGGCTTCCAGAACGTTCCCGTCATGTCCTATGCCGCGAAGTACGCGTCGGGATTCTACGGGCCCTTCCGGGAAGCTGCGGAGAGCACGCCGCAATTCGGCGATCGCCGTTCCCACCAGATGGATCCGGCGAACACCGATGAGGCCCTTCGGGAGGTGGCGCTGGATATCGCCGAGGGTGCCGACATCGTGATGGTGAAGCCGGCTCTTCCCTACTTGGACGTCATTCAGAGGGTGAAGGAGCGTTTTGGAATGCCGACGGCTGCCTACAATGTGAGCGGGGAATACTCGCTCGTCCGCGCGGCCGCGCAGCTGGGGTGGGTCGACGGTGAACGGGTCATGATGGAGATGCTCACCGGCATCAAGCGGGCGGGAGCCGATCTCATCCTGACGTACTTCGCAAAAGAGGCGTCACGCTTTCTGGATCGACAACGGTAGGCGAGCGGACTGATGAAGACCAGCCAATCAGATCGTCTTTTCGAAGAGGCGCGACGCTGCATTCCGGGAGGGGTGAACTCCCCCGTGCGGGCCTTCAGATCCGTCGGCCGAACGCCTCTCTTCATTACCAGAGCTGAGGGTGTTCATCTCTGGGATGCTGACCGAAACCGCTTTCTCGATTACGTGGGCTCCTGGGGACCAATGATCCTGGGGCACGCCCACCCTCGTGTCATAGAGGCCGTCCGGAAGGCGGCACTCTCTGGGACGAGCTTCGGTGCTCCGACTGAGCTCGAGGTCCGCATGGCCGAACTGATCTGCACCATGGTGCCAGGCGTGGATGTCGTCCGCATGGTCAACTCGGGGACGGAAGCGACCATGAGCGCCGTCCGTCTGGCACGCGCATTCACGCAGCGGGACAGGATCATCAAATTCGAGGGATGCTACCACGGGCATGGTGACGCGTTTCTCATCAAGGCGGGGTCGGGCGCGATGACGCTCAGCGTGCCGGACAGTCCGGGTGTCCCCCCCGCGGTTGCAGCGGTCACCAGCACGGCTGAATTCAACACTCTCCCATCGGTTGAAGCTCTTGTCTCCTCTTCGCCGGGGGAGATCGCTGCAATCATCGTGGAGCCGGTCGTGGGGAATATGGGATGTGTGCCGCCGTTGCCCGGGTTTCTGGAGGGACTCCGGGAGATCTGTACGCGGGAGGGGATTGTCCTGATCTTCGACGAGGTCATGACGGGCTTCCGGCTCGCAGGAGGGGGAGCGCAGGAGCTCTACGGCGTGACGCCTGACCTCACGACGCTCGGGAAGGTGATCGGCGGCGGTCTGCCGGTCGGCGCGTACGGGGGACGTCGCGAGATCATGGAGATGGTTGCCCCGAGCGGGCCCGTCTACCAGGCGGGCACGCTCTCCGGCAATCCGCTCGCCATGACCGCCGGATTTGAGACTCTCACCCTCCTGAATGAAGATGCCTCTCTCTACGAGCGACTGGAGGCGAAGGGTCAGCAGCTTGCTGCCGGATACGAGCAGAACATCCGGGATCGTGACCTTCCACTCACGTTGAACCGCGTGGGATCCATGCTCACGCTCTTCTTCACGGAGGAGCGTGTGGTGAACTACCGGACGGCATCCGCCTGCGACACTCAGCGGTTCGCGGCCTATTTCCGTTCCATGCTCGAGCAGGGGATCTACTTCCCTCCGTCGCAGTTCGAGGCGGCTTTCCTCTCCGATGCGCACACCGAGAGCGACATCGCGCAGACTGTGGAGGCAAACAGGAGAGCACTCCGTAAGGTGTTTGGGTAACGGTGGTCCTTCGCCGGCAGGGGGGTCAGGAGAGGAGTTGCGCGACGTGTCTCGCGATGGCGGGGGAAGCCGTGAGTCCCGGTGATTCGATCCCGATGAGGTTCACAAATCCCGGCAACCCGCGTTCGGACTCTTCGGCAATGATGAAATCCCGCGGTGGTTCGCCGGGGGCCTGCAGCTTGGGGCGTATGCCGCTCATATCGGGGGTGAGGTCCTCGTCCTTCACGTGAGGGAGAATCCTCCGCACGGACTCCGCGAAGGCATGCCTCTTCTCTTCCGGTACGGTGTAGTCCAGAGTACGGCTTTCCAGGTATTCCACATCCGGCCCGAACTTCAATCGCCCGCCGAGGTCAAGGAGCGCATGGACGCCGAGAGAATTCTCATTCGGCACCGGGTAGACCAGGCGCCTCACCGATGATGCGTAGGTGGGGGGGAGGGAGAAGTAGCAGCCCTTGCAGTAGTGGAGCTGGTAGCCCGCCTCCCGCACATCAATTCCCGCAAGCGCTGCGACGGTGTCTGCCTCGAGGCCTGCCGCGTTCACCACTCTCTCGGACGAGAAGCTCGAGAGCTGGCCCCCTTCCTCGATCGTGATGAGGTAATCGGCCTGTCGCCTCTCGAGGGCGACCACCGTGCACCTCATCTGGACCTCAGCCCCACCGTTCCGCGCAGCACGGTAGAAGTAATCCATGAGGCCGTGTGCGCTGATGATTCCCGTCGTCGGAGAGAAGATCCCTCCGGCGGTCACGATGTTGGGTTCGAGTTCCCGTACCTCGGAGGCGCTCAGCATCTCGAGCTCGGCTCCGTTGGCCGTCCCGCGCGCAAAGAGGGCCTCGAGGGCGGGGAGCTCTGATGCGTCCCGGGCAGAGATGACTTTGGTGATTCTCTGTGCCGGGATGCCGTGACTGTCGCAGAGAGTGTAGAGGAGCTTCTTTCCCTCGACGCAGAGGCGAGCTTTCAGGGAGTTTTCCGGGTAGTAGATGCCGGCGTGAATCACCTCGCTGTTGCGGCTGGATGTTTCATGCCCGTACTTCGGATACCGCTCCAGGACGTAGAGCGGGGAGTACCGGGCGGCAAGCTCAGCCGCAACGGCAAGACCCACGACTCCCGCACCCACTACTGTCACTGCTGCATCAGCCACGGTACGTCCTCGTTTTCCAGAAGCGTAGGATCATCAATGGCCACCCACGTACGATCGGGGACGATGTTGTTCTCACGAAAGAAATCGACCGAGCCGAGGTTGCCGGAGCTCACGCGAACGCGAAGTTCGCTGGCATGGAGGAAGAGGGGGATGTCGTACGGGGAGTCGCTCACGACCAGCTCGGGGGCGCGGGTGCTCCTCTCTCTCAGTGCCTTGATCTTCCCCTGGCCGACCGGAACGGGGGATTGGGCTTCCGGCGCGAGCAGCCCGTTGCGTTCCCGGAGATCTATTCCCAGCACCCGCCCCGGCGGGATTCCTATCCGTTCGAAGACCCGTTCGACGCTCCACCTGTTGCTTCCCGAAACGGCCCACACCTCGAAACCGCGGCGGAGGAGATCCCGGAGCAGCGTGAGTGATTCCCGGATGTACCTGCTTCCGCACGGGAGCTCTCTCGCCCCGAGCCGTCTGGTGGTAACCGGGCTGGAGAGCTCCTGCTCGAGTGTTCTGAGCGCGAGTGCTCTGGCCTCCTCTTTGCTGAAGCCGGCCAACAGCCGGACGATATCGGTGCACGCTTTCTCGACGGCCCCCTCCTGGAGCTGATCGAAGTACCACGAAAGCAGCAACTCGGCGAACTCCTGAAAACCCTGATCGGCCTGCCGCTCCTCCGCGGGGAGGCTCTTGAGTTCCCCAAAAAGCCGGTCCAGGTCTCCATTCCGGGGGTGATCCGGCCAGATCGTTGCCGGAGAGACGCGGAAGGAAAACTCCTTGATCTGCATGTAGAGCATTGCCTCGCCGATGTCCCCCGAGATCACCGTTCCGTCACAGTCGAAAACCGCTATGGCTGGGGAGTCTGCAGGGCTGTTTTCATGCCTTGCGAGAAATGCGGCAACGGTTGCGTCCGTTGACATCAGCGATGGAACGATCGGAACTTTTGACATATTGTGTAATGATACAGATCACCTGCCCAAACAGCAAGGTTGCAACTCTCGTACCAAAAACGTATATTCAGGTGACAAGCGACGCAGCGGAAGTCCGTCCTCTCACTCTCCGGGACGGATTTTTCTTTAGAGGCCTGATGGACACGACCCGTAATTTCTGCATTATTGCCCACATTGACCACGGCAAGTCCACTCTCGCTGACCGGCTCCTGGAACGAACCGGAGCTCTCACGGCTCGCCAGATGAAGTTCAATCAGGTCCTCGATGACATGGATCTCGAGCAGGAGCGTGGAATCACGATCAAGCTCCATGCCGTGCAGATGGAGTACCGATCGCGCGGGGGGATTCCCCACACGCTGAACCTCATCGATACCCCCGGGCATGTGGATTTCTCCTATGAGGTCTCGCGCTCCCTTGCAGCCTGCGAGGGGGCCCTTCTCGTCGTGGATGCAACCCAGGGTGTGGAAGCGCAGACAGTGTCGAACCTCTACCTCGCCATTGATGCGGGCCTGGAGATCATTCCCATCGTCAACAAGATCGACCTTCCCAGCGCGATGACCGAGACCGTGCGGCAGCAGATCAGGGATCTCATCGGGTGTTCGGAAGAGGATATTCTCCTTGTCAGCGCCAAGGCAAAGATCGGCGTTGACGCCGTCCTGGAATCCATCATCGAGAGAATCCCGCCGCCCGGAGGTGACGCCTCCTCACCGCTCCGTGCCCTCATCTTTGATTCGGTCTTTGATATCTACCGGGGATCGGTCGTCTACCTTCGCGTCGTGGACGGGACATTGCGTGAGGGAGAGGAGGTTCTCTTCTTCCACAACGGCAAGACGTTCGAAGCCGAAGAGGTGGGGGTGCTTCAGATGAAGCGAACGAGGACGGGGGAACTGTCCGCGGGAAACGTCGGGTACCTCATTGCCGGGGTGAAGGACGTGCACGATACCAAGGTGGGTGATACGGTCACCCATGCTAGGCGACGGGCGGCGGCCCCACTCCCGGGATACAAGGAGGTGAAGCCGATGGTCTTCAGCGGCGTCTATCCGACCAATGCCGAGGACTTTGAAGATCTCCGCAACGCCATTGACAAGCTCAAGCTGAACGATTCCTCCCTCGTGTACGAGCCGGAGACATCGATGGCCCTGGGATTCGGGTTCCGGTGCGGCTATCTGGGTCTCCTGCATATGGAGATCGTGCAGGAACGGCTTGAACGGGAATACGACCAGAGCATCATCAACACCGTCCCCAACGTCGAGTACAGGGTAACGAAGAAGAACGGGGATGTCGTCCTCGTTGACAACCCGTCGGAGATGCCCCCCCTGGGGGAGATCGAGGGCGTCGAAGAGCCGTTCATCAAGGCCCAGATCATCGTCCCGACGGACTACCTCGGAAACATCATGAAGCTCTGCATGGATCGGAGGGGGTTCTACAAGAACACGACCTACCTGGATCCCACCCGGGTTGACATTCAGTACGAAATGCCCCTTGCGGAGATCATCTTTGACTTCTACGACAAGCTGAAATCGACCAGCAGGGGGTACGCGTCGTTCGACTACGAAATCCTTGATTTTCGGCGTTCCAACCTTGTGAAACTGGACATACTGCTGAATGGCGAGCCGGTGGATGCCTTCTCGACGATCGTCCACCGGGAGAGGGCTTTTGAGTGGGGAAAGAAGCTCTGCCTCCGCCTCCGAAAGCTCATACCGCGCCAGATGTTCGAGGTGGCGATTCAGGCCGCCGTCGGTAGCAAAATCATCGCCCGGGAGACGATATCCCCGCTGCGAAAGAATGTCGTCGCGAAGTGCTACGGCGGAGACGTTACCCGAAAAAGAAAGCTCCTGGAGAAACAGAAGGAGGGAAAGAGACGTATGAAACAGGTAGGGCGGGTGGAGATCCCCCAGGAAGCGTTTCTGGCAATTCTATCAATGGAACAGGATTAGGATGACCATGGCCACAAGAGAAGAGCCTCAACAGCAGAAGAAAGCCGATCAGGGCAGGCGAAGAAGGCACCCTGTGAAGGACTTCACCAAGGACATCGTCTTCGTCCTCGTTGCCTTCTTCTTCCTCAACAGCTTTGTCCTGGCCTCCTTCGAAGTCCCCACCGGCTCGATGGAGAACGAAATCATGCCCGGAGATTTTCTCTTCGTCAATAAGTTCATCTACGGGGGATCCACGCCGCGCACGGTGCCGTTCACCAATATTCGCGTTCCCTGGTTCCGCGTCCCCGCGTTGCAGGACGTAGACCGGGGAGACGTCATTGTCTTTGAGTTTCCGGGGCACCGTGACGAGGTTCAGTCTCCCGAGTTTCAGTTCTACCTCAAACGCGCGGTGGCCCTCGGCGGCGACACGTTGGAGATCGTCAACCGGGTTCTCTACATCAACAAACAACCCGCTCCGCTTCCCCGGAACCTGAAGTTCAACACCCACGAGGTCAAACCTCGCGGCCTGGCCGACGGGCGCATTTTCCCCAGGGGTGCGCAGTTCAACGAGGACAACTGGGGACCGGTGCGTGTTCCGTCCCAGGGCGACGTGATCCCGCTGTCTGTGTCGAACCTGGAGCGATGGGAGACATTCATCAGGCGGGAGGGGCACACTCTTCAGCTCTCCGGGAACGGTCAGGTGCTTATTGACGGAAAGCCCGCGACGACCTACACCGTTGAACAGGACTACATCTTTGGTCTGGGGGACAATCGCGACAACAGTCTCGACTGCAGGTTCTGGGGATTCATTCCGCAGGAGAATGTCGTGGGCACGCCGATGGTCGTCTACTGGTCCTGGGACCCCGACATACCCCTGTTCGATCTCTTTGCCAAGCTCGGCTCGATCCGCTTCGAGAGGATTGGGAAGATCATCAAGTAACAGCCGGGCCGGCTCGATCCGATGGCTCCTCCCGACGCTGTTCGAATTCCATCAATGCCTTCGATATACATCCACATTCCCTTCTGTGAGCGGAAGTGCCTCTACTGTGACTTCTATTCGGTGGAGGGCACGTCTCTCATGGAACGTTTTGTCGGTGCTCTCCTTTCGGAGATCGGCATGTATGCCTCCCGCGCGGTCGGGGTCTCCTTTGACACAGTCTACCTGGGAGGCGGAACGCCATCGCTGTTGCCTGTCGGGTTGCTCGGGAAGATCCTCGCCCGCCTCCGTCGGACATTCTCGATCGCCGGTGGATCAGAGATCACCATGGAAATCAATCCGGGAACGGTCTCGGAAGAGAAGCTCGCGGGGTACAGGTCCCTGGGGGTGAACCGGCTCAGCATCGGTGTGCAGTCCTTTCAGGACCACGAACTCCGGTTTCTGAGCCGCATCCACACGGCGCGGGAAGCCCGCGATGCTATCGCCATGGCGCGATCGGCGGGATTCACCAACCTGAGCCTGGATCTCATCTTCGGACTGCCCGACCAGACCCTCGAGGAGTGGGAGCAAGACCTCCTGCACGCTCTTCGGTTCGAGCCGGAGCACCTCTCGGCCTACTGTCTTGTCGTGGAGGAGGACACACCTCTTGCCCGCCTTGTCCGCTCCGGTCAGGTGACACCCAGCCCGCTGGAGATCGAGGCCGATATGCTCGAATGCACGATGGATCTCCTGGCCGCCCGGGGGTACGAGCACTACGAGGTGTCCAACTACGCCCGCCCCGGCTATCGGAGCAGGCACAACAGCAGCACCTGGTCCCACGGCAACTACCTCGGTTTCGGGCCGGGGGCCCATGCATTCTGGAAAGGCCTCGCCGGCGGTCCGGCCTTGCGCTGGCAGAACGTTCCTGACCTCGGTCAGTACATTGACCGGGCATCTGGTGGCTGTCTCCCTCTCACCTCGGAGGAGGTGCTATCGGAGAGGAGTCTGATCAACGAGCGCATCTTCATGGGATTGCGGGCCGACGGCATTGATCTCGAGAGACTGGAGAGGGATTTTCGATGTGGTTTCGAAAGGCGCCATCGCGAGGTCATTCAACTCCTGCTCGGTGAGAAGATGATGGTCCATGAGCACGGGCGCCTCAGGCTCACCCCGAAGGGATATCTCGTGTGCGACGAGATCGCCGCCGAACTCCTCCTTCCTTGAAACTCACACGGCAATCCTCTATATTAACGAAGTTTGGGCGTTTCGCCCCAGTGTCGCCATCCTGATCAGATGAGGTTCTCATGACGCACCACAAGCTCAATCGCATCATCGCGGCGGGCGTGTTCTGTCTGACGATGCTCGTGTACGTGCTTTCGCTCCCGCCAACGGTTGTGTTCTGGGACGTGGGGGAGTTCATCGCGGCAGCCAAGATGTTGCAGGTACCGCACCCTCCCGGAGCCCCCCTGTTCCTGCTGGTGACAAGGGTGGCCATGATGGTTCCCTTTGCCGCGGATCAGGCCGTCCGTGCTCACGCCCTTTCAGCCCTGTTCAGTGCAGGCGCGGTCATGTTCCTCTATCTGGTCATTGTCAAGGTCCTGGCCGGCTACCGGGGCCTCCCGGGCACTACGGTGGACAAGGTGGTCGTCTACGGCTCGGCGGTTGTCGGCGCCACTACGCTGGCGTTTTCCACCTCGTTCTGGGGGAATGCCATCGAGGCGGAGGTGTACGGAGCCAGCATGTTCTTCCTGGCTGCGATCGTCTGGCTCGTCTTGCGGTGGAGGGAGAGGGCGGACACCGAAGGGAATGAGAGGTACTTGATCATCATCGCCTACTTGATCGGTCTCTCTCTCGGCGTTCACCTCCTGGCGCTTCTGGCGATCTTCCCGGTGCTCATGGTCGTCTATTTTCGGAAGTATGAATTTACCCGCTCGGGGTTCGTCAAGCTGCTGCTCGTGTCGGTGGGCGTGTTCGTGGTCGTGTACCCCGGCATCGTGAAGTACCTTCCCGATATGCTGGATGGGGATTTTGCGGGGAAGAAGGGGCAGCTGTTCACGTATCTCCCCTGGATCATCATTCTCGCCGTCTGCTACGGAGTCTACTGGTCGTACAGAGAGGGGAAGAAGGTACTTCACATTTCCCTTCTCTCCATACTCCTGATCTTCATCGGCTACACGACCTACACGACAGTTCTCGTCCGCTCGAACGTCGATCCCCCGATGAACGAAAACGATCCGAGCAACCTCTCACGCCTCACCTCGTACCTGAGTCGGGAACAGTACGGGGACGCTCCGCTGTTCATGCCGCGACGGTACAGTCGTGAGCCTCACCAGCAGGCGATGTACAGGAACTACTCCAGCGAGTGGGATTTTCTCTTCCGGTACCAGTTGAACCATATGTTCGTGCGCTACCTGGGGTGGAACTTCATTGGAGCGGCAGGAGATCAGCAGGACTCCGGTGTGGACTGGAGGGAGACTCTGGGGCTCCCCTTCCTGGTAGGGCTGGTGGGGATGTTCTCGCTCTTCCGGAGGGACTGGAAGATGGGGCTGGTGTTCCTGGCAATGTTCATCATCCTCGGGCCCATCCTGGCGCTCTACCAGAATCAGCAGGAACCGCAGCCCCGAGAGCGTGACTACTTCTACGTGGGCGCGTTCTATGTCTTCTCGCTCTGGATTGCTCTGGGGGTTGCCGCGGCCGCGGATGTCGTGAGGGAGAAGCTGAAGCCGTCGAGGCTTGCCGGCAGTGGTGCGATCGGGGTTGTGGCGATTCTCTTGCTCGCAGTGCCCGTTCGCTCGATGCAGGTAAACTGGCACCAGCGCGACCGATCCGGCAACTATGTCGCCTGGGACTACTCGTACAACATTCTCCAGACGTGCGAGGAGCATGCGATTCTCTTCACCAACGGTGACAATGACACGTTCCCGCTCTGGTATCTCCAGGACGTCGAGGGGATTCGCCGGGATGTCCGCATCGTCAACCTGAGTCTCGTCAACACCCCCTGGTACATCCAGCAGATGAAGGACAAACCCTACTACGAGGAGGCGGAGCCGGTGCCGATCAGCCTTTCCGACACCCGCATTGCGGACATTCAGCCGGTTGCCTGGGAGCCTCGTGAGATGAGGCTTCCCGTGCCTCCCGAGGCGATCGAGAAGTACGGCGTGACGGACTCCGCGGTCATCAGTGACGGGAGCATCACCTTCACGATGGAGAACACCGTTCAGTTCGGCCAGGCGAAGGCCATACGCATACAGGATATCATCGTGCAGGACATCGTCTACACAAATCGGTGGAGGCGGCCCATCTACTTTGCCGTCACGGTTGCTCCGGACAGCAAGATAGGGCTGGACGACTATCTCTGGTTTCACGGGCTCGCCTGGCGGCTGGAACCGCGGAAGATCCCCCCGAGGGACCTCGGAATGAACCCCCAGGTGGTCGAGGCAAACCTCTTCGCTGAACCGGAGACGTTCTCGCGGAGCCAGGAGTACGGCTACCTGTTCCGGAGAATCGGCGACCCGGATGTCTACTTCGACGAAAATGCCTCGCGCCTCATGTTGAACTACCGTTCGGCATTCATCCGGCTTGCCATGTACTATGGCAATGTCGAGAACGACCCCGGGAGGGCCGCGGCAATCCTTGACCGGATGGAGGAGCTGATTCCCCGGTCAAAGGTGCCGATGGCCTGGGAGCTCGAATCGGACGTGATGAGTTTCTACCAGCGGATGGGCCGGAGGGATAGGTTCGACGAGTACGCCGCGGGGCTGGAGGGGCTGATGAAAGAGCTGATCGAGAACGGGCAGTTCAATCCGGGCTCCTACTACAACCCGTACAGGGTTCTCCTCGAGATCTACGAGGCCAGGGGAGAGTACGCGGACATGCTGGACCTGCTCAGGAGCCTTGCGGTCATCTATCCCAACGATCCAAACCTGCAGGAGAGGATCGCCAGCATCAAGGAGATGGTGGACGCGCAACGCTCTCTGGTGCCGGACACCTCGGAGCAGGGCGGATAGGCGCGACCGTGAAGCGTGCTCTCATCACCGGTGTGACGGGTCAGGACGGATCATACCTTGCGGAACTTCTGCTGGCCAAGCGGTACAGGGTCTTCGGTATGGTGCGCCGCTCCAGCACGGAGAACTTCGAGCGTATAGAGCACATCCGCGATCGGATCGGCATCGTCCAGGCAGACCTCCTCGACCAGCTCTCCCTCATCGAGCTCCTGGAGCATGTGGCTCCCGACGAGGTCTACAATCTTGCCGCCCAATCCTTCGTCCCAACATCCTGGAACCAGCCTGCACTCACCGGCGAATTCACCGCCCTTGGCGTGACGAAGATCCTGGAGGCGATCAAGCTCGTTGACCGACGGATCAAGTTCTACCAGGCAAGCAGCAGCGAGATGTTCGGAAAGGTCCTGGAGACGCCACAGAACGAAAGGACGCCGTTCTACCCGAGGAGTCCCTACGGTGTAGCAAAGGTCTACGGTCATTTCATCACGGTGAACTACCGTGAAAGCTATAACCTCTTCACGGTCTCGGGGATTCTCTTCAATCACGAGTCGCCGCGTCGCGGCCTGGAATTCGTCACGCGGAGGATTTCGGATGGCGTCGCGCGTATCAAGCTGGGGCTGGCGAAGGAACTGCGGCTGGGAAATCTGAACGCACGCAGGGATTGGGGGTTCGCCGGTGACTACGTGAAGGCGATGTGGATGATGCTGCAGCGCAAGGAGCCCGAGGACTTTGTTGTTGCGAGCGGCATCGCCCACACCGTTCGCGATTTTGTGGAGGTCGCTTTCGATCATGCGGGTCTGGACTGGAAAAAACACGTGAAAGTGGATCGCAGGCTCTTCAGGCCGGCCGAGGTCACCCAGCTTCTGGGAGATGCGACAAAGGCCCGGAGCGTCCTGAGGTGGAAGCCGACCGTAGATTTCGCCGGGCTGGTCAAGATGATGGTTGACGCCGATCTCCGCCGGTTGCGTGCTCGAAGCGGGAGGCGGCAGGCCTGATGCGGGTTCTCGTCACAGGCATAGACGGTTTTGTCGGCAGTCACCTGGCAGAGTTCCTGCTCGGCGTGGATGGGGTGGAGGTCTTCGGGACGGTGCTGGCGTCGGGGGCGGGGCCCCATATCCGTGGGATTGCCGAGCATCTTCGACTCGAGGAAGCGGACATCCGCAATGCGGAGAGGGTGTTGAAGGTCTTTCGGGAGGTGCGACCCGACAGGGTGATCCATCTCGCGGCGCAGCCGTTCGTACCCGATTCGGTCCGGGATCCCACCTCCACACTGCAGGTGAACATCTTCGGGACGGTCTCCGTTCTGGAGGCTGCCCGGAGGACGGGGGAGGATCGGGGCTCACCCCCGTCCGTTCTCGTCGTGAGCTCCGGCGAGGTCTACGGAACGGTGGCTCCCCGTTGCCAGCCGATCACGGAAGAGAGTCCGCTGAAGCCGCAGAACCCCTATGCCGCGAGCAAGGCGAGCACAGAGCTCATCGCCCAATCGTACCGGATCAGCTACGGGCTGGAGGTGCTCATAGCGCGCCCATTCAACCATGCCGGCCCCCGGCAGAGCCCCTCGTTTGTCACATCGGAATTCGGCCGTCGCTTTGCAGAGATCGCCTCTGGCAGGTCGCAGCCGCGGCTTCGCGTGGGCAACATCGAAGCGCAACGTGATTTTACGGACGTGAGAGACGTCGTGCGGGCGTACTGGGCGCTGTTCGACCAGCGTTCCGCGGAATCGGTTTTCAATGTCTGCTCGGGTCGCGCGTACGAGATACGGGAGGTCATCACCCTCTACGAGGAGATCACCGGCATCGGAGTGGAGATCGTGAGGGGGGAGGAGAAGTCCCGGCCGTACGACACAGTGCTCTTCGTCGGAAGCAACGAGCGTCTCCGGCTGGCCACAGGCTGGTCACCTGTGGTCCCGTTTCGCGATACGCTTCGCGACGTGTTCCTCTACTGGCGGGGGGAGACGATGCAGGGGCTATGAACATTCTCGTGGTGAACTGGCAGGACATCAGGAACCCGCACGCAGGGGGCGCCGAAGTCCACCTGCACGAGGTGTTCCGGCGTATTGCGGCGATGGGCCACGGGGTAACACTCTACTGCAGTTCGTTTCCGGGCGCGCCGCATGAAGAGACCGTCGACGGGATGCAGATCATCCGCGAGGGGGGAAGATATTCCTTCAACATGCGCCCGCTCCCGGCATACCTGAGACGTTTCCGCAGGGGGCGGTTCGACGTCATCGTTGATGATCTGAACAAGATCCCGTTCTTCCTCCCCGCCTACGTCAGGGAGCCGGTCTGCTGCGTCACGCACCACCTCTTCGACACCAGCATCTTCCGCGAAACAAACCCCGTCCTCGCATCCTACGTGTACCTCATGGAACGATCCGCGATTGCCTTCTACTGCCGCAGGCACGTTCCCTTTATCGTAGGATCTCCCTCCACAAAGGAGGAGCTGGTTCAGCGGGGGTGCCGGGCTGAGGACGTCCACGTCGTGAACTACGCGGTGGATCATGCGACGCACCGCAGGACCGGCGTCCCGAAGAGCGCGGCACCGCTCATAGGGTACTTCGGTCGACTGAAACGCTACAAGAGTGTTCACCACCTCCTGGAAGCTCTTCCCGCCGTTCTGGGCGAGGTGCCTTCCCTGAGAGTGATGATTGTGGGAGAGGGCGATGATCGTCCGCGTCTCGAGGCCATAGCCCGTGAGAACAATCTCTCCCGGCTGGTGGAGTTCACCGGCTACGTCTCGGAAGAGAGGAAGATGGAGCTTCTGCAGCAGATGTGGTGCAAGGTCATGACCTCCTCCAAAGAAGGATGGGGGCTCACCGTGCTGGAGGCCAATGCATGCGGGACTCCCGTCATCGCCAGCAGGGTGCCGGGTCTCAGGGATGCCGTCCGGGACGGGGAGACGGGGCTGCTCTACGGATTCGGTGAGACGGCGGACCTGGCCGGGAAGATCACCCGCCTGCTGAGAGACCGTGCCTACCGCGAAAAGCTCTCGGCGGAGGCCCTCCGGTGGTCTCAGTCATTCACCTGGGAGAGGGCTGCAGCGGAAACGCTTGCCGTGCTCGAGGAGGTGGGGGCCCGCAACTCAGCGCGGTGAGCGTCCCATCAGTCTCTTCAGGAGCTGGATCTGGCCCGCGTGGTAGAGATCGTGCGCGGCGATTCCCCGGATCAGCATGCCGGTTGCCGTGCTCCCCCGCGGGATCGTCTTCCTGAGATCAGAGGGGGTGAGCCGTGCGATCGCATCTCTCAACGCTCTGTGTTGCTCTGCCAGCAGCGTGAGATCGGCCTGCCACCTCTTCCGGCCGGTCGGATCTGATCGCTCGAACCAGTCGCTTCCCGTCAGGGGAAAGGAACCCCGCTTCCCCCCCGTCAGCCTGCGGTGCACGGCATACTTCCAGTAGGCGGCGTGCACGGTGATCTCCCAGATGTTGTGTCGGCCGGGACGGGGTCTCCAGACTGCCTCTCTGACGGAAAGCCCGCGAACGGATCCGCGAAGGTTTGTCCCGTGCCAGGACCTGCGGTCAAATGCTTCGTCGATGAGGTCGAGTAGCATTGCGATCTCGGTGCTCATGATGCTTCCCCGCGTAATTGTGATGTGAGAAGTTGGACGCACTCTGCGGGCGCAGGTGCCACCGAGGTGGACAGCACCGGGTCGGGACGCCCTTCCCTTTCCATCTCGTCTTTCATGGTCTCCAGCAACCGTTCCCAGAAGGATCCCAGCAGGACAATCGGCCTGCGGTCCACCATACGTTTGTTGATCAGTTCCCAGACCAAGGCAAGCTCGAGAAGTGTGCCCGTTCCCCCCCGGAGCACGACATACGCATCTCCCAGGGAGAGGAGCCGCTGAAGCCGGTCGAAGAGCGAGACCGTGGTGATGTTCTCCTCAATCCAGGGGTTCGGCTTCCTCTCCCCGAATACCGTGCAGGTGATGCCGATAATGCGGATGCCGCTCCTTCCGGCTCTCTCTTTTTCTTCGGCAGCGCCTCGCGAGGCCGCCTCCATCGTTCCGCCGTACCCGCCGTTGCAGATGCTGAACCCGGCCTCCGCAAGCCGCCGCCCGAGCTCCTCGGCAAGGAGGTACTCCTCTGATCCCTCTTGGGGTCTGGAACTCCCGAAGAGCGTGATAACGGGGTGATCTTTCATCAGTTCAGGAACTCCCAGGAGACTCCGATCCTCAGCGTGCGATCCAGTGCGGGGTAGAACGGGGTGGCGAAGTACTGCGCCTCGGAGAGGTTTTCCCAGAGTGCGTAGACGTAGGCATCCCCGATGTGTGCCGCCAGGAAGAAATCGACGGAATACCCGGAGCCGGCGGGCTGGCCGTCGCTGACCACATAGGCAAGGGTTTCCGGGTTGAAGAGCTCCCCTCGCGACGAGGCGAGGTACTTTGCACGGAAACCGGTCTTGAGTTCCAGTCTTTCCTCCAGGAGAGTGTCCCAGAAGTAGATGCCTCCGTGCCCGAAGAACTTGGGATAGACCTCCCGCGCTTCCTCCTGAACCTCCTCCTTCTGTTCCAGCCAAGCGCCGGTCCCTTCGGCATAGAGGAACCCGATTCTGAGGCGGAGGGTCGCTTCAATCCCCCGTGTCCTCAACCGGGGGCCGTTGAGAATGGTGTAGCCCGGGAAGATGAATCGCTCCTCCATGGGAGTCAGGAGGATGGGATTGTCGACCCTTCTCTCGAAGAGAGTCAGTTCATACCCGCCCCCGCCGCCGAGAGCCCCGCGAACCCCCGCTTCCAGGAGAAGGTGTGTTTCGGCCTCCACGGGCTCTACCCGCGTGACGGTGCTGTCGGCCCAGTAGAGTTCGGGGTAGGCGGGGTTGCGTCTCGAGCGGGAGCCCCCGGCGTAGAGGGTCAGCATCGGGAGGAGTGTGACCGACGCGTCGAGACCGTACCCGACTGCCTCGTCGTCCAGGAATCGGTCGTACCTGGCATACCCGGCGACGGTCGCGGTTCTCCCGAGCAGGAGTTCTTCCTTTGCCCAGAGTGCCCCGAGGACGTTCCTTCTCCGCCCGAGCGTCGGGCTCCCTTCGATCTGGCGCAACTCCATGCTTCCCCCGAGGGTGAGGCGATGAAACTCGCTCTGCACATTCTGTGTCAAGACCCCGCCCATCCAGGACGACGTATGGTCCGCCCTGATGGTGATGCCGTTTGGCTCTGACCGGTTCTCTTCGTCACGATACTCCCTGAGATTGCGGGAGTAGTAGAGTGTCAGGACCGACACGTTCTCCGCGCCCAGGAAGGTGCCGATGAGCGACAGGTCCAGATCGTGCCGCGTGATCTTCTCGTAGGAGTCCAGGTTTACCACGGTGGCGCGGACGGAGGAATAGGTGTCTTCAGGCGCGGTCAACCTCGTATCGACGCCGCCGTTCATATCGGTTCGGGTGCTGGTGAAGTACTCGGAGAGGATGACGTTGAGCGTCGGGAGCAGCGTGTAGCGTAGTTTGGCGCGAACGTTCCACGCCTCGTGCGAACTGTTGGCGTAACGGCCGTCGGTGGATTGCGTCTGGAACCCGAGCATGAAGTTGAGACCGCGAACGAAGTTCTGGCTGAACGTCCCGTCGGCGTACTGGTACCCGTAGGCAGACTCAGCGTAGTCCACTTTGGTGAACGGGACGACGTTGTCATAGTTCTTCGTGACCACGTTCAGCGCTCCCCCCGCGCTGTTGAAGCCATAGAGGAACGCACGGGGTCCGGTAATGGGCTCGATACGTTCCGCGTACTCGGAAGGCATGTGAAACAGATTGTAGATTCCGGATGCGGGGTCGCTGAGATTCCTGCCGTTGGCCAGAACGGAGATGCTGCGCCAGTCCGCCCCGCGGCTGTTGATCTGATTGTACTGCCCGGTGCTGTGCTGATTTCGCACAAAGACCCCGGGGATGTTTTCAAGGAGGTCGCCGATGTAGCGATGGTCGAGCCAGTTTCGTCGGGTATGGGTGATCAGTCTCGTCGTGTCGTCTGATCGATCGACGGAGCCGGCGGCGGGGGGCGGGGGAAAGCGGTGCTGGAGTGTGTCGGCTTCTACCTCCAGGCTGTCAGGGGGGTCCGTGGTCGCATAGGAACTGCCGCCGGGGGCCACGCAGAGCAGAATCCCGCAGAGGAAGAGACGCGACCGCAACGTGGCCAGTCCTATTGCTTGCCGACGCATTGTGCTGCAAATATATCCAGAAGCTGCTGGAGAAGCAAGGAGGGGAGCCGTGTGGATGCCCTGCACAGGCAAGGGGCCGGAGGAGAATTACTCTGCCGTAAAACCCGGAGGGGTGAGTGCCGGCCGGTACCCCGCGGTACAGAGGTGTTGCAGAGCCTCCTGCGCTGTTCGGCCGTCTGCGAACATTCCGAAGACCGAGGAGCCGCTGCCCGACATGAGAGCGAAGACCGCGCCATGGTCGTAGAGATCATCCTTGATGCGCCGGATCTCTGGGTGGGCCGCGAAGACGGCGGGTTCCAGATCGTTGTGCACCTCTTCGCGGAGACGGGAGGGGTCGTCCATCCCCTCCGTGACGACGGTCTTCAAGTCGGTCTTCCGGGGGGGAGCCGCCGCTCGGACCTGCCGGTATGCCCAGCCCGTTGAGACACTGATGCCCGGGTGACAGAGGAGAATGGTGTAGGGGACATCAAGGTCGAAGTAGTCGAGGAGCTCTCCCCGGCCTCTGCCGTGGGCGGGACCGTGTCCAAGGAAGTACGGGACGTCCGATCCAAGATCGAGGGCAAGGCGGGAGAGAGCGGATCGGTCGACAACTCGTCCCCAGAAGCGAGGCAGTTCGCGCAGCAGGAGCCCCGCATCAGCGCTCCCGCCACCCAGACCGGCGCCGACCGGTATCTTCTTGTGAATCGTGATATCTGCGCCGTCAGTGATGCCGAGCTGCTGCTGGAGAGCCTGCGCGGCTTTGAAGCAGATGTTCTCCCTTCCTCCGGGAGCCGCGGGATCGGTGCTGGATACGCGTATGCCCTCCGACGGTTGGAGCACGATCTCGTCGTAGAGGCTGACGCGATGAAAGATCGTCTCTATCTCGTGGTACCCGTCGGGTCGTTTTCCCGCTATGCGCAGTCCGATGTTGATTTTTGCGTAGGCGCGGTGCACGGTGAGACCGTTCCTCCTGGAGATGCACCGGGCAATATACGCCCGCGGGCGGTAGGATGCAAAAGGGGAGCCGTGGAGGCCGGCGACGCACGTCTTTGATTCTCGAGCTCTTTTTCGTATCTTCACCAATACATCCCGTCGTTTTTCCACCTGCGGAGCTCGCATGCATGGCGCTCACCCTGCCGAAACTTCCGCTCCATAAGAAGATCCTCCTCGCACTTCTCCTCGGAGCCGCCTTCGGGGTTCTCTTCAGCGTGAGTACGACCGAGCTGGTTATCAGTCACAGGGAGCAGGACGGCTCACTCCGGAGTGAGACGGTCGAGAAATGGGATTCCTTCGATTTCGTGGAGAGCCGCTCGGACAGCGTCCTTGCCTCCTTCGAGGGAGACGAGCAGCTCGCCATCCTCTCCTATTTCAGAAACATCCCTTCACCGGATCGGAGAGAACTCTCGCTCCGAGTGGGATGGAAGCGTGACGGCTCTCCGGGGTCGGTCTCCAGACGATTCGATCACCCTCTGGAGATAGAGAAGGTCAGAACCCTCGCCGTGCTGGTCAAGCCGCTCGGGACACTGTTCATCCGGCTCCTGATGTTTGTGGCTGTCCCCCTTGTCATCGCCTCGCTCATCGTCGGTGCATCGAGCCTGGGCGACCTGCGGAAAGTGGGGCGCATTGGAGCGAAGACGGTCCTCCTGTATGCGGGAACAACGACCGCTGCAATCACCGCGGGGTTGTTGCTGGTGAACGTCGTGCAGCCCGGCACGCAGCTGGGCGAGGCTGCCCGCGGGAAGCTGATGGTGGAGTACCAGGGGAACGTTCAGACGGCTATCGAGCAGGAAACGGCGATCGATATCGTTGACACCCTGGTGAACGTTGTGGCCACAAACCCCTTCGAAGCGATTGCCACCGGCCAGATGCTCCAGGTAGTCTTCTTCTCGCTCATGGTAGGGGTCAGCTTGACGGCCATTGCACGGGACAGGGCGGCGCCGGTGGTGGCGTTCTTCGAGGGGTTCAGCGATCTGATGATCCGTATGGTGGGTCTCATCATGCGGATTGCGCCATACGGGGTGTTTGCGCTGATCGCGGCCACGGTCGCGGAGTTTGGGTTCGAGATCCTGCACACGCTCGCATGGTACGCGGGGACGCTGATAGTCGGTTTTCTCCTTCACCAGCTGGTGACGCTGGGAACCCTCGTGCGCGTCCTCGGTGGACTGAACCCGGTCCGCTTCTTCCGTGCCATGCGTCCAGTGATGCTCATCGGTTTCAGTTCCAGCTCCAGCGCGGCGACCCTGCCTGTCAACATAGCCACGTGCAGGCGGGAGCTTGGCGTGCCGAAGCAGATTGCGAGCTTCGTGCTCCCGTTGGGTGCGACAATCAACATGGACGGGACGTCGATGTACCAGGCGGTGGCCGCCGTCTTCATTGCCCAGGTGTATGGAGTCGACCTGAATCTGAGTGCCCAGCTTACGATTCTCCTGACGGCGGTCCTGGCATCCGTAGGAACGGCGCCGGTTCCGGGTGTCGGCCTCATCATGCTCATCATCGTCCTGCGAGCGGTGAACATCCCCGAAGAGGGTATCGCCCTGATCCTCGGGGTCGACCGGATCCTGGACATGTGCAGAACCGTCGTCAACGTGACCGGGGATGCCGTGGTCGCCGTCATCATGGGGAAGCAGGAGGGTGATGTGAGAGAACTACAGGCAGAGGCGGCATGAAGGTTCCTATCCAGAAGCTTGCCATCGGCGATTCCGAACGGCTCGTCCTGATCGCAGGGCCATGCGTTGTCGAGAGCAGGGAGCTGGTCCTGCGAACCGCGGAGGCTGTGCGAAAGACGGCGGATCGACACGGAATGCCGCTCGTGTTCAAATCCTCCTACAGGAAGGCCAACAGGACGAGCGGAGAGTCGTTTGCCGGCATAGGGATGGACAAAGCGCTTGACATCCTGAAGGAGGTACGAACAGAGATCGGCATCCCGGTCCTCACGGACATTCACACGGCGTCGGAGGCCGGAGCCGCTGCCGAGGTTGCCGACGTTCTCCAGATCCCGGCTTTCCTCTGTCGGCAGACAGAATTGCTCCAGGCAGCGGGCATGACCGGTCGAGTCGTCAACATCAAGAAGGGGCAGTTCATGGCTCCCGAGGATATGAGACACGCGGCGGCCAAAGTGGTCGAGACCGGGAACTCCCATATCTTACTCACCGAGCGTGGAACAACCTTCGGTTACCACAACCTCGTCGTGGACATGCGTTCTCTCAAGATCATGCGCGACACCGGGTTTCCGGTGGTGTTTGACGCAACCCATTCGCTCCAGCTCCCCGGGGGGGATGCAACCGCCGCCCGGTCCGGCGGGCAGCCCGAATTCGTCTCTACGCTTGCCCGGGCGGGTGTTGCGGCGGGGTGTGACGGTCTCTTTCTTGAGGTTCACCCGGATCCGCCCCGGGCGCTGAGCGACGCGGCGAGCCAGCTGAGGCTCGATCTCCTGGATGCTCTCCTGGGTCAGGTCACGGCGATTGATGCGATCGTCAGGAAATGGTAGGTCAGAGAGCGTTCCCGCGCGCATTGCGTCCGAAGGAACGGGACATTATCGAGTCGGTTCTCCCCGTCGAGCGGCCAGGGTATCGGGCTCTGCGGGAGATGATCGGGAGGATGCGCGTTCTCGGGGAGGGACGCGGCGGACCGGGGAATCTCATCCTGGGATGCACCCCTGACGTTGCCGACCTCTCGTCCCCGCCCTCTTCGGTGGTGGCCTTCGGGATGGTGGAGACCACCCGGGACGCATACTCGGTGACGGTTCGAGAATGTGCCGGTAACCAAATCGAGGTCGAGATCGTATCATCGAGGGACGACGAAGTTCCCGACCATTTCGAAGAGAAGCGACGGTGGACCTACTCCAGCTGGACGCCGGGGAGTCCCTCTCCCTGCTCGGATGAGGCCGTCCGCGAGGTGAGGGTGGACGACACTGTCACGCTTGCCATCGCCCCGGTCGACCGGCGCATCTGGATTCATGAACGGTCAACGGGAATGGTACTGCCGATACCCGTGACGAGCTACTACAATGAGTTGATGATCCGGCGGGGTGTCCGCGATCCAGAGATCGCGCTGGACTCCCGGCTTCTCTTTGACAACCCACGTGCGTATACCGACGAGGAACTCCGGGATGCCTTCGTTGCATACAATGCGATCAGACATCGCGTTGATGTCCGCCCGCACGCGCGTCAATCAACGGAAGGCTCACTGCGGGCGGCGGTGCGCGCTCTTTTTCGGAGGAAGTAAGGTACAATGAGCAATGAAGCAGAAAGCATCGACAAGGGGCGGGAGGTCATCCGGATCGAAGCGGAGGCGGTGCGCGCTCTTGCCGAACGAATAGGGGATGATTTCGCACGAGCAGTGGATCTCCTCTCGGAGTGCACCGGTCGTGTCATCGTGACGGGCGTGGGGAAGTCCGGGATTATTGCCCGCAAGATCGTGGCAACGATGAATTCCACCGGGACGCCGTCCGTCTTCCTCCATCCCAATGATGCGGTCCACGGGGACCTTGGGATCGTGCGCGAGGGGGACGTGGTCGTCTGTCTGTCCAAGAGCGGAAACACGGCGGAGATGAACACGCTCGTTCCAATGTTCAAGAGGGTCGGTGTTCCGATCGTCGCGCTCGTCGGAAACCTCAACTCCCTTCTCGCGAGGGAATCGACCGTGGCGTTGGACGTATCGGTCAGGGAGGAGGCATGTCCGTACGATCTCGCTCCGACGTCTTCCACTACGGCGGCCCTGGTTCTGGGTGATGCGCTTGCGATCGCGCTCCTGCCCCGGCGGAAGTTCTCGAGAGAGGATTTTGCCCTCTATCATCCCGGGGGCACCCTGGGCAGGCGCCTGGTGCTCAAAATCGACGAGCTGATGGCGACGGGGGAGAGAGTTCCGAGTGTCTCTGGTGACGTACCGCTTCGGGATGCCATTGTCGAGATGACCTCCAAGCGTCTGGGCTGTACCCTGGTCTTGGGTCCAGGGGGAAGTCTGGAAGGGATCATTACCGACGGTGACCTCCGGCGGCTGCTCCAGAGGAAGGATGACATTTCTACACTCACCGCTGCGGCGGCAATGACGCGACATCCGAAGACCACCCCCCAGGGCTCACTCGCCGTGCTCGTCCTGCAGGAAATGGAGCAATACAAGATCACTCAGATGATCATCGTGGACGGTTCGGAGAAGCCCGTGGGCATAGTCCACATGCACGATCTCGTCAATGCCGGGCTGAGCGCTGAAGAGGCCCCGTGAGGATCTTGCCTATCCTGCTGGTCCTGGCTCTGGGGATCGCCGGCTGTGAGGAAAAGGTACGACCTTCGATCCTCCCTCTCCCGACGAAGGACCCACCCTCGCAGGAGAGCTGGAGGAGCACGGTGATCTTCTCTGATTCAGCGCAGGTAAACGCGATTCTCTGGGCCGGGCACATCGCCGTCTACGCCGAGGAGGAGTACACGCTGCTGGATGACAGCATCCATGTCGATCTGTTTGACCGTTCAGGGAACCACACCTCGGTTCTTACCGCCCGACGCGGGAAGGTCGAGGATCGGACACGGGACTTCGAGGCGTATGAGAACGTGGTCGTGATCTCGGACAGCGGCACCACGCTGATGACCGACCGCCTCTTCTGGGACGACTCCGAGGGAAAGATCCACACGGATGCGTTTGTCGAGATCATCTCTCCCACCGAACATATTCGGGGGCACGGGCTCATCAGCGATCAGAGCCTGAAACAGTACAGGATCTTCCGGGTGACGGGGGAGTCCGTTGAAAGCGAATGACACTACAACGATGGGTTGTGGCCTCGGAGTTCTCCTCTGCCTGGTTCTCTCTTCACCGTCAGATGCACAGGAGAGCAAGGTCATCGTGCTGGAAAACGCCGACAGCCTTGTCGGGCTGGTTATCGACGGGGAGGATGCGCGGGAGCTCATCGGAAACGTCCGGGTGAGGCAAGGGAATGTCCACATTGCGTGTGACCGTGCCTTGCAGATGCTCGCGCGGGGCACGGTCTTTCTGGACGGAGAGGTCGTGCTGCGCGACGACAGCGTCACCATCTCGGCGCCGCGTGCCGTCTATCACCGTGACGGACGCGAAGCGGAGGCGTATGACGGCGTGTCTCTCGATGATGGACGGGCCGTCCTGACGGCCCGCACCGGGAGGTATCTCATCGATTCAGGTTCGGCCTTCTTCGTCACGGACGTGGTTGTCGAGGACAGCACATCCACCGTCAGGGCAGACAGCCTCACCTATCTGCGCCCCGAATCCCGCGCCCTTGGGTTCGGACACGTTGCCGTGCACAGCAAGACCGATGACGTCACAATATTCGGCGGCCATCTGGACCATCGTGCCTCCGGGGGCTTCAGTAGAATGACCCGGATGCCAATCCTCGTGCAGCGGGACACATCGGCCCCCGGCGGGGCGGACACCCTCGTCGTGCGGAGCAAGGTCATGGAGTCCTACCGGGACAGCCTCCGCCGCTTCGTTGCGATGGACAGCGTCCGGATCGTCCGTTCCGATCTCGCTGCCGTTGCGGAAACGGCGACGTTCTTCATGGAGGGGGACAGCTTGCACCTCCGGGGTTCTCCGGTGATATGGTACGGCGAGACCCAAGTTACGGGTGATGTGGCCGACATCTACCTGGAGGACCGGAGGCTTCGCCAGATGAGGGTCAGCGGGGACGCGTTCACGATATCCCGCGGTGATTCCGCGTACCCCGACCGGCTCGACCACCTGACCGCTGACACCCTGGGTCTGTTCTTCGAGGAGGGGAAGATTGTCCGGGTCCAGGCCGACCGGCGGGCGACGAGCGTGTACCACATCTATGAGGACAGCCTTGCCAACGGACTCAACAAATCGAGCGGGGACCGGATCCTGATGGATTTTGATGAAGGAAGAGTCTCCTCCATCACCATCATCGGTGGTGTCGAGGGACAGTACGTTCCGGAGCCCCTGGTGCGCCACAGTATCCAGGAATACCGGGTGCCCGGGTTCCGATGGCGCGAGGATCGACCAACGATGGATATGACCGGATGGCCATGGAAGAACATCGAACAGGCAAACAGGTAAGGGTTCTCAGATCCGAGAATCTCGTAAAGCGGTACAAGCAACGAACCGTCGTCAACGATGCAAGTGTGTCCGTCAGGCAGGGTGAGGTGGTCGGTCTGCTTGGCCCGAACGGCGCCGGGAAGACGACGACCTTCTACATGATCGTGGGAATGATACGGCCGAACGAGGGGAAGGTCTTCCTGGACGGCGAAGAGATCACGAAGATGGCGATGTACAGGCGGTCGAGGTTGGGAATCGGGTACCTTCCGCAGGAAGCGTCTGTCTTCAGGAAGATGACGGTTCGAGAGAACATCATGGCGGTGTTGCAGATGACGGATCTCCCGCAGACAGAACGGAACGAACGCTGTGAGCGGCTGATGAGCGACTTCAACATCGCTCATCTTGCGACGAGCAGGGGCTACATGCTGTCCGGCGGGGAGCGTCGACGCACGGAAATTGCGCGCGCGCTTGCGACGGATCCGAAGTTCATACTCCTGGACGAGCCTTTTGCCGGGATCGACCCGATCGCGGTGGAAGACATCATGAAAATCGTCTCGAACCTGAAGCAGCGGGAGATCGGAGTTCTCGTCACTGACCACAATGTCCACGAGACGCTTTCGATCACGGACCGGGCCTACCTGTTGTTCGAGGGCCGCATCCTGAAATCGGGGACGGCAGAGTCTCTGGCAAACGACCCGGAGGCCCGCAAGCTCTACCTCGGGGAAAAATTCCGGCTTGACCGCTACTGAGGGGGAGGGGAACCTCTGCGCTGGGTGTTCGCGTTGCAGTATGAGGAACGAAAGCAGTACCGACCTATCCACACGGAGGATCCATGAGATACTCATTGACCTTTCTCCTTGCTCTGGTGGTCTTTTCCACCAGGCCTTCCTTCTCCCAGAACACGCAGGACGACCGGCCTGATGCCGGCACCGAGCTGGTGACGGTCCACGGCTACATACTCGACGCGATGTGCGGAGAGGCTCTGGCGAAGAAGCAAAAGGATGTCATGGAGAAAGCTGCAAAGCACACGCGGACGTGCGGGCTGGAGGAGGCATGTGCGGCTTCAGGCTACGGGGTGTTCACCGAAGGGCGTTGGGTGAAGTTCGACGCGGAGGGGAACACGCTTGCCAAGGCCGCGCTGGAAAAGAGCACGAAGGAGAGAGGTCTGCTCTTCTCGGTGACGGGCCGGATGAAAGACGGGCTCCTCGCGGTTGAGGCGATCGCCGCACTCGAGCCGGAAGAAGCGGAGAAGGACGCCCCCTCCCGTCAGGAGTAAGCTGTCGGCGTTGCCGGCCTACTTCTCCGATGGTGCTTCCCCCTTGGAGGAGGGAGGCGGTTTGGGCGTCTCCTTCTTCTCGCTTTTCTCCTCCGGTTTCGCATCTCCTTTCCCCGGCGTCGTACCCTTCCTGTAGTCGGTCAGGTAGAACCCTGTCCCCTTGAAGATGAGACCGGCTCCGGCGCCCAGGACGCGGACAAGGGTATCGGCATTGCAGTTGGGGCATCGTACCAGGGGTGGTTCGGTCATCGACTGGAACTCCTCCACCTCCTGGCCGCAGGCTTCGCATTGGTACTGATACGTGGGCATGGATTTTTCGCGTTGTGGTGTTTTACCTCAGATTTCCGAGTCCTTCACTGATGCGGGCAAGACCCGATTCCAGTTGATCGCGTGCACCCCCGAACGACAGGCGCAGGAAACCCTCCTGGCCGAACGCCGAACCCGGCACCAGGGCCACACGATGCTCTTCCAGCAGGTACCGCGCGATGTCCGAGGAGGTCCTCACGGGCCTTCCCCCAGACTCCCGCCCCAACATGGCCTCCACGTTGAAGAACGCGTAGATGGCACCCTCGGGGAGGAGAACGTCCACCTCGGGTATCTCCTTGAGCGAACGGTAGACGAGATCCCGCCTCAGCTGGAGCTCCGAGACCATTCGGACGACATCATCCCGGCATTCGCGAAGTGCGGTCACGGCTGCGAACTGAGCGATGGAATTTGCGTTGGAGGTTGTCTGGCTCTGTACCTTTGCCGCCGCCTCCACAACCTCACGCGGGCCCCCCATGAACCCTATGCGCCACCCTGTCATCGCATAGGCTTTTGAGACCCCGTTCACCGTGATCACCTGATCGGCGACTCCCTGCAGAGAGCCGATGCTGAAATGCCGATGCCCCTCGTAGACCACCTGTTCGTAGATCTCATCGGTCACCACAAAGATCCCCGTCTCTCGCACGATTGCCGCAATTTCTTCGCACGCCTCGCCAGAGGAGACCATGCCGGACGGATTTCCGGGTGAGTTCAGTATCAGCGCCTTTGTGCGGCGTGTGATCGCCTCCCGGATGCTCTCCGGCCGGGGAAGGAACCGGTCGGTCATCGACGTCCTGACCACCACGGGGACGGCCTGCACGAGCTTCACCATTTCGGGGTAGCTGACCCAGTAGGGGCTGATGATCACGACTTCGTCCCCGGGGCTGCAGAGAGCCATGAGGGCGTTGAAGATGCTCTGCTTGGCGCCCGAGGAGACGAGAATCTGATCGCACTCAAGCTGGATCCCGTTCTCGCGGGCGAATTTGTGGCGTATGGTCTCCAGGAGTTCGGCGGTTCCTTCGTTGGCCGTGTAGCGGGTGAGGTTGTCCCGGAGTGCCTTGCGTGCGGCCTCCTTCACCACGGGGGGGGTGGGAAAATCGGTTTCGCCGGCGGTGAGCGTGACGATGTCCCTCCCCTCTTGCCTGAGCCGGTGTGCCAGCGCGGTCAGGGCGAGTGTCTGAGACTGCTCGAGATCCCGGACTGTCGTGGAGAGGGGCCGCATCAACGGAGTTTGGCCAGAAGTCTTCTCCTGACAGTGGGTGGGACAAAATCCGACACGTCCCCCC
>Ga0209536_100001212_pt1 | contig 42786 bp, 46 predicted proteins | sample DeeMarSeWOR28_12_FD_187461 | JGI IMG/M metagenome (GOLD analysis project Ga0209536, IMG submission 187461) | Marine sediment microbial communities from White Oak River estuary, North Carolina - WOR-2-8_12 (SPAdes) (version 2) | ecosystem: Environmental > Aquatic > Marine > Intertidal zone >...
CGGTGGAAGGGTTTTATCTGACGATGGGTCGATACGACATTATAATGATTATGGAGGCTCCGGATCCTGAAACCGCAGCAAAAATTATTCTGACGATAACATCTAAAGGAAATGTCAGCACCGAAACGCTTCCTGCTTTTCCAGAGGACGAGTATCGCAAAATTATATCCGCGCTTCCGTAGGCAGTATTAACGGCAGGGCCAGTAATGACCCTGCCGTTTAATTCGTACAGCTCCGACTAACGCAATGGCGTATTTTCATAAAGACTCAACTAAAAATAGGAGAACGCCATGACAGCCCGGGATATCTACAAATTCATCTATGCACAGGCTGACAATACCATCCAACGAATAAGTGACCGCTAATTTTTTCTAGGGGTTAATAGCTTGACAGATATACCACATCGTGGTATTTTAAGGCCGAATTAAAAGTTGCTGAGAAAAAGATACAATTTGCCGATTGTATGGATGACGGGCGTTAGGTGCCATCGATAAGGAGAAATCGACATGAAACCGAGAAGAATCTATGAGTTTGCATTGGCCGGGGCATTAGTCCTGGCGCTGTCCGGTTGCCAAACGTTTAGCCCGACACCTACGCCCAGTTCTCTGACGCCAACCATGGAGGGATCATCGCAAGGCGAGATCGCGTATCTCTGGCTTGCGGCCGATAAGGATGCGTGGGTCGGATGCAGGGCTCAGAATTGTGCTGACGGTGACCACAACCATGGAACGCTGTTCAGCCTCGACGTGTCCGATCCGACGATCCCACCCGGCACCACACGCATTTATGTCGAGTTCTACCTTCCGGAACTGCCCGACCGAACACAGGTCTTAGAAGCATACATCAATCTATATGAGGACAGCAGACAAATTCCGGGCAACACGGGGCGGCCGGTGATCCAGGTGCTCCAGGAGTGGGATCCGCGCGCCATTAACCACAACAACCAGCCTATGGCGATTGGACACCTGTCCGAGGACGCCAGACTTGACAGATTTCGCGATGTGAACGAGTGGCGCGGGACATATCCCTTCTCCAGTAACCTGGCGTCTATCGTGCGGAGTCACCTTAGAGATCCGAGCAGCAATCACGGTTTTCTGATAAACAACCCATCCAACACCACATTCCTTCGCAGTTTCCGATCTGATAACGCGACGAGTCGGACCGAGACAGATATGGATTTTTCGCCACGGCTGCTAATCAAAGTTCTTCTGCCGGACGGCCCGGAGAGCTACCTCGGCCCCTCCAATGTCGTCCTGCCGCCCTTACCGCCGGACACCGATCTCGACGAGTTCCTGACAGGACCGGATGTCCTCATGGTCAGTATCGCGGGCGGAGCCACCTGGCCTGCCAGCTGGGACGTTGCGTTCGATTGAGTTCTGTACAAATGGTCGGTTAAATAATCCACCTTGAAATTTTAAAGGAACTTAATCCTAACCTCAGCTATCAACTTCGGAAATTTCGTTCAGGTGAAGATGGTTTCTGTAAGGATGCCATCATTCAAGGTTAGCCGGGCGTATTGCCGGTAACTATAACCTGTCAAAGCAGGGCCATCTGGGGCCCTGCTTTAATTTTCTTTCGAAATTAAGGTGTGGATATTTTATTTTTATTAAAAATATTCGATATTTGACTTGACAGCAATTCCAACTACCTGTATGGTCCCCCAAAATTAACAGTGTTCCTGGTAGTAACTAAAAATCACGTAAGCCCCGGAATAACTCCGGGGCTTTTTTTATTGGAACACGGAAAGAAGGTATTTATTGAACTTTGAAACATTTAATTTTCATCCCTCCGTTGCCGCAGGCATTGCAGCGGCGGGTTATGAAACCCCGACCCCGATTCAGGCGCGGGCAATCCCGCAGGTACTTAATGATCTAGATGTAATGGGTCTGGCTCAAACCGGCACCGGCAAAACAGCGGCATTCGCTCTGCCGATACTCAATCGACTGGTGGGGGGTACATACGGATGCGTTCGCGCACTGATAATCGCTCCCACCCGTGAGTTGGCCGAACAGATTCATCAGGCTATCGAAACCCTGGGTCGTAAAACGCGCTTAAGAAGCGTTACGGTTTACGGTGGCGTGGGAATTAATCCGCAGATACAGAAACTGAAACATGCCGATATTGTGGTTGCCTGCCCCGGCCGGCTTCTTGACCATATCAGGCGGCACAGCATTGATCTTTCCCAACTGGAAGTGCTGGTTATCGATGAAGCCGACCGGATGTTCGACATGGGATTTATTCCTGATATCCGGCAAATTTTAAAACATCTTCCAATGAAGCACCAGACGCTGGTCTTCTCGGCTACCATGCCCCCCCAAATCCGTCGCTTGGCCGGGGATATCCTGCGAGATCCGGTCACCGTCCAGGTGGGAATCACCGCACCTGCGGATACGGTCAGCCACGCACTCTACCCGGTAGACCAGCATTTAAAAACGGCGCTGCTGTTAACGCTGCTGGGAAACACCCATACCAAGTCGGTGCTGGTCTTTACCCGAACCAAACATCGCGCCAAGAGCCTGGGAAAAAAGCTGGTTGCCGCAGGATACCGATCGGCCTCACTGCAGGGGAACCTATCCCAGACCCGCCGCCAGGCAGCACTGGACGGCTTTCGCGACGGGACATTTCAGATTCTGGTGGCGACCGATATCGCCGCTCGCGGCATTGACGTTACCCGGATTTCTCATGTCATCAACTATGATATCCCTTCCACCCCCGAAGATTACATTCACCGCATCGGACGGACAGGCCGGGCAACTCGCAGCGGCGAAGCTTTTACCCTTGTTACAGGAGAAGACAAGAATATGGTGCGCGCCATCAATCGAATTATCGGCTCTGAAATCGAGCAACGCACCTTATCAACTTTTGACTACGGATCCTCAGGGACTAATCGTGAAGGCCGCTCGCGATCGATCGGAAAACCGCAACGGAAATTCTCAGGAGGGAAAAAAAGACGAAACAAAATCAAGTCACCCTCGAGGCTTTTTATTTAAAAAAAACGGGGCATGTGATAATCCCCCTAATATAATGAATACGGAAGATCTGGGAAATTCAAAGATTCTAAATTTGCTTTTCAAGCCGGCCGGAATGATGATGGGGAGCAGGCTGCGAGCCTGGCTGATGAATCCCGTGAAAACCATGCAGGGTGCCGGCATCGAGCCCGGTCAGACGGTTTTAGAAGTGGGCTGCGGCACGGGGTTTTTCACGATACCGGCAGCAAAGCTTATCGGCGATGAAGGCTGCCTGGTGGCCATGGATCCGTCAGCCGGATATATCGAACAGGTATCCAGAAAGGTGCGCAAGGCGGATTTGAAGAACGTCCATGTGGTAAGACGGGATGCTCTGGACACGAAATTGGATACCGCAACTATGGACAAGGTCTTGTTGTTTGGAGTGATCCCTTTCCCTCTACTGCCTTTAAATCGGCTTTTACCTGAAATACACCGCGTCCTGAAACCGGAAGGGTCTATGGCAGTGTGGTTGTTTCCGCGCGGGGTGCATTTCTGGGTACCAAAATCGATCCTTCAGTCCGGATTATTCACGTATATAAACAAGCAAAACGGGGTGCTCAATTACAGGCGATGTTAAATGCGCCGGCATATATAGACGACAAATCGATATGGCCATTTCCGAATATCGGTGCAAGTGACCGATCCGCAAAACTTATGGTACCAGATTGAGATGACTGAATTTTAACGATTTTTTCTAATTCTGGTGGAGGAAACTCGATGAATGTTCTGGTTGAACAAAGCGGTCCGGTAACGACGGTGATCCTTAACCGTCCTGACAGACGAAACGCTGTGAATGAAGAGACCGCCGGGGTAATTACGAAAAAATTTGAACGGGCACAATAAATGAATTTTAGCGGTCGACATTCCGGCAGGCTCGGATATTTATATGTTGCCCTGGCAGCCGTTTTGTTTGCAGTGTCCGGTACGGCCGCCAAGTTTCTTTTCCGCTCCGGCATCACTCCCTATCAACTGATTCAGCTGAGGACCACCCTGGCATTTACCGGCCTGCTGATCTGGCTGGGTCTGCGGCATTCGGCGCTGCTTAAGATATCGCTAGCGGATTTGCCCTACTTCCTGGCCCTGGGTGTTTTCGGAATCGGGGCGGCCCAGTTTCTGTATCTGTTTGCCATCAGTAAAATTAACGTGGCTGCAGCCATATTGCTGCATTACACCGGGCCGGTATTCGTCGCGCTCTACGTCGTGTTCGTCCAACGGCAGAAAATCGGCCGTATGAGCATCCTGGCCATTTTGGGGACATTGGTCGGATGTTATTTAGTGGTCGGTGCTTATAATCTGCAGTTATTGACATTAAACCGCATCGGAATTATCAGCGGCCTGCTGGCCGCCGTCGCGTTTGCCGTATATTCTGTTTTAAGTGATTCCGGCATGCGCAAATACACGTCCTGGACGGTTTTGCTGTATGGTATGCTGTTCGCCGCGCTGATGTGGAATGTCCTGCACCCGCCGCTGGAAGCGCTGCTGCAAAGATACTCGGCGGTGCAATGGGGCTGGATTTTGTTTATTGGTATATTCGGAACCGTTTTACCCTTCGGGCTCTATTTCGAAGGCATCAAAAGGATACGACCCACCCCTGCCAGTATTACCGCAACATTGGAGCCGATATCGGCAGGTGTGATTGCAAGTATTTTTTTGGGTGAAATAATGGGACCATGGCAAATCTTCGGCGGGCTTATCGTAATCGTATCCATTATTTCGCTGCAGTTGAATAAAACCAATCATTGAATCTTCAGGCAAGATTACGCCTTTTCCAAAACGCATCCTTGTCAAATCAACGTTCACGCGGCCATCTTATAATTTCCCTTATTTTTCCCTTTGCGAATTTCTCTGAAATATTTGACATAATTGAAAATCTTGCTATTTTTGCCCGGAAATGGTTAATTGACGGGCAGAATTTACTTTTTGCGATGAGCTGTGAGCTAACTTTTCATGATCGTTTCTTTTCATCCATTATTTGAAGCCGACAAAAATATCCTCTGTGCCGGCCGGGAGCCCGGCGCCGACGATCTTGCCGCCGTAAAGGCGGCCGAAGCTGTTATTTTGCCCCAGGGATGCCGCCAATCCCTGTATGAAATGGCCAGAGACAACTGCAGGCATGTATTTCCCGATTATGACACCCGCTTTAATTATCCCGGGAAAATAGGCCAGATGCGGCTGTTTCAAAAAAACGGCACGGCCCATCCGCACGCCGAAACATATGCTTCCCTGGCGGATTTCAGGCGGCAATACGGCGACGACTCAAAGGATATTGCCTTCGAGCTGCCGTACGTTTTTAAATTTGACTGGGGAGGTGAAGGCGAAACCGTTTACCTGATAAATTCCCGGAAAGATCTTGAAACCGTTTTGCAAAAAGCCGCTGATTTTGAACGCTCAGGTCAGAAGGGCTTTTTGCTGCAGGAATACGTGCCCACCGAAGGCAAAACCCTGCGGGTGGTCATCATCGGCCGGACCCTGATTTCATACTGGCGGATTCAGGAAAACACCGAAGCTTTTCTGTCCGGTGTATCCCGCGGAGCGCGTATCGATGCTGCATTTGAGCCTGAGCGGCAAAACGTCGCAAAGGTATTTGTAAAAAACCTATGCAACAAAACCGGCATTAACCTGGCCGGCTTCGATGTCATCTTTGCGCCGGTCAAGGAATACATCAAACCGCTGATGCTTGAAATAAATTATTTTTTCGGCCGCCGCGGCCTGGGCGGCTCGGATGCTTTTTATGAAATTTTGAAAAAGGAAATTCACAATTGGCTGGCGAATACGTTAAGTGGACAGGATGGATGAAACCACAAACGTGTTTGGTGTTTCGCGTTTCGTGTTTAGTTTGCAATTAAAGAGAGTGCATCAGATTTTGAAGCGCTAAACACTAAACACACACGCTAAAAGGATAACAAAAAAATTCTCTGTGCTCTCTGTGTGCTCGAGCGACCAAAGGGAGCGGGTGTGAGATAAACATGAAAAAAACAAAAACCATCCATCCTTTTGCCTACAATCTGGCAGAAGCGGATCTAAAGCGCGAACGCCACAAGGCCCGGGAGCTGCGGGAGTCCCAGTGGTGGAAACGCCGGTTGGCAAAAGGCAAATGTCACTACTGCGGGAGCGCAACCGCGCCCAAAGCGCTGACCATGGATCACATCGTCCCGATTTCGCGCGGCGGCAAAAGCACCCGGGGCAACGTGGTGCCCTGCTGCAAAACCTGCAACACCGCAAAAAAACAACTCCTGCCGATGGAGTGGGAAGAATACCTCAACAAAGCCCGCATAAAGGCAAGTGAGCTAAAATAACTAAAGCGATGGAATTTGGGGAATTTTTAGGACGAAGTTAGACAAATATATTTTAAATTGCTATTTCAGTAACTCCACAACGTAAAATTCAAGCAAATTTTTCAGATAGCCCCTAAAATATTAAACCTGTTAGGAGGTAATTATGCAAAAATTTTATAGTTTAGCGGCTGTTTTACTTGGATTTATTTTATGCTCCTGTGGTGGTCTTCTGTACAATGCAAAAACTGGCAATATTGAGCAAATGGAAAAGGCATTAGAACGTGGCACCTCCATTGAAACTAAGAATGAGCAAGGAAGCACCGCGTTGATAATAGCAGCATACAGCAGAGAACCTGAGGCGGTCGAATATCTTTGCAAAAAAGGTGCAAATGTAAATGCCCAAAATAACAATGGCGTTACAGCGTTGATAAACGCTGCGTACTATAATATTTATGACGTAGCAGAAATATTATTAAAATATGGGGCAAACAAAACGATTAAAGATAGATATGGAAACACCGCTTTAGATTACGCTAAGCAATACGAATATACCCGAATGATTTCTCTGCTGGAGAATGAATAACTTAGCACTTTTAAATACTTGTTGTCAGCATGCCGAACACCGGAATAATAAAACTGTTCTCAGGTTTCGTGGTGCTTCTGTTTTTGTTTCACCCATCGAGTTACGCCCGTGGGAGTGACGATGAGGCGGACAAAATCCCGACGCGCTATGGGATGGCAGCGGTGCTGGGTCATACATTTGATCCCGATGATGATATCAATTTTGTTCAGCTAGCGGGCTTTGCCATGTGGGATTATGATAAAGTATGGCATCATTGGGCACCGGAACCTTTACGCTTCAAAGTTGAAGGCACAGCGGGCCTGACGACATCTCCCCAAACCCGTGGGATGGCTTCTGTCGGCATGATGGCCCTGTATTACCTGGAGTTTATTTCCAATCACCGATTGAATCCTTACGTTGAAGGCGGTATTGGTGTGATATATACCGACTTCAAAGTTGAAGGTCAGGGATCTCGATTTAATTTTAATCCCCAGATTGGAATCGGGACGGAGATACAGGTGGATTCCGGCCCTCCGTTTTTTGGCGCGGTTCGGCTCTCTCACATCTCAAACGCTGGATTGCATGACGATAATCGGGGGGTGAATTCTGTTGTAATTATGATCGGCCGGTTTTTTTGACGGAAGACAGCGGCCAGAAAACAGATGACGGAATGATGTTCTGTGAGTCAATTGCGATTTGAGTGTTAAGGTGATGCGTGAGTGTTGATAGCTCAAAAAATAATGAATCCAGCCGGGTCGTCGTTACCGATGCCGCGGCGGTTACCGCTCTGGGAAACAACCTGCAGCCGCTGTGGCAGGGACTCATGGCAGGTGAAACCGCCATCCGGCAGATCACACGCTTTCCCGTGGATCAGGACCACTACAATGCTAAAATTGCCGCCCACATCAATGATCTACAATCCTCCGGCGGCCGTTCCCTGCTGCAAGATTTGCTGAACCGCCTGTTTCATGGAATGGGACCGGTGCCGTCTGATACCACCCTGATTACCGCGACCATAAAGTCGGGGGCCGATAATCTGGAATCGTTCTGCCGGGGCAAGCGGGTCAACTTTCAGGATGTTTTATTGTCTTCCATAGCGGTTAATGTTGGCACCAAATTGGACCTGAGTTGCAACGGTATTTGTGTCAGTGCCTCCTGTGCCTCCTCTGCCATTGCCGTCGCTCATGGTGCTGCGCTGATTGAATCCGGTCGAACCGAGGCGGTGCTGGTGTGTTGCGCGGATCTGATAACGGAATATGTGTTTTCGGGATTTTCGGCCCTAAAGTCGCTGTCGCCGTTTCCCTGCCGGCCCTTTGATCGTGATCGCAAAGGGCTCTCGCTCGGAGAGGGCGCAGCAGCCTTGCTTTTAATGGATGCCGCCCGGGCGCGGCGAGAAAATCGTAATCAACTGGGCACCGTACTCGGCTGGGGCATTAGCAATGATGCCACCCATATTACGGCGCCTGCCAAAAGTGGCCGAGGCCTGGTCCAGGCTGTTGACCAGGCCCTGAGGTCGGCGAAAAGAAAGCCGGAAGAAATCACTGCCATCAGTGCCCATGGAACCGGTACGGTTTATAATGACTTAATGGAACTCAAAGCTTTCCGGCAGGTGTTTGGCGAACGCAAGGTGCCCATTTATTCCATAAAGGGCGCCATCGGGCATACCCTGGGAGCGGCCGGGGGCATAGAGATCATCATAGGTCTCAAAACCCTCTCAACCCGGATGGCGCCCCCAACGGTTGGGTTTTCGAACCCGGAAAAGGGCGCCGAGGATCAGGTAAGCCCCGGGCCGCAGCCTGTTTCCGGCGACTACCTGCTAACAACCAATTCGGGCTTTGGCGGCGTCAATGCCGCCCTTGTTTTAGGGAGATAAGACCACAATGGGTGCCGAAATTACCGGAATCGGATGGGTCACGGCGGCCGGCATGGGACGGGCCGGGGAGCATAAGCGCTTTGCCATGCCACAGGGGCAGTTGCCCGAAATTAATCCCGCAGATATGTTTAAAAAGCCTTATCCAAATTTCAGGCGAATGGATGAATATTCCCGGTTGGGATTGACTGCCACTGCTTTGGCGCTGATAGATGCGGGTCTATCCGAGTGGACCCGGCAACGGCATATTGGCATTATCGCATCCACTTTCTATGGTTGCCTGGGAACGGATGTCGACTACTATAAAACGGTGGTCCCGGACAGGGGTGCCCATGCCAGTCCGGCCCTGTTTTCATACACATTGGCGAACGGCTTCTTAGGAGAAGCGGCGATCCGCTTTGGGCTTACAGGAATCAATTATGTAATCACCGAACAACGCCCGACAGGGCTGGCCGCTTTGCAAACAGCATTGGATCATATTATCAGAGGGGCTATTGAAAAAATCCTTGGCGGTGTTTGTGATGTGGGTTGTCCGCAGATTTTTGGTGAACCCGGCAAAGTGACGCCCGGCGCCGTTTTTTTGATGCTGGAGAAATCCCCGACAAAGGAGCATTCATCCTATGGCAATCTTCAATTGAATAGCACTGGAGATTTACGCCTCAATGGAAGTGAAATAAGCGATCTCACCACCCTCGTTCAGAAATGCCTGGCTGGATCTCGTTATGCTTAATTCTTGTAAATCAATTGTTGAGCCTTTTGTTGGTAAAACTCAGGAAAAAGCCGATCGGATAGCGATGATCCTTATTTCCGATGACAATACCGAAGAAAAGGTATCATACGGTCAACTGCATAATAAAGCGATTTTCTGCGCGGCCATACTGCAGCACAATGGCATTAAAAAACAAGATGTTGTTGTACTAGCCCTCAATCACTCAACTGAGCTTGTGGCGGCATTCTGGGGAATCCTCTATTGTGGCGCTATCCCGATTATTTCTCATTATCCGGAGCAGGTACCGAACCGCGATATATATAAAGAGCAAATCTGCAAGCTTGTTAAAAATTCGGGGGCCCGGGGCCTAATAACCATACCGGAACTGTCCGGCGAGCTTGGGAATTCGCTGCGGGATTCAACCTGTTCCGTGATAAGCTCAACGGAAATTTTGCATTCTCGCGGAGATATCGACATATCCCTGCCCGAAAATTATGCTTCGGCCGAAGAGGTAGCCTACATTCAATACACCAGTGGGTCTACCGGACGACAAAAGGGAGTGAAACTCTCGCATCGCGCCATTTTGAATTTTATTCAATCTTATGCTGTGACCCTGGACATACAACCGGGAGATGTAATCGTTAACTGGCCGCCGCTCTACCACGATTTAGGTCTTTTTTCAGGCATCGTTCTGCCCCTGACCACCGGTATCCCTTTAGTCCTGATGTCTCCATTCAAATGGGTCCACAACCCGAAAGCCCTTCTAGAGGCCATTCAAAAACATGGGGGCACCCACTGCATATTTCCTAATTTTGGTTTAAATCATACCCTCCGCAGCGTGAAAGATCAGAACCTGAAGGAATTGGATCTCAGCACCTTACGTTTTGTAGGGATCGGCGGTGAACCGATTCATTATGACAGCATAAAGGATTTTTTTGATTTTTTTAAAGCTTTTGGATTAGGAGCCACAGCCATAAAACCGGGGTACGGTATGGCGGAAAACACCCTGGCAGCTACCGCAACGAAAATGGGGGATGAAGTTATGGTTGACTGGGTTGATGTACGTTCCCTTTATGATGAAAGGAGAGCCATACCCACCGCTTCGAATCAAAAAGGCTCTATTCCTGTCGTTAGCTGCGGATTGCCAATGGACGGTGTAGAGGTCGTCATTGTAGATGCAAGCAGAAACCGCCTGCCTGAAAGATCAGTCGGTGAGATTGCCATCCGTACAGGATTTTTATTTAGCGGTTATCACCAGGATCCCGAACTCACAGCCAGTGTAATGCATGACGGTTGGTATGATACGGGTGATATCGGCTATCTGGCTAAAGGACACCTTTATGTATGCGGCCGCAAGAACGATTTGATTATTAAAGGCGGTCAAAATATACATCCTGAGGATCTGGAAACCGTAGCCAATTCAGTCTCCGGTATTAAGCCTGGCAGAGCGGTTGCTTTCGGAATCAATGATGCGCGCACCGGATCTGAAAAAATTGTGATGGTTTGCGAACTGGTGCCCGGTATCGACAAAGAAGAAAGGGGCAATATTGGTCGTGAATTGCGTCGTCGCGTGTTTCACGAATTGTATGTTTCGCTCTCCGAAGTCCGCTTTGTTGCGTCTGGATGGATAGTTAAAACCTATAACGGCAGAATGATCCGATCCACCAACAGGATGAAATATTTAAAAGAACAAACATGATAAGCAGTCAAGACCGCAATCGCTTGTGGATGACCGCATGGTCTAATTCCCCATCATTCCAAGGCCGAATACACTTATAGACATGGTCGTTTGGGTGTTCATCCTTTCTCTATAAAGCTGTTTTAACGCTTCATCTTGCTTCCTCAACACTGTCAAGCTTTGATATCATAACCGGCTTTCCGATTAACTCGGACAGCGGCAGAACCATAAGACCCTTGGTCTCGATGCCGGTCAGAAGATTTTCGATCTCGTTTATCCAGACCGGAATCAAGCTTTCATCGGGTGGTCGGCTGTCATGAAGTAAAACAATGTCATCGGAGCCGATGCGTTTTAATATCCTTTTTGCTATATTGCCTACCCGGCGGTTTCCGCCATCGAAGGGGCGACAACTGAAATTGATTAGATACATGCCGGTTTTCAAAAGGGCAGACCGCAGTCCGGGGCTGGTGATACCCGCCGGCGGGCGAAAGGCCAACGGTTGGATTCCGAAATCGTTCAACACATTTTGTGTGGCTTCTATATCTGCCACAATAGACGGACTGGTTTTGAAAAGTATCCGGTAACTATGGCTGTAAGAATGATTGCCAACCAAATGCCCCTGCCGCACAAGTTCTTTAAATAATTCCGGATGTGCGACCACTTTTTCTCCGGTAACAAAAAATGTTGCTTTTATCTGTCGTTTTAATAGCAGTTTCAACAGCGGCGGGGTTGTCAAAGGATCGGGGCCGTCGTCGAAGGTGATGGCCACCGCCTTTTTCCCTGAAGCGCCCTTGGAGATCACCGGAAGATAAAATCCGAACCGGGGGAAAAAGGGAGCGGCCAGACAGAGCAAAAAAAATCCGGCTACAGGAATAACGGCCAGCCACCCATCAACAACGATAAGTATAGTTGTAAGCAGAAAGGCAACCAGGCCTGTTTTTGCAGCCGCAGAAAAAGGCAGCTTGTCGGATTCAATTTCTTTCATTAGACATTTTTTTTGGTTACGATAAACCAGACGAGTTCCCCGTTGGCGCCCGAAGGTTTGGTTTGATCAACAATGAAATCAGTGTCCACAAGCATTGCTTGAAGAACCCCAGCGGAACGATAATAGGACGGTGTTTGAGTGAGCCTAAGCTTGAAGTTTTCAAGCCACCACGCCCAGGGCGTTCGCCGTGTCGGCGGAATGGATGCTCTGATGATTAATTGGCGGCCGCTCTTCAGGCGATCGTAAAGGTTCTTAAATGTCAGCCGTAATGCTTCATCGTTGAGATAGTGCACGATGTCGATCATAATCACCAGGTCTGCCGGCTGCGAAACAGCCGGTATATCCGGAGCGCTTCCGGATTTTATCGAAGCTCTCCTGCCGGCGGCCCTGGCTGCGACCCGAACCCGACCGGCGTCCGGGTCGATCCCGACAACTTTTGCTTTTGGAAACCGCTCGAGCAGCCAGGCGGTCGGTACGCCATAACCGCAGCCAATGTCCAGAATAGTTCGGATATCCTTTAATGAATCCAAAAAGGGGGGCAGCTCTGCGAACATCGGATCGAAATGCATTTTAAATCTGGCAAATAATCGGGGATAGGCTTCTAAATTTCTATAGCGCCTTAATACCCGATCTCTAATACTACCGCTTTGGCGGTCGTCTTCTTTCCGGGTTCGAAGCCGATATTCCAATAACGGCGGTAGAATGACAAATGCGCCAATGAGAGAATAACCGATACCAAACAGTGACGTGAGCCCGGCGCTCCTTAAAAGGGAGTGTTGGGCCGTACACAATACGCCGAATCCGATGATGGTGGATGCCCCTGCGAGGAAAACGGTCATCCGGATCAGGCCGAAATATTGATGGGACGGATCACCGTATCGCTGATAAGACCGGACAAAAAAAAGCGAATAGTCAATGCCCATACCGATCACGATAATTGCCAGCATTAACCCGGGGATGTCCAGCGGATGGCCGACCAGGTGCAGCGTTCCCAGGGTGCTGATTAGTGCAAATAAGACAGGGAGCAGGGAAATTAAGGTCAATGAAAGGTCAACGAAGTACAGATACACCAGAACCGTGACGCTCACTCCGATGATTATCAGCATTTTTGTGAAGGTGGCAAACAGCAGTTGGCCCAATTTTTGGGAAAAAAAGTTCGGATCAAACAGTTTCCCCAGCGTGCCGTATTCGGCATGGAAATCCTCGGCCTTATAGCCCTTCTCAGTCGTCAAACTGCTGATCTGCAACCAGGTCTTTTTTTCCGGATCAGCTATGATGCCCATTAATCCGAAAAACTTTTCTGGAATGGCCAAGGTTTCAGGATCATAAGAATTTGTATTTAGCATTTCAAAGAACGGCTTAAAGGCATCAACGGTGAAGCCAAGCTTCAAAGAGGCTTCCTTTATTGATTTTTCCAGTGCGGTGACCCGCTGATGATTCCAAAATTTTTTCCATGCTGCAAAATTTTGCTGTTGTCTTTCCTTGCCGGGAAAGACCATTGAAGAAACAAAGCCTGAGGACAGCCAACCGGACCGCCGCTCATTCACCATCATGTCCACCAGGCGGTCCCCTTTCAGCTGGAGTTCGTTTAGCGTTTTACCTTCCGTCATTAAATAGATCTTATTGAATACCATGCCCCAGACAGTTGAAACCATATCTTCTGCAATCTTGGTTTCCCTGCTCACCGTATTCATGGAGCTGAGATTGACATTAAATTCCGGTTTCGCGAAAAAAAACATGACAATGGCGAAAATGAGTGCCGCCAGAGCGCTTTTTTTGCCCGCCCCGGCCAATTTGTTGACCGTTTTTTGAAGCGGCATCCGTCTTGACTGGGCTGCAGGCATCTCGGGGAAAATCATGGGAAAAACAGTGTGAACAAAAATAAATGAAAAAGAAATACCAAGGGCTGTGAATTGACCCAGTTGCTCCAGAATAGGAAATCCACTGAAATTCAGGGCTGCAAAAGCACCGATAGTCGTCAGTGCGGCCACCAGTCCAACGGCCCGAACTTCTTTCGACGCATCTTTGCCATAGGTTCTATACGGGCGATCCAGAAACAATAGGTAGGCAATCCCGTGATCGACAGATATCGATATGATGGCCCCGCCGAATCCGAGCACCATGAGGGAAACCGAATCGTGGATCAGCGCAAACACAAAAAAGGCCGTCATCGCACCGGCAATCGCCGGCAGCAGGGATAACAGTCCCAGGTAGGGTCTCGGGAATGTGAAGATCAGCAGCAGCACAATGCCGATGGTTGCGAACAGGATGGCATTGCGGACATCTTTTCTCACAATAAGCTCGTTATCCAGGGCGATACGATAGGCGCCCATCGGCGTCAGGGTAACTGTGTGGCCGGATTTAGCATAGCGTTGTTGGAGATCTGCAGCGATCGTATCTATCAGCGCAGCTGCCTGCCGGGCGAAGGCTGTATCGGTGCTTGATGCGGCTGAATCGGCGATGACCAGCAGGTGCCGGCCGTCTTTTGAAATGATTTGGCCCTTGTAGATCTCGGCAGATTGCGTTGGCGCCAGGTGCACCAGCCGGGCCATTACGATATCCTTAAATCCCAGTGGATCTTTGGAAATGAATTCAGCCTGCCCGATCCCCTCGAGGTTGAAAAGTGATAATAGCGTATCGGAAATTTTGTTTCTAACTTTTTGAGGATCCAGCGCCGGCTCGACTTGATTTTGCAGATCTTCAGTTGAGAACAGCAGCGGAAGATGATTTAAAATATGAAATGCCAGATCCGGTATCAAGGATTGAAAATCCTGCAAGCCCACCTTCTTGAAAAGTTTGCTTTTACGCAGGCTTTGTTCAACGCGTCTGCCGCATTCAACCAGGAGATCTAAATTTTCTTCCTGCAGACTGACATCGATGATGAGCTGGTCTTGAATCGGGTGGTTTTTGAAAATATAGAGGGCGTCGGAAATTACGGAATCGCCTTTCGGCAGAAAGCTAACGATATCCGCTTCGATGTTTAAACGAGACAATCCGACGGCAAATAAGGCCGTCACCACAATCAGCGTTATGATTATGCGACGCCAGTGAAAAGAGTTTGAATTATTATGTTTGCTGAATCTTGTGATAGAGTTGACTTTCCTCAGTAAATTCCTAACCCGTAATGAAATAAAAAATCAGTTTCAAAAGAATTAGCAGTATAATAATATGCGCTGTGATGACCGGAATCTTGTGGCGATGATAAAACTCATTCCATTTCTGAATTCGTTCGAGCCCGCCAAATAATCTTCGAAATCTATCAAGGCCCATGTTCCTGCTATTGTCGGTACGGGAGTTGCTCTGAAACGCAAAGGAGGGATAGGCGGCATAAAAATGGTCGGGCCAATTTTTCAGAATGTTATCATACGGTGTTTCCTGCCATTGGGTTTTTATCAACGATTCGGCGAATTGGCGATTTACCGCATAGGCATGGGCCAGACAGCGATACTTTATTTTCAATACCGACCGGTTCTCTGTCTTCCGACTGTTTGAAACTAAACATCCAAAAAACAGCGCGTTCCAATGGTCGGTGCCGGATAAAAAGTCTACACAGTTTTTAAGACCGGCAGGGCTGAAGCGATCGAACAGAATATCATCTTCGAATATGACGATTTTGTCGGCCCCGGCCTGGAGCCCTTTTTTTATGCAGGCCATATGCGAATGATATATGCCTTCTTCACAATTGTGCGGGTGCTTTTGAACTATGACAAATTCCACTTTATCGGCCAGATCGACTTTATCGAATTGTACTGTAGCATCGGCGCGTCTGTCTGCCCGCTCCTCGATTGAGATGCAGTAGAATTTGTCGAAATACTCCCAGCATGTATCAGGCGTCTCAGCGTTCATGGTTAAAAATAAAATAATTCCTTTAATTAGGATCTTCCGTATGTTTACATTAATTAATTTCGATAAGCTTTCTCAATGGCGTTTTGAACCGCATTCATAATCACGCGACTGCTGTTGGTCGCCCCGCTGATCGCATCAACTTTTGTAGACTGACTGGCGATGATTCTTTCAACGATCTTCGCTTCGGCCATGCTGCCCCTCCAGGCCTGGTGTTGTAAAATTTTTATTTCGACAATATTGTTGTCTTTAATGGTCACTTGAACCGAGGCCTTGTTTGGCCCGCCCCTGTAACTGCCTTCATATGTTCCGTCTTTGAGTCTGGCATGATCAACGCGCCCTCCGGTAACCGGGGTTTCCGCGCACCCCAACAACATGATGCCTATAAATAGTGCACTGATCGCAAAATACATCAAACCGCTTGACTGTTTTTTGCCCTTCAAAAAATTTGATCCTGTGTTAAGATGGGTTTTGTCATTTTCTATTTGCCAGAATAATAAAAATGAATATCATCAAGCGAATATCCGAAACCAAATATGTTCGTTCGGCAATAGCGGATAAAGCCGATTTAAGCGCCTTTAAGGAAAAACCTTCCTCCCGGGTCATTCTTGGTGTATCGGCCATCTGTTTCAGCTATATCATCGGTTGGCCCGCCATCAGCGTGTTAGGAGCCCTTGCCATTTATCTTGAAAGACCCTTGCTGATTGCCATTGGTGGGCCTTTGTTATACGGGTTTTCCCATTTGGTGTTTCTGCTCGGAATGTATCTCGCCGGTTACAACTATACAAAAATTTTTCTGCGCTGGGCTACCCGGATTGCTGTGGAAAAATGGATGAGCAAAAATCCTTAAATTTTGTCCCCCTTTTGTACATTTGTGAAACGCCAAACTTGTATTATAGACGATTAATTTTGGCTGCCCGCCTTTTTTGTATCTGCTCAACAACATTGCGCTTATGACCATGGTATATCAACGCCACGGTAGCCAGCACGGCTGTGGTGGACAGCGGATCAAAATTGCAGACCAGCAGTGTTCCAGCGCCCAGAATAAAAACCATTACAAAAGACCCAACAAAGGGGATGCGAGAAATAGCAAAGGCTGCCAGCCAGACCAGGGCCGAAATTCCGGCAGCAAGTGGCGCGATGATCGTTGTATATCCAAGATAATTGGCCACACCCTTTCCCCCGCGAAATTGGTGAAAGCAGGGGAAACGGTTTCCCAGTATTAATGCCAGGCCGCCGATGGGTACCAGAGGAATTGAGAGCAGGTAAATGCATGCCAGGCCGACACCAATGGCCCTTGTCATATCCAGCAACCATACCAGTGCGGCTATGAATAATCCGGCCTGACGGTAAACATTGACGACGCCCGGATTGCCGCTGAATTCTTTTCTCGGATCCTCTTTTCCAGAAATTTTAAACAGCAGAATCGAAAAATTTACGGAGCCTGCCAAATAAGCGAGTATGATTGATAGTATCAGGCTTTTCATCCGTTACAAGCCGCTGACCGTGTTTCATTGTAAATGCCAATATCAACAACCCATCAGTAATAATAGATCACACTTACGGTTTTCGACGATGAGATTTAAAAAAATTCCAAATAATTTCAGCAGCGTCAAAATTCCTGAGAGGATCATCTTCAGCCAGATCTGTTGTAAAAAATTGGCCGGGCCAGACATGGCCCCAGTTCTCTATGAGATAAAGGGCCACTTCGGTATCGTTCCGGCACACTTCCCACGATTTAATATGAACACGCCCGTTGTTTAAATCGCTGGTGGCGGCTTTTGGGTTACAACCATTATGCCTGACCCAGAATTCAACTGATTTTTCAACCGACCAAAAAGTCTGAGTTCCTCCCCGATGCAGGCTGACGCCGCCTTCATACGTTATGTCATCGTCAGCCAGACCATGAAAGGTGATCACCGAAAGCGGCTGGATGGGATTTGGGATCCGCCATTCCGGCGCCTCTGCCGAAGGTTTGCCGCCGATGGATGCCGCCAGCGGTGCAACCGCCGCCAGGAGGTCTCCTCTTTCCGCTGCAAATCGATAGGCCAGCATGCCGCCATTGGAAAATCCCACCATATAGATGCGATCGGAGTCGATCTTTAAGCGCGCACGCACATCCTCGATAGCAGCCGCTACAAACCCCACATCATCGACATTGTCACTTGCCGCTTTACCGCAGCAATGCCCGGCGTTCCAATGCTGAAAAAATCCCAGAATTCCCATTCCATTGGGATACATAACAATAAAGTTTTCCCTGTCGGCCAGATCACTGAAACCGGAAAACTTTTCCATACCCTGGGCGGTATCAAATGCACCATGGATGACGACCACCAGCGGGAGCGGTTGTTGGGGGTTATAATCCGATGGGATATGTACCAGGTAAGTGCGGCGAGCACCCATTATACGGATATCCATCGCGTTCTTGTAGGTTTTGGGCCCCGCGGGATGATCTTTGGGCAGAGAGGCGGTGCAGCCCGAGTAAAGCATTGAAAAAACAATAAAAAAGATGCCGAGTTTTATTCCTTTTATCATCATGCTCCTTTCCATTCAATTGTTCTATTGCTGAAACACTTCGCTAAATTAGATTTTCTTTCCGGTTTCGATAATCCACGAAGGCGGTTTCATTCGTCCGGCACTCACATCACGCATGTGGACGCCAAGGGCAATTTCATAGAGGGTATTATCTTCGTCGTAAATACATATGTCAAATGTTAGCATATCCGAATCCGTCCGCACCGGAGTGGCGGTGCCGGTATAAGTGTCCCCCGGCTGTGTGGGTTTGACGATAATCCGCTTTTCAACTCCCACGGGAAACGCAACCACCCCGCCATATCGCTGCCCCCAGACGCAGGCGGCATGAAAGGCGGCATCCAGGACAAACGGCGAACCCAACTGTCCGGTTTTTTCGATGGCGTCGCTAATTCTCGGAGCTCGAAGTTTGGTAAGTGCTCCGTCTTTATGAAGGGTAAGGTTCTGCGAGATATTTTGATAGGCCGGACCAAAAGGGACAAGCTCGCGGTAGATTTGATCCGGTGAAATCTCCAGACAACCGCTTTCCCCGACCGATAGGGGATTATGGAGATTCGCGGCAACCTCTGGCTTTATACAGGGATAATGGACGGTTACATGCTCTTTGATACGGGTAAAAGCTGCGTTTTTCGTTCTGGCTTTTGTCTGTAATACGGCGGTGATATCCCCGTTTTCAAAGGACGTAATACTGCACAGGGCATCAATTTTTTTTATATCAGGCGGTATAAAAAGGAATTTATCGAAGGTTGTGTCCGTAACGGCAGTGATATCGGTTTCCGGCACAAATTCTTTTACCGACCACGCCAGAACTTGCATGGCTTCCACAGCTGGCAACACGGCGTTTCCTTCAAACCGGTGGTCCTGTAAATAGGGAAAAACAGCGATATCAACCGGCAGACGCTCCGTCCTATTTATTTGGGGAAGATCTGCCATAGGCGAGCTGTCTTTTCATCGATCTCCACCGGTATGCCGGAAGCATTGATGGCACAGTGGTGTGTGAAGCCTTTGCAGGCAATTTCATGGGTCAACTCATGGGTAATCACATAATCAAAGCTCAGCTTTACCCTTTCAAGCACCGACGGCCGGGTATGGATACAGATCGCATCGTCATAATACAGGGGCGCGTAATAGGTGACACCGATTTTTATCACCGGATAAACATAACCACTTTCCTCGATCTCTCGATACGGATAGGCGATATCACGCATTAGTGAAGCCCTGCCGAATTCAAAATAACGCAAATGATTGGCATGGTAGACGACCTGGGAACGATCTGTATCGGCGTAAAGGGTGCGTTGTTTGCAGCGGTGCCATACCAGACCGCCGGTTTTATCTCTTACATAGCGATCGTCTCCGTCGAGGATTTCTGGAATGAACGGTGGCGGCTTCAAATTATACCCCTTTAAATATGATACAGCAGTTGGTGCCGCCGAATCCGAAAGAATTGGACAGAAAAAATTCGTAGCGCTGCCGTCGCGCTTGATTGGGCACCACGTCAATATCATCCAGCTCCGGATCCGGAATGTGGTTGACCGTCGGAAGAATCACTCCCTGCTGGATGGCCTCGATGCTCAGAGCGGCTTCGATGGCGGCCGAAGCCCCCAGGGTATGTCCGATCTGTGATTTATTGGAAGAAATCGGTATTTTCCCGAGGGAGCCTCCGAATACGGTTCTAAGGCATTCGACTTCTATCGCGTCCCCTTTCTGGGTGGAGGTACCGTGGGCGTTGACATATTGAATATCACCCGGTTGTAGACCGGCATCCTCAATTGCTTCGCGGATGGCGCGGATAACGGTTGCGGCGTTTGGCCGTGTAAAATGATAGGCATCCGATGTCCAGCCGATCCCCATTACCTCAGCTTTGGGTGTCAACCCGTAAGCTGCAAGACTTTCCTCAGCTGCTAATACCACGACGCCGGCACCTTCAGAAAGCACAATACCTTTGCGATCAATACTAAACGGTCTGGATGCCTGGGTTGGATCGTCATAGGCGCGATCATTGGGGCCGATCCGGATGGATGCCGTCATATTCGCGAAACCCTGAATTATTTCAGGGATCAAACAGGTTTCGACGCCACCGGCCAGAACAAAGTCACAATCACCATCCCTGATCATCCGGGCCCCGATCCCGATGGCATGATTGCCGGAAGCGCAGGCACCCTGGGGTGAAAATACCGGACCGGTAAATCCCAGTAACATTCCGGCTTTTCCTGATGGCAGGTTGGCACACAGATTGGGAAGCAGATACGGACTGACCTTCAACGGTCCCTGGTTCACATACCTGTCCATGGCAATTCGAAACGAATCGGTGCCGTTTAGCGCCGATCCGATCAGGCAGGCAGTCCGGGGACCGGTTTCATCATTGATTTCAAGCCCCGCGTTGCTCAGTGCCTCTTTGCATACGGCCATGGTTAGAAAGACATAATCCGCGTTCCAGTTGTAGGCTTCCTTGCGATCAATAAAATCCAGCGCATTAGGGTCCCAGTCCGGTATTTCGCCGACCACATTGGCACGGGAATCTGTCTGGCATCTTGTCAGTCTTCGAAACCCGGCCTGACCATCAATGGCCCGCTGCCAGGTTTTATCAAAGGTTTTTCCAAGGGGAGTGGCCGCGCCGTATCCGACAACAAACACCCGCCTGTTTTTTGGCGCTTTCATCTAATACCTTACACGGGGGTGTCGAAAATTTCCCCATAATTAATCTTAACTATTTATCTTGCGCCACCCAACTGCATTTAGGCTATTTTACGAAAAACAATACACGCGTTACACCCGCCGAAACCGAATGAATTCTTTAGTACAAATTCCTGATCGAGTTTGCGTGCCCCTTCAGGCACACAATCCAGAATCAATTCCGGATCCGGTGTATAGTTAATGGTCGGTGTCACCCTACCCTTGAGCATCCCCTCCATGGCGAAGATGGATTCTATTGCACTGGAAGCCCCCATGGCATGACCGAAAAGAGACTTATTGGCCGTTACCGGCGGCATGTGGTCACCGAAAACGGCTTTTAAGGCCTCATATTCGACTTTATCACCGACTTTGGTGGAGGCGGCATGGGCATTGACAACGGCGATATCATGCGACGATATGCCGGCATTGTCAATAGCATCAGCCATGCATCGGGTGACAGTCTTAAAATTGGGGGCAACAAAGTGGTGAGCATCCGACGTCATGCCCCAGCCGGCTATCTCAATCTGATAATTCAGACCATGGGCCTCGGCAAATTCCTGAGTTGCAATAATGATGCACCCGGCGCCCTCGGCTAAAACAAAACCTCTGCGGTCAACCGAAAATGGGCGGCTGGCTCCGCCGGGAGGCTCATCCGGATGATCGGGTTTGATTTGATAGGCCCCGTTCATAGTGGCAAACCCGGCCACGATGGGTTCGACGATGGCAAAATCTACCGCACCACAAAGGGCGATGTCCGCCCGTCCCTGCTCCAGGATCATCGCCCCGATTATCATCGATGTAACGCCGGTGGCACAGGCTGACACCGTGGCGGTAATGGGGCCGGTAGCGTTGGTCAAAATGGATATTTTCCCGCCCACCATATTGATGCAGGCGTTAGGATTCGCATAGGGCGGCGGCAGTTTACCGGCGGCAATCATCTGCCGGTCGGCTTTAAGAACCGCATCCTGACCGCCCACAGCCGAGCTGAAAGTCGTCGCTACTCGCGGGGATAATTCCGGTGTGATCAGAATGCCGCTTTTTTCAAGCGCCCGGTGAACTACCAGCATGGCGTATTTGAAAATCGGCGAAGGCCAGAGCGCCAGTTTGCGGGCACTTAGAAAAGGGTAATCTCCAGTATCGATGTCTTCAACTTGCCCGGCAATGTTAACCGGAAAATGGTCGGCAATTGCAAAGCGGGTCAAATTTCCCACCCCGCTTTCGCCTTTAAGCGCCCTTTCCCACTGGGTCTTCATATCGGTTCCCAGCGGTGAAACCGCATCATATCCGACTATCACGGCTTTTTTAGCAGTCATGATTTTCTCAAGTTGGTCTAATGCTTATAAGTTCCCGTATCCCTACCATGGAATAAATTGATACAGCTTGGCAAACATCTCATAGACCTCGATCCAGTTTTGAAGATCTTTGGTCGTGCGGATGTGTGCCCGCTTATTCACCATTACCCAGCTCATGTGGGCGGCACCGTCTTTACAGCTCGAACAGTCTCTGGTTTCAGAAGTGCAGCAGCGGTGCATGGTGTTGAGATCGGATGCCCAGCGAATAAATTCGATTAAGCGCTTGGGCTGGGGATCCCGGGTGTCCAATGGCTGGGTGACGGAAGGACATTCATTCCAGCCGAAGGACCGGCCCAGCATTTTGCCGGTGGTAATGATTTCATGATAATATTTAGAGGATATGACGGTTTCCGGATACCTGTCGAGCATATCGTCCATTTCAACCCGGATTGCTTCCAGCTGCTCCGGTTCCCAGCTGAAACCATCCACCCCCTCATCGTTGGATAGCAGCTGCAGATGAACCTTCAGGCCGGCGCCTCTAATTTTTCTGATGATGCGTCCAATTTTACCAATCTGTTTAGGGGTCAGGGTATAAAGGTAGTAAACATTCGGATCGCCTTCATAGTTTTTGCTGGAAATGCTGAAGGTATCTTTGCCCCTGAGAATTTTTTCATCCGCTTCGTCCCCCCACAGGGAAATACCCAGCATCAGATCCGGAAATCGGTCGCGGGGAATTTTAATTAATCCGTTGGTGGCACAAAACGTCGGCAGTCGCTTATAAAAGGCCTCCACCCTGTCCAGATAAAGGGTCGGTTCACCGCCGATCAATATCGCGAGGTTAACGCCGCGATCGGTTTCCTTGTCGATAAAGGCTTCCCATTTTCTAATATCCATTTCCTCGGCGGCGGCTTTGTGTTCATCGGAGGAAAAAAAGAAACACCCCTTACAACGCAGATTGCACTTGTTGGTGACATCATAGATGGAGCTGCGGATGTTGAGTTTTGCAATCGCTTTATAGCGCTCGTACCATTGCTGATCCAACAGGGAACTAACGGTAATCATTCAATACTCCTGTGTCCGGATAAACCGGAAGCACGAAATAGGAAAACCGAAACACGAAACAAATTCAAAATACGAATGTCTCAAGATGATTAGAACTAAAATATCTCGTGTCCGGGTGGCGCCACCAGCTGGTTGCACAAATTGTCACCTTTCTCATATCCCATCACCCAGATTGCGAGATAGGTATCGACATAATCTAACCAGGCTTTAAACGTATCCGGATCGGTGGCGTGTCGGAACAAACGGGCTGTTACGACAGCGCTGCCGGAGGCATAATGCCGGCAGTCAACACAGTCGGTATCCGGTACGCAACAGGCGGCCTCTCTATTCCAGGAAAGATCGGTACGATACTGCCGGAAAGACCGGCCGAGACCGATATCGGTAGAGGGATTCATCCGCGGATAGGAACATGCATAAAGATCATGCAAGCCATACCGGTGGGTGTGAGCCACTGCGTTATAATACGAAAAAAGTAAAATTTGGGGATATTTTAACAACAGATCGATCATGGTTTTGCGGGTTTTATCCAGGGAATCTGCTGTGTGGCGCAAAGATCCGCCATAACCCACCGGGGCGGAGAACATGTTGAAGGTAAGTTTGCAGCCATTCTCGGCCAGATTGGCGGCAACTTCATAGGCCTGGTCGATGTTGTTGCGAGTAAACGTGTATATAAAAACGGCCCTGGGATCCCCCTTATAATTTTCTATTTGTCTGCCCAGCATGTTCTTGGCGTTGCGGATTTTCAAGCTGGTTTCATCATTTCCCCAGACGGAGATATGAAGTTTATATCGGATGGATTCAGGGATAATTTTTAATCCATTGGTCGCAATCGTTCCCAACGAAATTTCCTGGTAGCAGACCTCACAAAGCTCAGCGGCCATGGATGGCTCCGCACCGGCAAGCACAACGTAGGTAATGCCGCGTTCCTTCTCTGCGCGCATGAGATCGCGCCAGGCTTGCGGATCCCTGTTTTCCCGGGCAAACTGTTTGTCGCCTTCGTAATAATAGCAGCCTTCGCACCTGATGTTGCAGCGGTTGGCCATATCATAGGTTGATTCACGCAGAAAGAAATATTTGCGAACTTTTTCCCACCTATCGCGGATTTTTTGATCTGCCAGAATTTCTGAAAATTTCCATTCTCTCTGCGGGATGTTCGCGGTTGCAGCGGCTTGCTTCCTTTCTAAGGCATCCATTTAGTTTCTCCAGAGCCAGTTCAGGATCGGTTCTTGAGTTTATTATCAATGTATTCGGATATTATTCGGACATTTGTCAACTTAGGATAATCGTCTTCATCGATTCGAATTGCATATTCATCCCGCAGTACCAGGGCGAGGGTTGCCAGATCCATGCTGTCGATCCCCACTTCGTCAATCAGGTCGATATCCGGATCAAATGTTTCAGGGGTCACATCTTCCAGTTTGAGTTCATCGATCATGACCTGCGCCACACGCAGGATAATTTTTTCAACATCAGTTCCTGTAGACATCCTAATTCTGCTCCTCTTTTTCAAGTGTATTTGTTTTTAACTCAGTACATGAAATTTTGTTATAAACCCGTTTAATAATCTAATCGAAAATGAACACTGCACTTTCCACCGCTCAGGCGATCACGTCTTGAGGCTCGCGCCGTCTTTGGTCCGGTCTTTCCGGTTTTCAACCGTCAACAGACCACTGCAAACCACCTCATCCTGGATCAAAATACGAAAGGAATAAGAACCAGCCTCTTTTTTCAGCGGTGCGGCAATGATTTTTAACTGATCATCGGGCCGGATAATACGTTTAAATCTCACCCGGCGCACACTTGATATCTTCAAATCCTGGTTGCGCGCTTTTCTGATTGCGTCAAAGACCATACCGATTTGGGCCACTCCCGGCAAAATGGGTTCTCCGGGAAAATGTCCATCAAACCAGGGTGAATCCGGCGGAACGTGAATATCGGCTGATATTTCATTTTCTTCGGACCGGTTCATTTCCGCTAACATATACCACATTATGGTAGACTAATTTACATGAAATCAATCAAATATTCAACCGCAAATGGCGCTAGCTTAATCGAATTAAATATTCCCACATGGGGCCGCAATGGCCGCGTTGATATAACCGGTTAATTATTTTAGCAGTATCTTCTCCACCGGCACCGATTACCCAGTTGATTCGTTCTCCGGCCGATTGCCGGACCTGCCTTACGATTTCATCCGAATCAATTAGGGGTGACCGGTAAAATACGGGTTCGAGAATGCTTGCGCCTTTTTCTATCTGACCCTCGTTGACGGCGATTTCGTACAATGCTGTTCCCGGATAAATTCGAATGCCGCAAAAGAAAAATAAAGCGGATTTCTTGAGGCTGTCGACCCTGGTGAGGGTTTCTTTGAGCGTCTGCGGATTTTCTCCTGGCCCTCCCAGCAAAAAATAATGGGCAACATACAAACCCGCGTCGATGGAGGCCTGATGGATTTTAAAAATCTGCTGGTCTCGAAATGGCTTGCGGTAGGATGCCAGCACGGGATTTGACAGGGAATCCGTGCCGAATTCCACATGGGTCAACCCCGCATCCGCCATTATCCGAAAATAATCCTCAGGTTGCTTCAGCGGCGCGAAAAACGCACCCCACGGTATTGATACCCCGTGCTTCTTAAAGGCCCTGGCCACCGCCAGGCTGTGGGAGCAATCGGCATTAAATACCGAGTCGGTAATAAAGAAATATTTGGCTCCGCTGGCCTGCAGTTTGAGCGCTGCGGCGGCTGTTTCTTCAGGATCCATGAGTCTTAGATGATGTCCCTCAATATGGGGATAGGTGCAGTAAACGCATTTAAATGGACACCCGCGCTTGGTCTGCAAGTTCAGCATGCCGCCGTTTTGCAGGTAAAATTGGAGGTTGGCAGGATTGGGATTGATCCGGCGGGTGATTTTCCCTTGCCAGGGTTGCGGGAGAAATTTATGGGTCTCAGCGGTGACGACGCCCGGTATGGTCCCGGCATCTTTCCGGTTTTCGATGGCATCCAATAATACGGCCAACCTTTCACCCTCGCCAATGACGCCATAATCGGCACCCAATGCCTGCATGGTTTCGGACGGAAATATGGTAAACCCGCTTCCTCCTAAAATCAAACGGGCATCAGAATGTTGGCGGATCACCTCTACGATCGTCCGGTATTGTCCGATAAATCCCCTCGGATCCGTGGTGTCGGTGTTGTCAATGTTGCGCAAAGACAACCCGATGACATCCGGTGAAAACGCTTTAATAACTGCTGCCAGTGGATCATATCCGCTCAGGCTGTTCATATCCACAATTTGTACATGGTGGTTTTGCGCCACGGCTCCGGCCACATAATCCAGCCCCAGGGGATAAACCGGGTAGGGTTCCCTCAGGGTATTGGCCGAAACGAGCAATACTTTCATCGGGGCATCACCTCCATGGCGGTGACAAAGTCACCCGTACCAATAATAAGGGCGCCTTTTGGGTCTAATTCCACAGGCTTGCCCTTGCTAAGCGGTTCGGGAATTTGGCCTTTTTGCAAAAAATTTACGGCCAACACGGCTGCCACCGCTGATGCGGAGGCAAACTCTCCGGTTAATTTACGGTAATCAATCACGGGGTGATTAAAACCGCTAAGCGCCAGCAGGGTTTGCAGCTGAGTTTCTCCTTGACTGCGGCAGGCGGCAGGAAGTCCCGCCAGAATCACACCGTAACGGTCATTAAGTGGCTGCTGCTGCTCAACTTGCTGAATTAATGCTGAAATTACTTCCGGCTTGTTTTCGCTGCTTTCAAAAAACACGGATCGTATCGTTGGTCCGGATATGCCCGTTCCTTTCTTTATATAAAGGGCTCCACCGCCGTCTGTCAGACAGTCCGATTTTGCAACGGATCGGTCAAATAGCCGGGAAAGCTCGGGATGAGATTCGTCGGCCCCGATAACCAGAAAGCCATCCCGCATATTCCCCGACAGCAGACCGGCCGTCATCAGCGACTGTTCGAAGGAATAATCGCCGCCGGTCATGGTGATGTTGGCGCCGGTGGCCTGGAATTGCATGGCGATCTGACCTGCAGCGGCATTGTGGACCGAACCGACAAAGTCTATAGGGCTGGGAAATTGTTCATCGGTTTCAAATAAGCGGTCCAGAAAATCAGCGGTTTCCGACAAAGCGCCCCATCCGGTGCCTAAAAAAACAGCCGCCGGTGTATCGTCTGCGCCCGAATTTTCATGGGCTGCGATGGCCAGAGATAGAGCCAGTCGGGGGAAGCGCTTAAGCCGACGAACCTTACCGGCAGAAAGATTGGCAGATATTTCCTGCAGATCAAGCATTCCGGCACACGCTTTTCCTTTTGCAACCGCTCTCATCGTCCGGTCTGTGCTTCCGGTCCCGGTAACACAGGCGCTTCCCAGGATTACCATCGGCCGGGTGTCGACCGGAGCTCTGTCAGCTTTGGGTTTTCCGCAGGCACCTAAAACAATAGCTGCGTTGTTGCCGCCAAAACCAAAAGAATTTGAAAGAACCGTTTCGATTGACCTTTGAGATGGCTGCATTACGGGGTCCAGTTTTAAATCCGGGTCCGGCCGCCGGCAGCCAACATTTACCGGAACCATGCCGCTGGAGATGCTGATCGCCGAAACCACGGCTTCAATGGCACCGGCGGCAGCCAGGGAATGTCCGCAAGCGCCTTTGACCGATGACAGCAATGGCTTTTGCCCGCTAAAAAGGGTGTTGATGGCCTTGGCCTCGGAAATGTCGTTATCAAGAGTGCCGGTGCCGTGCAGATTAATATAATCGATATCGGATATCGAAATCTCGGCATCCAATAAAGCAGCCTGCATGGCCGCCAGAGCGCCTTTGCCCTGGGGGTGTGGTGTTGCGGGATGATAGGCGTCACAGGACAACCCAGCACCGAGGACTTCGGCAACGGCATGGTCCGGTTGGTTTGCTACCAGCAGCAACATGGCCGCGCCTTCGCCCACCGACATGCCTCGGCGGTTTACGTCCAAGGGACGTGCTCCTTGCGGATCAATGAGTTGCAAGGCATCAAAACCGTAATACGTCAACCGGCATAATGAATCAGCCCCTCCGGCCAATACCCGCTTGATGCTGCCGGACCGGAGCATTTCCAACGCAATCATCAGGGCGACAGCTCCGGAGGAACAGGCAGTCGAAACCGTTAGTGCCGGTCCCGAACACCGGGACCGACGAGCAATATCCTGCGCCACCGATCCGGTGGCATGCAGGTGATACAGTTTCGGATCCAGGGCTTTTTTTTTCAGAAGATTCTCTGTGGCCAGCATTCCGCCGGTGGTAACTCCCATCACCACTGCGTCCGGCGGTTCTTTGGAGGTGGCCATGGCCTGCTCGGCGGCCAGGCGGGCCAGCTGATGGGTGCGAGGAAGATCGTCCTTTTCTATCAGATCTACGACCTCTCCCACCGGAAGCGGTTGAGCGGAAGCTGTTGGAAAGAGGGTTAACGGTCTAATGCCCATCAGGCTTTTTTGAATGGCATCCCTAGTATTGGGGATACCCTTACCAAGGGAGCTGATAATTCCCATTCCGGAAATATAAACCCGTACCGCTGTCAATTGGACATCTCTGGAGAATTTTCATGAATATACTCGGCCAGGGTTCTCAGGGTGGCAAACACTTTTTCACCAAGTTCTCTGTTATCGATTTTGACGCCGTAATCTTTTACGATCATGATTACCATCTCCAACACATCAATGGAATCAATTCCCAAATCTCCCCCAACCAGCTGTTCATCGGCCTTTATGTCATCCGGCTGCACATCAATCAGATTCAGCACTTCCACAATTTTGATCTGAAGATCTTTGATTAATTTTTCCATTTATAATTTGAAACCTTACGACTTGTAGGCAATTTTTTTGCGCAGGAATGAAATTAGCAACCCTCTCGCTGGCGATAGCCGCACCTCCCACGCCGGCAAGGAATCTGTAGTCATGTATCTTTACAGCCACAGCAATTTATAGTACCATCGTTTGCCGTTTGCGTTAAAAATATAATCTCCTGATAAATTTTTCAATGATTTTTATGGGGATGATCCCGGTCAAGAAACATGAACCGCTTTGACATCAAAATCGAGGACCTTTTGCCCCATCGCGATCGGATGTTGCTGATCGACGAGATCCTTGAAGTGGACCATAATATGGCCGTCACATGTGCCACCGTAAACGACAGCTGGCCGTTTTTTGACGGTAACGGCGTGGATTCGCTTGTATTGATCGAGGTGGTGGCTCAGACAGCGGGAATTAACAATGGCTGGGTCAGAATTCAAAAACACGGTAAAGATTCCGAAAAAAAAGGGTGGCTGGTGGGCATCAAACAGTCCCGCTTTTTTGTGGACACATTGGCTATAAATGCTCGGATCATAACACGTGCGGAAAATCAATTTGAATTCGAGGGTTACCGGCAAATCTTGGGGACTGCCAGAATCGGTTCGGAGCTAGTTGGCGAAGTCGCGTTACAGGTCATTCAAACCGAAGCGACGGATTCGTTAATCGTTATGTAAATTGAAAACTTGCTTGCAATCGTCGGCATATTTTTTGCTCGATAAATGGGGACAATCCTGCCCCTGCATGAAGAATAAATAGATTCTTGGAATCGTCTCTATCTAAGGAGATGCAGATAATGAATGCAGCAAATGGCGAAAAGGTCGCACTGGTTACAGGAGCCAGCAAGGGAATCGGACGAGCGATCTGCGTTGAGCTGGCAAAGAGCGGATACCGAATCGTCATAAATTACAAGTCGGACGAAAAGGGTGCGGTCAATACTCTGGAAATGGTCAGGAAAGCAGGCTCCGACGGTCAAATAATGCAATTTGATGTTTCAGATTTCGATAAAACTCAAAGTGCCGTAGATGACATTTTTAAAGAAAATGGATCTATTGACGCACTGATCAACAATGCCGGTATTACGGCTGACGGCCTGTTTATCCTGATGCCCCGCAAGGACTGGAATACGGTGATTGACATCAGCTTGAGCGGATTTTTCAACGTTACCAAGCCCGTGCTTGAAAAAATGATCTTTCTTAAACACGGCGCCATTGTTTCCATTGCTTCCATGTCCGGTCTTGTCGGTAACCGCGGCCAGGCCAATTATTCGGCGGCCAAGGCCGGTTTGATCGGCGCCAGCCGGTCGGTTGCATCCGAGGTGGCCCGGCTGGGAATACGGGTCAATGTCGTTGCCCCCGGTTTGATCGAAACCGACATGATAAAAGAAGCGCCTGTGGAAAACATCAAAACCTTAATTCCCATGGCCCGGATCGGAAAGCCCCAGGAAGTTGCCCGGGTGGTTCGATTCCTTTGTTCCGAGGATGCTTCCTATATTACCGGCCAGGTGATCTCCGTAAACGGCGGTATGTTCTAGTGTGATACCCCATGAATATATTAAAAAAATCAATATGTTAAAAGCAAAATTTTTAAATCCCTTGCTCGGAACCGCTCTGCTGCTAACCGCTTTTATGTGCCTCGGTTGGGCCGACACCTGGGAGGGCATCAAAAAGGCTGCTTCAACCATCACGTCCGTCAGGGCCGAATTTGTGCAGGAAAAGCATATGGAAATCCTTGCCAGGCCACTTGTTTCCAGGGGTTTATTTTATTTCCAGGCTCCCAATTCGTTGCGCTGGGAATATCGATCCCCGGTTCAAAGTATTCTGCTTATGCATGACGGCAGAACAAAACGTTACCTCAAAAGAAACGGGGCCATTACCGAAGACGCCGGCGCACATCTGCAGTCCATGCAGTTGGTTTTACAGGACATCACCCAGTGGTTGAAAGGCCGATTTGAAGAGAATCCGGCCTTTAGCGCCAGTCTGGAGCCCGGCCGCAAAATCGTGCTGCGGCCCAAGGAGAAAAGCCTTGCCACCATGATTCAACGCATCGAACTCATTCTTTCGGATCGCCCCGGAATCATATCAGCCGTGATGATCTACGAAGGAGAGAATTCATACACCCGATTTGAATTTAAAAACACGATTCTCAACCAGCCCTTGCAGGATTCTATTTTTCGGAAAATTTCATGAAAACGTTCTTTTCCTTGCTGTTTACAGGGTGTGTTGCCGTTGCATGCAGCGCGCTGCCGGGGGTAAATCCTGTCGATATCACTTTTGGGACGCAACTCTCCCGCAAATGCGACAATTTGTTCCCAAAAGGAAAATGGCAGTTTGTGCATTCCATTGAAACCACGATGCCAGGCGGACAAAAGGGCCTCGTTATGGGGGTGATCGTCATATCTTCCGAGGATAAAACCGTCCAATGTGTCATCATGACCATTGAGGGAATCGTGGTCTTTGATGCCCGCTATGATCAGCGACTCGTCATTCAGCGGGCGGTTGCCCCCTTTGACTCCGAAAGTTTTGCCGAAGGCCTCATCAGCGACATTCAGCTAATCTTTTTTGTGCCGGAAGGCCTCCTATTAGAAACCGGAAAAGATAAAGACAGCGCGTCCATCTGCCGTTATCGAAAATCGGATGGACGGATTGTTGACCTCGTGATTCACGGGGATCGCTCGTGGCAAATAAAGCAATACAGCCGGCAATTGCACTTAACACGCACGGTAACCGCCTTTTTCAGCAAAAAAAATCCTGCCGCAGAACAGGCTGCGATACCCGTTCGACTGGAATTAACAGCACATGGTGTTGCGGGTTATAATTTGATTATGGATTTGGTGGAGGCCGTTCCGTTGGGGCCGTGAATATTTATTATTTTCCGGACCATCGTCCGGTAATGTAGCTGATTCAAATGTAATCCTTTTCCAATAAATTTCATTCATTATGGATTGATGAATTGAATGATACTCTCGGTTCATGCTATCATATTTTGAAAAGGCGTATTTACTCGATCTCATAACTTTTTGAAAGGAGGCAGAAAATGAAAATTTATCGAATCACCTGTCTTTATTTTTTTGCGATCGTGTCCATCGTGTCATTCCTGGCATGTGCCGGCAGCCCTGATAAAACTCAAAAACGTGAAAGCATACCCGGCGTTGAAAAAATCCAGTTGTCATCTATTGATTTAGTCCCGACGAGAACACCATTGGAAGGAAAATTTGATAATATCATCTTCCGCAGTTTTGAATCAACCGATCAGTTTGCGAAAGACTATCCATATGCATGTGAGAACTGTAAAGCTTCCATAATTGCGCAATTGGAAAGCAAAAAAACCTACAAAAACGTGACCGATGACGTCAGCCTAAACCTTCCCGGGAAGAGCATTTTTGTGGACCTGAAGATTGTCGACATGCGAATTGCAGGGGCTCAAGCGCGATTCTGGGGAGGGGCCTTTGCAGGAAATTCCTATATGGATGTTCTGCTTGAATTAAAAGAGGCCGACAGCGAAGTGGTCGTTCATAAAAAGGTGCTTTCAACGACCGGTAACGCTATGGCCGCAGCCTGGACTTTCGGTGCCAGTGACAGGAGTCTGCCTTCGGACCTTGGCACACTCATGGGAGAGTATCTCTATAAAATTGTTCCCGGCACACAATGAAATCATAATAAAATATGAAATTTAAGCTGATCTACCCAAAATGGCCAAAACTAGCACGGCAAACCGAATTTCATCTGCCGCCCCACGGTCCGGTTGTTTTTGCGGCGTCATTGCCGAATGACGTCGAAGTAAAGTTTATCGACGAAAATCTGGAGCCGATCGACGTTGATGACCCGGTGGATTTTGTCGGAATATCCATGATGTTAACCGTGCAGATCAAACGCGGTTTGGAAATCGCCGACACTTACCGGCAAAAGGGCGTCAAGGTGATCTTGGGCGGCATCGCCACCATGCTCCATGCCGAAGAGACTATGGCGCATGCGGATGCCGTATTCCTCGGAGAGTCCGAAGGCAAAATGGAAGGGGTCTTTGCGGACTTCAGAAAGGGTCAGCTGCAAAAAGTTTATAATTTTCTGGAGGACAGACCGCCCATTGAAACGGTGGGAACAGCCCGGCGGAATATCCTGAAAAGGGATCTGTATAACTACAGGGGCATCCAGATGGTGGATCTGGTGCATGCCTCCAGGGGATGCCGTTTTCATTGCTATCCCTGTGCCGTGGCCTATCTGGGCGGCAAAAAGTTCCGACCGAGACCTATTGAAAAAGCAGTCGAGGAGATGGCCGGCATCGACAATAATCGACTATTTCTGGTGGATAACTCCCTGGCCCAGGACACCCAATGGGAAATGGATTTGTTTCGGGAGATGATTCCTCTGAAGAAAAACTGGTGCAGCCATCCGATTGAGGACAAACCGGAGGTACTCGATCTGGCGGCGCAGGCCGGCGCGTGGTATGTTTACCAGGCCGTTTTTGATACCTCGGATTTAATCCGGGACAGGATCCAGCGCTACCACGACCACGGCATCGGGGTGGAAGGCACCATCCTTCTCGGGCTGGACCATCATAGTGAAGATTTTATCAAACGTCTGGTGGATTTTTTACTTGAGATTGAGCTTGATCTGGCTGAATTTACGGTATTGACACCCTTTCCCCACACCAAGGCCTATGATGATCTCAAGAATCAAGACCGGATCTTTTCTTACGACTGGAATGACTATTCCGCCGACAAGGTGGTCTATCACCCCAAGCAGATGTCGGCTGCAAAACTGCACGAAATGTTGCATTATGCCTGGGATACGTTTTATCAAGATGAATCTCAGGAATTGAAAATGTTCAATCTGTTTCAGCGGGTGATTCAAAAGGAAATGGCGAATAACACCTTTAGACCACGCAACCGGTCCCTGGCATCCCGTGCGTTCGGCAGAAAGGCGTAAAGGCCTATCGGCAACGAATAAACTCGGAAACATTTTTGAGACGGGTTCTAGACATTCTGTCTGTGAAAAAAAGTCGTGGTGACAGCGGTCTATAATTGTTCAAGGTCTTTAAATACATTCACGGTCTTTTGCCCCGCTATCCAGCGCTGATATCTTCCTTCCCAGCCGTACTTTCTAGTGGTTCGGCCGAGTATTATTTTCAGCAAGGGCCTGAAGGCATATATCCAAATCCCGGTCCATAAGGGGCCACGCCTTCTGACACGCTCCGACGGTTCCCACCACCCCAGGACTTTCTGACGGTGATACCAGACCAGATATTGCAGTTTGTCGGAATCAAGATGTTTCGTTTTCACATTGGCCCACATCCCATTGTACCATTTATATTCATGCATTTTTGTCACCAGGCCCTGCTCAATCAGATTCTGACGCATGCCGGTTTTGGGATAAGGGGTGAGAATCTGGCAATAGGCCGTGTCGGCATTTATTGATTTTAAGAACTGATAGTTTTCAATGATGTCCCCCTCTTCGTCATCCGGAAAACCGAAAATAAGCCCGGCAACCACCATGATGTCGTATTTATGGCAGATTTCGATGGCTTTGCGGGAGGCATTTACAATATTGCCTTTGCCGGCTGCAGCCAGATTCTTTGTGGATACATTTTCAATCCCCAAAAAAACGGTTCTCATGCCGGCCTGGGCCATCTTACTGACCATCGCTTCGTTACGCGACATTGAAATACAGTCAGCCTGGATGACTATGTTTAGATTTTTATAACGGCGTGCGATAATAGCATCACAGATTTCGATCACCCTTGCGGGATCCAGCACCAGATTATCGTCGACCACAAATACCCAGCGAGTCTTGCGGTTATAATAAATGTCATCCAGATTCTCCAGGACACGCTCAATCGGAAAGGTCCGGAAGTTTCGCCCATACATATGCCGCATGCTGCAGTAGTTGCAGGTGCGGGTACAGCCCCGGGAAGTTTCCATGACTTCTACCTTGGCGCTCATGATGTGGTACCCCCAGGTTAAACGCCTTTTATCCCGAATCGGCGGTTTAAGCCTGGACAAATCCAGCAACTCACCTCTCTCGTTGTGAATAAAATGGCCATTGCGTTTATAGGAAAGCGAGGCAATGTCTTCCAGCCGGTCTTTACCGATCATGGCATTGACCAGCCGGCGGCAGGCTTCTTCGCCTTCGCCGCGGATCATGAAATCAATTAATGCAGCTTCAGAGGATGCGGCAATCTCTTCGTGCATCAAGGTCGCATGATATCCGCCGATGACAATTTTTACATCCGGCAGCAGCTGTTTTATGAGTTTGACCAGTTTTATACAGGTATCATACTGCCACGTCATGGAGGATAGGCCGACTAAATCAGGACGTATTTTGAGCAGGGTTTTCGTTATATATTTTTTCAGTTGTCTTCGTTTGCGGATCAGGTCGATGATATAGATGTCGTGACCGTCGTCAATATTGCCGCCGAGACTGGCGATCCCGCAATTCGGCATGTGAAAGGCAGTCTCATGCATAATCACCGGGGCCACATCGGGCATGGACATCAATATAATTTTCATAACTCCTCGCTCCCACTGCTAATAAAAAAAACTAACAGTATCAAGTGGTTGGGTTTTCCTTTTGGGTTTCCAGCAACGACCGTACCTGAGACATTAATTCGGAAATTGAAAAATGGCTGCTCTGATAATCCGGTTCAATACCGGTGATCGGCTTGACGGTGATAACGTTGGGTACGAAGGTATTAAATAAAAACTTGCCGGGCGTAAACAATTTATCGGTGTTACTGATATACAGAACCTTAATGGGTGTCTGGCAAAGCCTGGCGATTTTAAATGCGCCTCTGTTGAGCCGGCCGATGGTACCGTCCCGGCTGCGGGTTCCTTCGGGGAAAATAAACAAATTGCCCCCCGACGCCAGATAACCGTCCATGGCGTCAATACGCTCAATCAACAACTCCGCCAGCTTGCCTTCAGAGGTTGATGGAATATATCCCGACTGTTTCAGCATCCAGCCAAAAATCGGTACCTTGAAAAAGGTGCTTTTCACAATGGTTTTATGCCGCGGGAACAAGGAAATCAACAATAGCGGATCCAGATAGGACAAATGGTTACAAACGATAACAGAGGACCTGATAGACTTGATTTCGTCTGCAATACGCCATTTTTGCCCCGGGATCAAAATTCGAATTAGAAAAAAGAAACCTTTGTAAAAATTGTGGTTCAATCGCTGAAAAGCATATTCGCAATTTTCAGAAAACAGGTATGCCGCCAGATAGAACGGCGAAAAGAAAACAATAAACCCCAGCGTAAAGTATCCCCAGAGCAGCAGGGTAACCATCAGGTCGCAAACCGGTTTCAGGTATTTGGGCAAAAAAGGGTTCACAGGTTCTGAGTTCACCGTTCAGGGTTATATCAAGATAGGTTCAGAGGTGCTGGGATCACCGCTCAAAGTTATTCTAAAACACCCGAACTTCTGAAATTCTGACCTCGGAACCCGGGCTTTATATTTTTTTTATTATCAGGCAGGTATTCACTCCGCCAAAAGCAAAATTTTGGATGGCCGCTGTACGAATATCAGCTTCAATAAGATCTTGCGCATGCTTGATCATGGCGCAACGCTCATCGATTTTATCCAGGTTCAAGGTCGGCGCTATAAAGCCTTCTTCCATCAGGTAGACGGTGATAATCGTCTCGATGGCGCCGCATGATCCCATGGTATGTCCCATATAGCTTTTCAGGCCGGTAACCACGGGCGAATCCCCGTATACCTTGCCCGCCGCCTGGGCTTCGATGGCATCGCCCATTTTTGTTGCAGTGGCATGGGCACTGACAAAATCGACCGAATCGGCGCTGACGGCGGCATCCTTGAGCCCCAGTTTTATGGTTTGGGTTATTCCGTCCATATTCGGCAGAATCAAGTCCCCGCCATTATTGTTGCAGGAAAATCCGATAATTTCGGCCAATATGGTTGCGCCTCGTTTTTTTGCGGATTCATATTCTTCTAGGAGCACGGCACCGGCCCCTTCTCCGACAACCAGGCCGTCTCTTTTTTCGTCGAAAGGGCGTGGCGTCAAATGGGGGGTCTTATTAAATTCGGTGGAGCATGCCAGCAAATTGTCAAACACGGCCACCGTGGTGGTGTCATACTCGTCGGCGCCTCCGCAAAGCATGGCGTCCTGCATGCCGTATTTGACCATTTCATAGCCAAACCCGATAGACTGACTGCTGGTGGTGCAGGCGGTGGATGACGAAATTACCCGACCGGTAATACCGAACATCTTGGTGATGTTTACCGCGGTCGTGTGGACCATGGATTTCAAGTAATCTACGGCCCCGATGGTGGAGAAGCTGGAAGATGATTCACTGAAAAATGATTTGTATATTTCCCTTTGAACGGTAGGGCTGCCGTGGGTTGACCCGAAAGCAACTCCCAGTTTCCCGGAGGCGATAAACTCATTATCCAGACCGGAGTTTTCTAAAACTTCCTTGGCCACCTGGCAGGCATAGTAAGATACCGGCCCCATGGTTTTACGGTGCTGACGTTTGAAATCGTAGTCGATCGTGTAATCCACTGTTCCGAAGACACCCGAGTGGATATGCTTTGAAAGTAGGTCGTCGGTTTTTAGTTTCTTTACCCCGGAAATCCCCTCGACAAGATGCCTGATAATTTCATCTTTGCCGTGACCGATCGGGGTTATTGCAGAGCATGCTGTAATGACGACTCTTCGTTTCATCCGGATACCGCGTTAAAAGAAGATTGTTTTTGAAGGTGCTGTCTGATTGAGCCCGACGGCGCCTCAGGTGCGGGTTTGCGCCAGCAGTTCAACATAGTCAAGGATCTGGTTGATGGTCCTGATTTCCATGGCATCCTTTTTTTCAGCCCGGGTCAGCTCAGAGCCGAGTAAAATTTCTATTTCTCTTAACAGCTCAATGGCGTCGATGCTGTCGAACTCATGGGCATCCCTCAGATCATCGTCAAGTCTGGGGTTCTCAATTTCAAATTGTTCGCTGAAAATTCTGATGATTTCAGATTTAATTTCGTCTCTTGTCATCGATCCTCATATTTGCGTGCGTATACTGAAATAGAACTGTTTAATATTACATATCTTACGGGAGTTCAAACGAAATTTTAATCGGTTAATTTCCGGCAGCCGGCTTTGTGGGGTCTGGTTTTAATAAGGGTCTGAAGTGGTACCATTGCAAGGGATGATTGCGAAGAGTTGCTTCGAGGATATCGGCGTATTTTTGAGCGGAGCGCTGAACGGTCTCAACTCTTTCTTTGCGAGAGGCGGCAGTCAGATAGATGGGCTCCGACATGGTAAACCGGTATCTATTTTTGGCAATACGAAATGCAAAAAAAATAAACACCGGGGCACCTGACAATAATGCAAATAAATGGGGTGCCTCCGGCAGTAATATCTCCTGCCCCAGAAATTTGACCGGGATCGTCCGTTGGTCCTTTTTCCAGACAAGATCCCCGGTTAGAGAAACCACTCCACCCGATTCGATAAAATTAATCCCTTCCACTAGATCCAGGGGAGAGCCGCCACCCTCATCTACCGCTATAATCTGGATATCGCTTTGAGCGAGAGTTTCCTTTTGTATCTGCTCGATTTGCTCTTTTTGTTTGATGCCCATGTAGAGAAGCAGCCGTAGGTTTTTCAATTTACGCTTGAGCAGGTGGGCGGCCACATCCCAGTTTCCCATATGCGACATGAGTAAAATGCCGCCCTTTCCCCTATCAATGGCGTGTTCAAGGTATTCAATGCCTTCTGACGTGTAGGTGATTTCGTCATATTCCTGGAGCAGATACCTGTCCAGAAAAACATGGGTGAAATTATGAAATTGTTGCCAGGTGCACCAGAGATGAAAGAGCCGATTGCGATTGGGGTACAGGGCCTGATAAATTTGGGTACTGTCGCCCACCCGGCGGGGGAAAAAAAGAAAATAACCCGTCGCCACAAACCAGGCAAACACCAAAAAAATCCACGAGCCCCATTTTGGAGATAGAAAGGTGATGGACTTATAAAATAATTTGCTCATTTCAATTACCAATTATCCGATTACAAATAACAGCCGATTGAGAATTTTCTCTTAATCGGGGAACTTTCGTCCACGTGTGAACGGATGAATCAGCAGCCGGCGCGTAATCAGCTGGTAAAACGTACGGGTGTTTCTCATAAAATCAACAAAGGGGCGAAAGTGAGATATCCTCAGCGGCCCTTTAGCATAACTAACACTGACAGGCACCTCGATTACCGGAATATTCGCCCAGGCTGCTCTTACCAGGATTTCGACCTCAAACTGGAACCGCCTGGCTTTTACGTCAAGGTTCATGGACTCCGGCAACGGATAGATCCTGAATCCGCTCTGAGAATCGGTCATCGCGGGGCCTCCGGAGATCTTTACCCAGAAATTGGAGAATTTTCGCCCAAAACTGCTGGTCCATGGGACATCCTGGCCGGTCATTGCCTGCCTCATTCCCACCACGAGGGGCCGTGAATTTTCCGGTATGGCCCGGATCAAATTCAACGCGTCTTGCGGGTGATGCTGCCCGTCAGCGTCGATGGTGATCGCCCAGTCCGCGATTTCAGACGCCCGGTCAAAACCGGTGATAAGGGCGGCTCCTTTGCCCCGGTTTTCCCGCTGACGCAAGAATTGAATGCCGTCGATATTTTTGATGCGGTCACTGCTGGAATCGGTTGATCCGTCATCTACCACGATTACCGGCAGATTGAGCTTCAGGGCATTTTTGATGACAGCTTCAATCATCGGCCCATGGTTATAAACGGGTATAACAATAGCGAATGCTCCTTTTGCTCTGATTCCGGAGTTATTATTTTTTTTATCAGGTGGCATTACTATTACTCTAAAACAGCCTTGCCAATAAACCAATCATTTATTTGGATGAAAGTTTCCGCAATGATTGAAAAAGAAGAAGGGCGGTGCCGAAAGGGGTGACATGATTTCTATACTGCCGGTGGCAAAAACGCCACAGCCCATGTGCCCGGGCCCATATGAACACCGGAAGTCAGAGAAAGCGGTTGCAGCATTATTTCAGCAGAGGGGTAACGCGCTTGAATTTCATTTTTGACCGTATCGTTGACCCAATCGCGATTATCGGAATACTCGAGCATGATAAACGGAGAGGATTCTTTATCGAAAGTTCCTTCAAGCTTATCAAGCGCGTAATTAAGCTGTCCGTTGCGATTTTTTACGGCCCCGACCTTCTTGGCACCTTCGGCGGTCGGGCTGATGATCGGTTTGACATGGAACACATCGCCGAAAAATGCGCTGGACTTCGCCAGCCTTCCGCCAGCCGCAAGATACTTGAGCTTGTCCAGGAAGACATATTCTTCACACTTTTCGACGGCTCTTTGTGCAAAATTTATCACCGCCTCCGGATCTCCGGTTTGAGCCGAATACCTGGCGGTTGCGATAACAATCACCCCCAGGCGACCGGATGCCGCTCCTGTATCGATGACGGTCAGGCGGTCATCCGGATCATTTTGGGCTTTCCAATCTACGGCCACATCATAATTTCCGGTAAAGACAGATCCCACACAAAGATACAGCACCTTAGGATACTGGGTTAAAACGCGCTGATAGTACTGGTGACGCTCAAATACAGAAGCCTGAGAGGTTGAAACCCGGACGCCCCGCCGCATGGTTTGGTAAAGCTCCTGGGGAGAAAAAAGGGTTTCAGGCAATGATTTTTCCCCGGCAATTATATAGCTGTCCAAAAGGGTCAGGCGCAGCTCACGGGAATCCTCCCGGGTTACAGAGCCGGCCGCATCCGTCATAATATGGATGGCACCCTGGCGGTGCAATCGGGTAAAATCCTTTATTTGAGAACCGATATTATCGTCGGTCCAATGGACCACATCGCCGAGAGATTCGATTTGCGTTTTAAATTCGCGGGAATTGCTGGTATGTAAATGAACCTTGAAATAGTCCCTATGGGGAATGATCACCACGCTTTCACCATACTGGCTGAGCCGGCTGACTTTTTCGTCTGCGTTTTCATCAAAATGGATGACCGTGTCAACACAGTAACCCTCTTCCATATCCACCTGATAGGATGGTGAGATTTCAAGCAATCCTTGAAATATTGCAGAAATCGGTCGAAATTCATTGTGCTGGCCGGCGAGGCTCTTGAAAAAACCCTCCAGAAAAATGAACATTCCCAGAGCACCGGAATCCACAACGCCGGCCTGCTTCAACTCTGGCAACAGCTCGGGAGTCGACTTTACGGATTCTTCCAGCAGGTCGATGATTTTGTCAACGTATTCAGCTTTATTTTCAAAAACACTTTTCCCCAAAAAATCAACCAACGTATCCAAAACGGTCAGCATCGTTCCGGGCATCGGCTTGCTGACGGCCTGCCAGGCCTGGTCTCTTCCGGACTTTGCTGCTTGAGCAAGGTTTGCATAGGAATCGGCGGTCAGAAATCCGGAAAAAAACTGAACCGCGATATTGCCTGAATTTCCCCGGGCGGACAGCAACAGTTTATGAATCGTATCTTCCAGATCTTTTTCCAGGTAGCGCAGCGGCGTAAGGCTGGTAATTAAATTGCGTCCTGTATCTCCATCAGCAACCGGAAATACATTTATGTCGTCCAGAACATCAGACCAGGCCGCAATTCTCTCGACACCTGCTATATGTGCTTTTAGAAAATCCGGCGTCATTGCTAAAACCCCAGTGCTTTGCGGATATCATCCGGTATTTCGAACAGTATTTCCATATCTGGATATTTTACTGCAACCTGCTCGCTTCTCCCCCCGGCGCACAGCTGGTTGTCTCTGATCAATCGAATTTCAAAATCGATGACAATCTTATATTCCGCCTCTGTTACCGTTGCCTTGCATTTAAACTCATCGCGGTAACGCAAAGAGACAATATGTTTGGTAGATGTCTTGGTAATGGGAAACAGATAATGGGTCTTTTTAAAATACTCCAGAGGATCGAATCCCGCGGCATAAAAGAGTTCCGCTCGGGTCGTATCGAAGTATTTCAAATAATTTCCATGCCATACCATCCGCATGGGATCCAGATCATAAAAAGGAACGGTGAATTGCGTTTCGTGGCTTTTAAGGTTTTGTCTGTTCATCAGCATAAAGTAGGGCAAAATATCTATTTATTCAAGTATCCATCAGCCCCGGTTAAGCCCGGTAAGATGATCGAGGATAAGCCTGGTTTATAAACCCTATTTAATCTAAGAAATCAACAGGTAATCAAACGGCCATGGTTTCATTGATCTGCATAATACGAATTTCGGTATTCGGATAGGTGCGTTTTACGCTTTTGATAAATGGCAGTATGCCACATAGGTTGTTGTCAAATCAAGTTTTGGTCAGGACAAATAATGGCTATCACAGGTTTTTATTGGATCTCGAAAGCTTTGAGTTCATTTTTTACTGCCGGGAATCGGATCTCCCGAGTCACGTTCAGCGACCGCTTGTTTGAAACCGACCTCCTCTGCGCGTTTCTTAAACCAGATGCCTTCAGGAGTATGTCTGGCC
>Ga0209536_100001213_pt1 | contig 42775 bp, 32 predicted proteins | sample DeeMarSeWOR28_12_FD_187461 | JGI IMG/M metagenome (GOLD analysis project Ga0209536, IMG submission 187461) | Marine sediment microbial communities from White Oak River estuary, North Carolina - WOR-2-8_12 (SPAdes) (version 2) | ecosystem: Environmental > Aquatic > Marine > Intertidal zone >...
TCGTCGATAATAAATATGTGTATGTCCGCGGTCTGGGAGAACGCTACAGCATCACCCAGCTGAACGGTGCCGAACTGCCCAGTTCCGACCCGGACCGGAAGGCGTTCCAGCTGGACCTGATCCCGACAAATCTGCTGGATAACATCAAGACCATCAAGACCTTCACACCGGACAGGCCGGGAAATTTTACCGGGGGTGCCGTTGATATCGGCACCAAGACGTTTCCGGACGAATTCACGATGAAACTGAAGTTCGGAACCCAGTACAATTCCCAGACAACCGGCAATGGTGACTTTTTGTTCTACGAAGGCGGCACCAAGGACTGGCTGGGCTTTGACGATGGAACCCGTGCAATTCCGGATGTACTCAAAGATCCCCAGAAGATCCCGCTACCGGCCGAAGCTAGGTTTGACGGTGAAAAAGCGGCGCAACTCAACAGCTATTCGAAATCCTTTAACAACATCATGAATGTACAGACCAATACGATGCCGGTAAATATGGGCTTCGGCGTATCGGTCGGTGACCGCATCGGGCTCGGCGAAAGTTCGACGCTGGGGTATCAGACGAGTCTGACCTATGCCCGGAACTACAGCTTTTATTCAAACGGAGAAGTGGGGCGCTATCGGTTGAACCAGTCCGCCAATGTTTTGAATCCGCAGCTGCTGCTAAAGGATTCCAAGGGTACACAGGAAACCAGCCTGGGTGGTCTTGCCGATGTCACCTTTAGTATTACACCCGAACAGCAGATCGGTGTTAATCTGTTCTATTCAAGAAGCGGCATCTCAACCGCGCGTTATATGTATGGTCAGTGGCCGCAGGAAATAGATGATGAGAACCGTCCGGTCAGCAACCGTGTTTTGTCGTATGTCGAACGTGAGATCAACTCGGTCCAGTTCAAGGGCGAACATTTCATCGCCCCGCTCAACGGCCTGAGTGCAGACTGGACGGTCACACTGGCAAGCACCAAGCAGGACGAACCCGACCGGCGGCACATCTTTGATATCACCAATATTTCAAATCCGGACGATCCGTTCTACACGATCGTCGGTTCCAACTTTGACGATCCGGCGCGCTACTGGCGGTTCTTGTCCGATCGCGCCAATACCTACAGCCTGAATTTTTCAATGCCGTTTACCGGCTGGTCGGGATTGAAGAACAAGGTGAAATTCGGGTTCAACCAGCAGGATTCCAAACGCAGTTTCAGTGAACGGGTCTTCTCCTGGTATGCCGTCAACTCGATATATAATGAAGTGGGCGGCGATCCCTCACAACTGTTCGATACCGAAAATAATGGCATAACTTCAATCGATACACTCGCCGGTGGCAGTTTAATACGGTATAATTTTGGCAACACCGTATATGATTTTTCAAAGCCAAAGAATAATTATCTTGGCGATCAGACGATCCGGGCTTTATATGCAATGATCGATCTGGCGATAACCGGAAATTTCAGATTTATCGGCGGTGCCCGGTACGAAGTGACCCGCATTACGGTCGAAAGCAACGATGAGTTGCAGGAAGTGGGTAAAATAGAAGAAAATGACTGGCTGCCTTCGCTGAATTTTATATATGCACTTTCGGAAAATATGAACCTGCGCCTGGCCGGCTCAAAGACTCTTGCGCGACCGAATTTCCGTGAACTGGCACCCTATTCAACCCAGGAATTCGTCAATGACTTTATCCTGCGCGGGAATCCCGCCCTTAAACGCACCAAAATCAGCAACCTTGATTTTCGCTGGGAATGGTTCCTGAATCCGGGGGAAGTCCTGGCCGTAAGTGCCTTCTATAAGGAAATGAAAGATCCGATCGAACAGGCCTTTGCCACCGGTACCACGCAGTCCAATCCGATCGTCGAATATAAGAATGTTCCAAAGGCCACCCTCAAGGGGCTTGAATTTGAGCTCCGGTTTGGCCTGGGCCATTTCACGGAATCACTGAGCAACTTTTCACTCGGATCAAATCTGTCGCTGATCGATTCGGATGTCGATATCGCCCGGAGCGAACTGGATATCACCCAGGGTATTGACTCGACCGCCAACACGACCCGGAATTTACAGGGGCAGTCTGACTATATTATTAACGTGGATCTTTCCTATTCAAATCAGGACTGGGGTACAACCGCCAGTCTCTATTATAATATCTTCGGAGAGCGGCTGGCCGTTGTTTCGGCTAACATCACACCCGATGTCTATGAACAGCCGACCCCGCAGCTGGATCTGATCATATCGCAAAGGGTCTGGCAAAACTTCTCCGCCAAATTCACGATCCAGAATATTCTCGATCGGGACTACAAAAAGATCTATCGTTATCTCGGACAGGAATACATCTATCAGTCCTATACCCGTGGGATCAATTACGCGCTGCGCTTTGAGTATGAAATATGATCCTAAAAACCCCAACACCTAACATAAAATGGAGGATGTATTGATGCAAAAGATTTTAACTGTAATGCTGCTGTTGATGATACCATTGATAGCCATGTCCGCAGATGTGACGGTAAAAGATGATATCTCAACAGACGTAACCTGGACGTCCGACAATGTATACATTCTTGACGGTCTGATCTTTGTCGACAGTCTGGCAACCCTGACAATCGAGCCGGGGACGGTCGTAAAGGGCCTTCTGCAGAATAACATAACCACCGGTGATGGTGCCAGTGCGCTGGTCGTGCGCCGCGGCGGCAAACTGATCGCCGACGGAACGGCCGAAGCGCCGATCATCTTCACCAGCGAACTGGATGATCTTGCCAATCCCGAAGATCTGGGCGAAGCCGACCGCGGCTACTGGGGCGGTGTGATCCTTTTAGGCCGTGCGACGACCAACCAGCCTACGACCCAGAACCAGATCGAAGGTATTCCGCCGGAACTGAATGCGCTTTACGGCGGCACCGACGATACCGACAACTCGGGTGTGCTGCGCTACATATCGATCCGTCACGGCGGTTTTTCGATCAGCGGCCAGCCGGGCGATGAGATCAACGGCCTGACGATGGGTGCGGTTGGCTCGGGCACGACGATCGAGTATATCGAAGTCTTCGCCAATTTTGATGACGGCTACGAATGGTTTGGCGGAACGGTCAATACCAAATACCTGGTGGCGGCGTTCTGCGGCGACGATGCTTTTGACTACGATCAGGGCTTCCGCGGCAAACATCAGTTCTGGTTTACCATCCAGGGCCAGGATGAAGCCGGCCGCGGCGGTGAGCATGACGGTGGCGACGATGATGAGACCGGCACCCCGTATGCGATACCGCTGATTGCCAATGTGACCTATATCGGCTCCGGCGCCGCGACACAGGGTGTGGCCGGTGACGGCAATGACCGGGCGCTTTATTTCCGTGACAACGCCGGCGGCAAGTACTGGAGCAGTGTGTTCACCGAATATGTCGGTGTCGGCGTCAAGGTCGAGGATCTGGCTTCCGGTGAGGACAGCCGTTCCCGTCTGGAAGCGGGCGATCTGCTGCTGCAGAACAACTACTGGTGGAATTTTGGTGCCGGCAATACGGTCGGTGACATCGCCAGCGGCGATGCGTGGGTGGCCGACAGCCTGGTGGCCAGGGGCAATACGGTTGCCGATCCGCAGTTGCGCGGGATCAGCTGGACCAAGGGCGCCAACGGACTCGATCCGCGGCCGCTGTTTGCGAGCCCGATCACATCCGGAGGCATTCAGCCCGGCGATGCATTCTACACCCAGGCTGCCTATCTGGGCGCATTTGATCCGGACAGTCCACTCTGGACGAACGGATGGACAGCGTTGCATGCACTGGGATTTACCGGCAATCTTGAGGGAGGACCCACTTCAATCGCAGAAGAAAGGCTGACTTCAGGTGTCACAACCTTTGCATTAAGTCAGAATTATCCGAATCCATTCAACCCGACCACCAATATCGACTTTTCGATTGCCAAATCGGGATATGTGAATCTTACGATTTTCAATACCCTGGGCCAGAAGGTTGCCACCCTGGTGGATGGCAACCGCAGTGCCGGAACCTATACGGTGCGCTTTGATGCGGCGGATCTGCCGACAGGATGGTATATCTACCGTCTGCAGACCGAATCAAATGTAATGGCCCGCAAGATGCTGCTTATCAAATAGCCCTCCAAAAAACCCTGGGCTACCCAAGGCGATGCAAGAACCCTCCTTAGCATCGCCTTTTTTATTTTCTGGATAATTTCAAGTAGGCTATTGAACAATGGCCAAAGGCAAAAGTTTAATTGGCGATCAAAACCTGATCCGCGACTAAACGATTAAGCAGTGTAACAATTCAATGATTTAACTGATATATGAACAAACTCACAGATTAAACAGCTTCCTGTTATCCTCAATATCCGCCTGTTCTTTCAGGTAATTATACCATTCGGTAAATGCCTGGTTTTTCTTGCGCACCAGCAAGCGCTGCCGGATGGGTTCATGCTGTGCCATATATTTAATTGAATCGAAGTCGGTCTTATACAGCAATTTTTGCCAGTAAATACCACGATTTGTTTCGATTTTACCGGATATCTCACCAGGATCCAGTGAAAAAGCGGTAGCATTGAATACTGGATCCAGTCCAAGACCTGGTACACTCCCGCGTAAAGTGAATTCACTGGTTGTATCCGTACGGACAACATTGCCCGTATCCCGGCTCACAATTGTCTTGAAATCGGCGCCAGTGGCTAAATCCGGTTCAAACTGATCGGCATAGGATCGTGTCAGAGATTTCTGTCGTTCAACACGCAGACGATTGGTAATCGTGGTATTCACATCCTCAAAAGGCTTCGGCCCTGCCGGTGTTATCGCATCCAGCTTAAATACAGCAAAGCCGTTCTCAAGATAAATGACGTCACTGACCGCATTTATTGAATTCTGAAAGGCAAACCGCGCCGCCTGCAGACTGCGGCCGATTCCGGGTATAAAACTGGTTTCTTCATTAATAGGTCCGGTCTTTTTGATTTCATAGTCGTTGCTCGTTGCCTGGATTTCAAACCCGTTGATACTGGCATCTTCGGCAAAAAAAGCTGCCCGGCTTTCAATTTCCTCTCTTGTGGATGGACCTGGTGCGATTTTCAGAAGAATATGGCTTACCTTGACCTGTTCCTTGCCATCCTGAACACGTTTATCTTCGATATGTATCAGGTGGTAGCCAAACTGTGTCTCCACCGGTCCGACAATTTCGCCCACCATTCCGTTAAAACAGGCATCCTCAAACGGTTTTACCATCGCTCCACGTTCAAAAAAATCATACCGGCCGTGATTGGTTGCCTTGGCGGGGTCTTCACTGTATTCATCAGCCAGTTGATTGAAATCTTCGCCATCCGCCAACCGGTTGCGTATATCACTGAATTCCGCCATAACACGAGCGGTGTCTTTTGCGCTGGGATTAAGCGGGAAGTCTACATAGGACAAATTACGCGTCTCTTCCTGGTGAAATTCGGATAAATTCTCATTGTAGTATGCCAGAGCTTCTTCCTCACTAATTTCAATGTCCTGTGTGCGAAATTTGGCAAAAGGGACCTCCAGATAGGAGACCTTGGCCTTTAATTCAGTATCTTTGAACTCAGATTCGATCTCGGATTCGCTGATCCGTACCGAAGCGGTAATCAGATTCTGAAGCTTCTGGAAGGGCAGCTGTGCGCGGTAAAACTCCTCGATCTGAATCCAGGGCATCTGTGGATTACCAAACGATGCATAATACTTGTTCCAGTCAAACACACCATTGGTTTGAAAATTTGGATTATTGCGGATCTCTTCCAGAGGATAATGACGTATCTGATATACAATTTCAGAATCGGTTACGGCAATACCAAGACGATCGATTTCTTCCTGAAATATGACCCGCTGAACGAATTGATCCCATACCTGCGAACGCAGATTTTCGAGCTGGCTGTCATTTAATTCGACATCCCTGCGCTGCCTTTCATTCTGATATAACTGCTGATACATATCACTGAACATTTCATAGGTCAACTCTTCACCGTTTACCACTCCGACAACGTTTTGACGGCTACTCAATCCCGTATAATCCATCCCCCACTCAAACACCATCAGACCGATAAAGGAAAGGGCGACAATGATTATAAAAATTTTACTGTATTCACGCAATTTGGTCATCATAGCGGGTATCACTCCTTAGCTGACGTTCACTTTAAAAATTATATAAATAATAATTTACTCTTATTGATGGCTGAATTCAACTCAAATGGTTTAAAATAAAGGTGATTTATTTTGCCTGAAAAAGTTGATTTAATTAAGTTTATGAATAATGGATAAATTGGAATACGTGCTTCTCCGATTGTTGTACGGGATATTTCAACTGTTTCCTGTCTCGATCGTAAAAGCTTTGGCGCATGGCATTACCTTTATCGTCAGGGTGATCCTAAAATACCGGTACACAGTGATTCTGGAAAACATTATGCAAGCGTTTCCAGGTTTGAGCGAATCCGAACAAAAGCGCTTGATGCGTGCATCCTATCGCCATTTTATTTACCTGTGGATTGAATTACTAATCACCTGGCGCTTAGATGATTCGTACTTTACAGAAAATTTCGAATCGGATGACATGGCACAGATAACTGGCATTGTCGGCGAAGGTAAACCGGTCATCCTTGTAGGTGGTCATTTGGGAAATTTTGAATGGCTGGGGTATTTTCTGAGCAGGCATATTCCCGGCCTGTATGCCTTTATGAAAAGGATCCACAATCCGTATATTAATGAATTTATGATCAGCAACCGCCGGCGTATGGGGTTATCGCTCATTACTGTGGACAGGAGTGCGTTTAAAAAGGGCCTGGCCATGTTAAAATCTGGTAAATCCCTGGCGCTTCTCGCCGATCAGGATGTCGGGGAGCGGGGGATATTTGTCACGTTTCTTAATCGGCCGGCAGCTACCGCTACCGGCACCGCTATCTATCATCGCCAAACCGGTATACCTGTTTTTCATTGCGCGGCAATACGAAAGTCATTCGGAAAATTTTCTATTTATGTTGAACGGATTCCCGATCAGTCGCCAGGAAATGATAAAGCAATGGATATTTTCTCGTTAACCCAGAAACACACCGCGCTTCTCGAACAATTGGTGAAACGTCATCCGGAACAGTACTTCTGGAGTCACCGGCGCTGGAAGAGCAGGCCGGAAAATGAAGAATTGGAGCTGTACAAACAGTATTCAGACAGGTATCGGAAAATGATGGTATGAAACCATCCTCTGCTCTGATCATCCAAACAGCCTTTCTGGGGGATGTAATTCTGACAACCCCCCTGATTGACGCCCTGGCGCAGGCATATCCAGGAATATTCATCGATTTTCTAACCATTCCGGTTTCGGTCAATACAATTGAAACGCATCCCGCTCTTCGCCATATTTTTGCCTATGATAAAAGGGGCAATGATGCCGGGCTGTCCGGGATACTGCGTATGGCCAGGATGCTAAAGCAGCAGAACTATGATATCTGCCTTTGTCCCCACCGTTCTTTAAGAAGTGCTTATCTTACTTTCCGGACAAAAGCAAAAATAAGAATTGGCTTTCATAACAGCAGTTGGCGTGGTGGTTTTACTGATTTAGTCCCGTACAGGCAAAACCACCATGAGATTGAACGAAATTTATCACTGTTAAAACCTTTGGATATTTCCCTCCCGCTCTCAAAGCCGACCGTGGTTCCCGATACGCATGACCGGCATATTGTTGAACAGCAAGTGAATACACATGCACCCGGTCAACAGAATACATTGTTCGCTGTCGCACCGGGATCCATTTGGCCCACCAAACGATGGCCAAAAAGACATTTCGCAGATTTCTGTAAACGACTTATAGCGCAGGGATGGATACCCGTTCTAATCGGCAGCGAAGATGATTATGCGCTTTGCTCGGAAATTGTAAAACTGGCGGGAGGCGGGATGAATCTTGCTGGTAAAATCTCAATCCGGCAGACTGGTTACCTGCTTTCAAGGTGCAGGGGTTTATTAACCAACGATTCGGCTCCGTTGCACCTGGCAATGGCATTCGATATCCCGGTGTTTGCCATCTTTGGTGCGACTATACCCGAATTCGGTTTTGGACCCTTCGGCCCAAAAGGCTTTGTCCTGGAACGAAAGGATGTTGGCTGCCGTCCCTGCGGTATCCATGGTGGGAAAAAATGTCCTGTGAAGACCTTTGAATGCATGGAACAAATTAACGCCGATGAAGTTTTCACAAAAGTGAATACCTATTTTGCTACTGTAGATAAAAGTTTTTAATTATCACCGTATTAACCATGTATTTAACGCAGGAGAGACTTTAAACACGATATCCGATGGCCCTTATTATTAAAATCAATCCGGAGAATCCTGAAAAATCAGTGCTGCAGAAAGCCGCTGAACTATTGCGGCAGGGGGGCATCGTCGTCTATCCGACCGATACGCTTTATGGTTTAGGGGCCAGCATCACAAGTAAGGAAGCAATGGATCGCCTGTTTCGTATCAAAGGCAGAGGTAAAGAACGGCCGGTTTCTCTGATGATTAATTCGATCGAACAATTGACCAGAATTACCGGTCCGCTGAAGCCGGAAGAATTACGTCTGACGGAAATTTTATTTCCCGGTAAGATCACCCTGATCACACCTGTACGCCGTAAAGTAGAGATTCGAAAAATGGAACATTTACACCGCATTGGATTCCGTATACCCGACTACCAGCTCTGTCATAGCCTCGTGAAACTGAATGGCGCTCCGATTACTACGACCAGTGCCAATATAGCTCAACAAAAAAACCTGAATACCGTTCAGGAAATAGCCGAGGTTTTTGAAAATCAGGTAGATTTATTGATTGATGCCGGACCCGTCCGGTCAAATTTTGGTTCTTCCGTATTGGATATTTCCTTCAGCCCCCCTGTGTTGGCCAGAGAAGGGGATATACCGCACAGAATTATAGAGAAAAAAATTGGCTATAAGGTTCACAGGCAATACCCGGATAAATACCACATTACGTTCATCTGCACCGGAAATATCTGCCGTTCCCCCATGGCGGTTGGTATTTTGCGGAGAGCATTGGAACAAACCAAATACCGCAAAATAGTGCATGTCGATTCTGCGGGAACGCTTTATCTACCAAGCACACCTGCGGCACTCGAGGCGATTGAGGTATCAGAGCAAATGGGGATTGATATCGGCAGCCACCTTTCCAAACCACTAACCGTTGAAATTGTACTCAAATCCGATCTGATCATATGTCTGGCACTGAATCATTATCAGGGTCTTGTTGCACAATATCCTGCTTTCCGGGATAAAATATTTTTACTGAAGCAATGGGACAGAGATATCAAGCTTATAAATCCATCCGTCGCGGATCCCATCGGTCATAACAAAGATTATTTTCAGCGGATTTTCAACGAAATTGAGCGGGAGATTCAGAGACTTATTCCGGAGATTTCCCGGCGTATCAAGGAATTTATCCGTATCCATCCAAATTCCGGAATTTTTTGAATTGATCATATATTTGACTAAATTATCTGTAAACTGAGCGCATTTTATTATAAACAAACAGGCCGTAACAGCGTGTTCGGCTGACTGCAACCGAATAGCTTTGTATGGTTGTGTAACGAAGTATATATAATGGGATCTGACCATGCATGTGATAAATTCCATTTTAATGATCGGTATTATTTTTATGTACACCGCTCCGCAGGATTCGGTCAATACAGATTCGCTTAAAACCGCTTCTGACAGCCTGATGGTCGATACCGTAAAACAAGTTGAACCGGCGCCAAGCAAGAAAAAGGCTATTCGTCCAAAAGTTAGCAATATTCCATTTAAGATTGGAGAAAAGCTCACCTTCGCGCTGCGTTACGGTTTTATCAGGGCCGGAACAGCAACGATGACGGTAAAAGGGGAATCCACCATCAGAGGTAATCCTGTATATCATATACAAACCACAGCTGAGTCGGCTGCTGGTTTCAGCTGGATATACAGAGTTGATGACGTTATCGATAGTTATATGGATAAGGGTGGCTTATTCAGCTGGAAATTTGATAAACGGTTGCGTGAGGGCAGTTATAAAATCGACCTACTGATCGATTATAATCCGCTTGATACCATCGCAAAAGTAGATTATACCCGCTATGACAGGCGTATGCGGATCACCGATGAATCATTATATGATGTGACCGCGCCACCTTATTCCTATGATGTACTTGCAGCATTCTATTACACCCGGACGCATGCATTGGACACGGGAAAATCCATATCCATCGTCAATCACGATCATAAAAAAGTATATAATCTTCTGGTAAAGGTCCACAGACGTGAGACGATTGAGACGGATGCCGGTACATTCCGCTGCCTGGTTGTTGAACCGCTGCTGCAGGGAGAAGGAATATTTCAGCAGAAAGGGCGCCTGGTCGTCTGGATGACCGATGATAAGTTTAAAATCCCGGTTCAGATGGAGTCAGAGATTGCCGTTGGATCAATCACCGCTGAACTTGAGGAGATTTCCGGTATCAATGAGAATATACCGGCGATGATAGCAAAGCATGACTAAATATAAAAAACTTTCCTTTGAAAATGTAAAAACCTATCCACTGGCTGACCGCAAGAGCAAGGTCACGGTAAATGATTTTGCCAAGATTTTACCGGATAATCCAACGTTCAAAGAATTTTTTGAAAGCCTGCCGAATATTTTATACGGAAAGGATTTTAGTGCGTTTATCAATGCATATGCCGAGGCAATCCGGAAGAAGGCTTATGTAATTTGGATGATAGGTGCCCACGTGATAAAAGTAGGCCTCAGTCCACTGATAATATCAGCAATCAAAAAAGGCTGGATAAATCATCTTGCCTTGAATGGCGCCGGTGTAATTCATGATGTGGAAATTGCTATCTGGGGCGCCACTTCCGAAGATGTGGCAGCCGGGATCCAGAATGGTTCATTCGGCATGGCTGAAGACTCAACCCGGCTGATCAACGATGCCGTAAGCCGTGCTAAGGGAAAGTCAGGATACGGGGAAGCTGTCGCACAGCAATTGTCGGAACAGGGTGGCGCAAATCTGGAGCTGAGCCTGCTTTATAATGCATACCGGTATAATATCCCTGTCACGGTCCATTCCGCTTTGGGAACCGAAATTATCCATCAGCATCCCGGTGTCGATGCCAGTGCTGTCGGTGATACGTCCTGGACGGATTTTCAAATATTCTCCCATTCTGTATCCAACTTGAATGCCGACTCGGTGGTTTTAAATATCGGATCAGCCGTAATCATGCCTGAGGTATTTTTAAAGGCACTAACCGTGGTTCGCAATCTCGGACACCAGGCTTTTGGCTTTACCACCGCCACGTTTGATATGATCCGGCATTATCGCCCAACCGTTAATGTGGTCGAAAGGCCGACTCAGAATACCGGAAAAGGATATTATCTCATCGGTTATCATGAAATTATGATCCCCATGCTGCTCGCCGCCCTTGCCAGTAAATTATCCTGATCTCCATCAGCCTGCACAATCGATAATCCTGTTAATCCGCTTGCCCGGCTTTGCCGGGTGATTTAAGGGTAAATCAGATTACAGGTCTAATCGATATTTTTTTAATATCTAGGAATATTCTCACTTAAAATCATATTATTTATGGGTAGTTAAGGTAATTTTAAACTATTTACGATCCGGAGGACTGACATGGTGAACAAATCCGTTGATTTATCTTTGCTGATCGGCGCCAGCAACGGATCAGTTGCCGACAGCACAGAAAATTCCTCCGGTAGGATTAGATGTTACCCAATTTTGTAGAATTCTAAATAAAATAAGGAGATTTTTGTATGCCATTCAAATTACCCGAATTATCGTATGCCTATGATGCACTTGAGCCATTCATTGACAGGCAGACAATGGAAATCCATCACCAAAAACATCACAATGCGTATGTGAGTAAACTGAATGCTGCCATCGAAGGGCATGGAGATTTGCACGTGAAATCGATTGAGGATCTTCTGAAATCGCTGAACAGACTCCCGGATAATATCCGCACAGCGGTACGCAATAATGGAGGCGGCCATTATAATCATACCCTGTTCTGGAGCATAATGGGACCTGGGAAAGGGGGGCAACCTGCCGGCAAGCTCGGTGAAGCGATCGATGAAGAATTTGGATCGTTCGAGAATTTCAGAGAAGATTTTTCCTCGGCAGCAGCCAATCGTTTCGGCAGCGGCTGGGCATGGCTGGTAATCGATGAAGCCGGTAAACTGGCCGTGAATTCGACAGCCAACCAGGATAGCCCTATCTCCGTAGGCCAGATTCCGATTCTCGGTCTTGACGTCTGGGAACATGCCTATTATCTCAAATATCAGAACCGCCGTCCAGAATATATCGAGAACTGGTGGAATGTGGTAGACTGGGATTCAGTCAATGAACTGTATCAAAGTACTCGGTAATAGACAGATATCACTTTCAGAAAGCCTCCAAACTCGCCGGAGGCTTTTTATTTTTATGCGCTTGCGGTTATTTGCCCTTATTTAGTATCTTAACCGACCATCTGAATACTTCAGTGATATACCAGACAGGGAAAATCCTGCTGAATAAGTTAGGGAATGGTAGTCAAAAGGATAAGAATATCTGTTTAAATGCAAAAAAACGTGAAAAAATTGGGATTTTTTGGCGCTCTTAGCCTGGTAGTCGGAAATATAATCGGAATCGGTATATTTACGACAACCGGTTATATGGCAACTCATATACACAATGGCTATCTGATATTACTGGCCTGGATGGTCGGTGCAATTTATGCCTGGAGTGGCGCAATTGTCTATGGTTTGCTTTCCAGAGCCTACCCGATTTCAGGGGGTGATTATCAGTATCTCAGTCGCATGGTGCATCCATTTACCGGTTATTTATTTGGCTGGTCTGCTTTTTTTGTGACCTATTCGGGTTCTGTCGCAGCCCTGGCAATTGCTTCAGCATACTATCTTGACGGCACACTTCTAATTGTCGATTTTGACCGAGTTTTATTCATGGTGGGCAGCTTCGAGATAACACTGATAAAGGTAGTTGCAATTCTGGCCATTATATTGTTCACCTGGATTAATTATCGCGGTATTATTGTTTCGGGAAGATTCCAGATAATGTTGACCGCAGGCATTTTAATACTTCTGATCGGATTCGCCGTAGCAGGCTCATTCTCGGCTGAAATCAATCCGGCACGCTTGCTCCAGCGGACCGAAACTCCGGAACAGGTATCAGGCTTCCTCACTGCATTAATTGCCGTTCTGTTCTCCTATATGGGTTGGACAACAGCGGTTTATGTGGCTGAGGAAATCGAAAATCCACGCAACATTCTGCCAAAGGCGCTACTGGTCGGCGTTATTCTGGTTGCAATTATCTATATCTGGATAAATGTCGTGTACCTTTTGAGCATGCCACTTTCGGAAATGACCGGTGTGGTAAATATTGGAAGTTTGATTGCGATACACCTCTGGGGCGAATCAGGCCAGGTGATTGTTTCACTGTTGATACTGGTTGCAGTGCTCAGCTCGTTAAATTCGACGATCCTTTCCGGTCCCAGAATTTATATGGCAATGGGTCGTGATGGTTTTTTGATGGGTAAAACGGAAAAACTGCATCCACGATTCAAGGTTCCGCATGTCGCTATCATCTGGCAGGCAGTCTGGAGCATTATCCTGGTTCTAAGCGGCAGTTTCAATCAACTCCTTTCATTTGTCGTGTTCGTAGTGGTTATTTTCTCCGTTCTTGCCGGAATGATGGGATTGCGCATTGGAATTGCACAGAAAGAAACATCCCGTTGGCAGTTATTCGGCGCAACATTTTACATTCTGTTCTGCCTGGTCATCATGGTAAATACCCTCTGGCAGCAAATGGTTGAGTCATTGATTGGTCTGGGAATCCTTCTGCTGGCTATTCCGTTTTATTATTTTGAACAGCGACGAAAATACCGGCTAAATGCCTGATATATAATAGATTATTGACACATTTCTCTTGCAAACATAATTTTATAATATTAAATTATTTATTCGTTAAAAGTGGGTTTAAAGCCCACTTTTTTATTATGAGTAACAGTAAATGGAACAGGAAATTCGCACATACATCAAACCGGTCTGTGATGAGCATGGTGCTTACCTGCTTGATGTGGCTGTTCATGGCGCTGGCAGAAACCGGATTATCCGGATTGTCGTGGACACCGCCAGCGGCGTGACATTGAATGAATGCGAATATCTCAGCCGTGCGTTTTCGGATATCTTCTTCCGTAAAAACCTGTTCGACGGCAATTACAAACTGGAGGTTACCTCTCCCGGAGTAAACAAATCCCTTGAGGCGGATTATGAATTTGAGCGAAATATCGGGCGTTCTTTAAAAATTGAATATTATGATGAGCATGAATCCAAAACGGTGACCGGCATGTTAAAACGGTATGAAAACGGTGTGATAGAGCTTGAGTTGCCTTCCGGCACGGTGCTCATCGCACGTAAAAATGTAATAAAAGCGAATGTAAAACTAAAATGGTGAAGTTAGGACGGATATGAACAGCGAAATCATTGAAGCAATCACTCAGATAGCGCGTGAAAAAAAAATTGATAAAGACAGTCTGCGTGATATGCTGGAAAATATCTTTACCCAGATGATCATAAAAAAATATGGTGCAGCTGATAATTTTGATGTCATTGTGAATATCGATAAGGGCGATATTGAGATATTTCAGGAAAAAACTGTCGTCGATCAGGTTCAGGATCCGGTTACAGAAATCGATCTGCAATCAGCCCGTCGTACCGATCCGGATATCGAATTGGGGGAGGATTTTGTCGAGGTTATCAATCCGGAGTCCTTTGGAAGACGCCTGATCGTAACCGCCAAGCAAAACCTCAACCAGAAGATCAGAGATTTCGAGCGGGAAAATATTCTCGGTGAATATGAAGGCAGGATAGGTGAAATTATAATCGGTGATATACGCCAGGTCAACAAACGGGGTATGTTTATCAATGTCGATAAAACGGAAGTTTTTATGCCGCGGGAGGAACAGATCCACAGTGAACGAATGCGTCGCGGGGATACTCTGCGCGCTATTGTCAAAGAAGTCCGCAATGATGCAAAGGGTTCGGAAATAATTGTCTCTCGCGCCGATAAAAAGTTTCTGATACGTCTGTTTGAACTGGAGGTGCCGGAAATATATGACGGTATAGTGGAAATTAAGAACGTCGCCCGTGATCCCGGCGAGCGGTCGAAAATTGCCGTTGAATCGATCGATCGTCGGGTTGATGCCGTCGGCGCCTGTGTCGGAATGAAAGGCGTGCGTATCCAGGCCATTGTCCGTGAGTTGAACAATGAAAAGATCGATATTGTAAACTTTTCGTCCGAACCCACCATCTTCATCAACCGGGCTATGACACCGGCAAAACCAATTAAAATCATTGTCAATGATGATGAAAAAATGGCCGTAGCGATCATCTCCGATGATGAAATGGCACTGGCAATCGGGAAAGCCGGTCAGAATCTGAGACTTGCCTCGCAGCTCACCGGCTATCAAATAGAACCTGTCAAGGAAAGTGAGTATCAGGCCCAGGTTGACGAGGATTATCTGGCACTGGAAAAAATTAATGATTTACCTGAGAGCATTATTAAACGGCTGCAGGGAGCCGATGTGCGGAATAAAAGTGAAATCATCGATCTCGGAATGGAAGGATTGATGCAGATACCAGGCATCGGAAAAAAAACCGCAGAAAAGATTTTAGATATTGTCAGTAAGATTGAAAAATCGCCAGAACCTTCTATGGAAGAAGATTCGTTGAATTAAAACCGATTGGAGTATGCATGTCTGCTGCTGGTAAGAAATACAAATTATTCAAGGTCTGTAAAGAACTCAATGTCGGCATGGAAACGCTGAGTTCATTCCTTCAATCGAAAGGGGTGGCTATTGCAGGTCCGAACACCTCTTTTTCTGAAGATATATATAATGAAATACTGGCAAATTTTGCCCGGGAAAAGGAGATTGCCGATAAACTTCATCTGCGCAAGACCAAAAAAGAAGATGAGGAACACATGGCTGGGGCAGGTGAATCCATTCCGGAAGCAGTAGTCGAAAAATCCAAGTATGTGAAAAGCATAGAACGATCAATAGAAGAACGGATTGAAGAGATAAAACGGAAAGAGGAAGAGAAGCCGAAACCGAAAAAGCATGCCGCCAAAAAGGTTGAAATCAAAGCCGAAGAAGAGGAGGCGCGTGAGGGTGATGAGTTTGTCGAAGCTGCACGGGAGATTCTTGAGGACGAAATCCGAGAAGCCGAGATCCTTGATAAAACTGCCGGGACCGCTAAGGACGAACAACCGGCGATAGAAAAGTCAGAGGAACCGACATCCCCAAAAGAAGAGAAGAAAGAAAAATTCAGAAAAATCGAACTTCCTGAGGAGAAACCAAAGGTCCGAGACAAGGAAATCGCTGAAGATTCCGTTAAATCGAAAGAAGATAAACGGCGAAAAGCCCTGGAGATGATCCGCAAGGATGAAAAGCGCAAGAAAAATCTGCTTCGGATCGGGGATGTGGATTCACTCGAAGGCGGACGGCGTAGCCGACCGAAACGTCAGAAACGCAAATCAGTGGACCAGAAAGAGGTCCAGCAGACGGTTAAAAAGACCCTTGCAAGCCTGGATGACAAACTCAAAAGATCAAAACGGCGCAAAAAGATCCGTACAGAAACAGGCGAAGAAGTGGAAAAAAATGTCATTTATGCCAGTGAGTTTATCTCTGCAAATGATCTGGCCAATTTAATGGATGTTCCGGTCAGCGATATCATCAAGAAGTGTCTCGAACTAAAACTCGTCGTATCTATCAATCAGCGGCTCGATCTCGATACAATAGAATTACTTGCCAATGAGTGGGATTTTACGGTACTCAAGGAAGAAGAGTATGCCTCTGACCTGATCGAAGAACTGGAAGATGAAGAAGAAGATCTCGAAGATACCGAATCACGCGCTCCGATCGTAACGATCATGGGGCATGTGGATCATGGAAAGACTTCTCTTCTCGATTATATCCGGCACAGCAATGTGGTCGCAGGTGAATCCGGTGGCATTACCCAGCATATTGGTGCCTATGAAGTCGAAAAAGATGGTCGCAAGATAACCTTTTTAGATACGCCGGGCCATGAGGCTTTCACTGCCATGCGTGCCCGTGGCGCCCAGGTGACCGATATCGTAATCCTCACTGTTGCCGCCGACGATGATGTCAAGCCGCAGACCGATGAAGCCATTGACCATACGCGTGCCGCCGGTGTTAAAATGGTTGTCGCAATCAATAAAATCGATAAACCGGAAGCTAACCCTGAGCGCATAAAACAACAGCTGGCCGAACGAAATATTCTGGTCGAAGACTGGGGCGGAGACACACAGTGTGCACATGTATCGGCCAAAACCGGCGAGGGAATCGAAGAACTGCTGGAAAAAGTCCTGCTTGAATCAGAGATGCTGGAATTGAAAGCGAATGGTGAAAAGAAGGCGCGCGGAACAGTGATCGAATCGCGTCTGGACAGGGGAAAAGGTGTAATTGCGACCGTACTTGTACAGAATGGTACCTTGAAAGTAGGTGATCCCTTTATCGCCGGGCAGTTTTCCGGCAGAGTAAGGGCACTCCTGAATGAAAAAGATGAGAAGATAGATATTGCCTGCCCTTCACAACCCATGCAGGTACTTGGATTTGACGGATTACCGCAGGCCGGTGATAAATTTTTGGTCATGAAGGATGAGCAAACCGTACGTGAGATCAGCCTGCGCCGCCAGCAAATTAAGCGGGAACAGGACTTCCGGCAGGTAAAACACCGTACGCTGGACCAGATCTCCGAGAGTATTAAAACCGGTGGCCTCAAAGAATTGCCTATCATCGTAAAAGCCGATGTGGATGGATCTGCTGAAGCGCTGTCGGATTCGCTGCTAAAACTGAGTACGAGTGAAGTGGCAGTAGACGTGATCCGTAAAGCGGTTGGCCCCGTTTCGGAGTCCGACGTCCTCTTGGCGGCAGCTTCAGACGCAATCATTATCGGTTTTCATGTGCGGCCAAATGTGAAAGCAAAGGAACTGGCAATCCAGGAAAAGATTGAGATCCGTAATTACAAAGTGGTCTATGATGCCATAAATGATGTAAAACTTGCCCTTGAAGGGTTATTGGGCACGAGCAAGTCAGAAGAAGTTATCGGAACAGCCGAAATCAGAGAAACCTACAAAATTTCGCGACTGGGCACGATTGCCGGTTGTCATGTCAAATCGGGTAAGATCACACGTAATTCGAACATTCGCCTGGTAAGAGATGATCAGACCATTTATGATGGGCATCTTGCATCGCTGAAACGCTTTAAAGATGACGCCAAGGAAGTCGCCGAAGGATATGATTGTGGTTTGCAAATCCATAACTACAATGATGTGAAAGTGGGCGATGTTATTGAAGCGTATGAGATCGTTGAACATAAGCGGACGCTGGATACCGTGAAATGACAGTCGGCATACTGGTTATCGACATCATGCTGTATGAAAGTACATCATTGAAAGATAAACGCCTGGTAATTAAAAGCATGAAAGATCGTTTAAAAAAATTCAATGTCTCGATCGCTGAACTTGAGTACCAGGATAAATGGCAGCGATCGGAAATCGGTATTGCCATGGTCGGTAATCATCAAAGCTTTGTGGAAAAGTCTTTGCAGCAGATATTTAATTATCTGGATCAATCGGATGATTACGAGATTATAAATTATACATTCAGTTATGTTTGAAAGCACGCGGGAAAACAGAAGGGCACGTCAGTTAGCCGACCAGATTAAATCTGAACTCGGATGGTTGATTGAACGCAAACTGAGAGATCCAAAAAAAGGTTTTATCACGATAACCCGTGTAAAATTGTCACCAGATCTTAAGCTCGCCAATGTTTATTTTTCCGCCATGGGAAGCGAAACGGAAAGGGCAGAATCTGAGACCACCTTAAAAAGGTCGGGTCAGTTTCTCCGCCGGGAACTGGCACAGCGTTTGAAGATCAGATACGTTCCGGAGATACGTTTCTTTTTCGACGACAGCCTGGATTATGCCGAGCATATAAATATGTTATTCAAAAAGATAAATGGAGCTAAGAATTCTAAATAAACATACACTGAAGGATTATACTTCCAGAGAGCGGGATAATCTGATACTTATCGATAAACCCCCAGACTGGACATCATTCGATGTGGTAAAAAAGATTCGTAATATTGGCCGCTTTCAGAAAGTTGGTCATGGCGGTACATTGGATCCTTTCGCTACGGGTTTGCTGGTGCTGGGGACCGGGAATTATACCAGCCGACTGAAGGCTGTCATTGATGCCGATAAGGCATATCGGGGAGTCATCGCCTTCGGGGAAGAGCGGGATACTTACGATCTCACCGGCGCGACCATCCATGCAACGGCGATCAAATCTGTCGATATTGATCTGATTGCGCAGAAGGTCGCCGAACTGGTCGGTCCATCGGAGCAGATACCGCCAATGTTTTCGGCCAAGAAGGTCGGCGGGCAGAGAATGTATAAATTGGCCAGAAAAGGTGTCGTGGTCAACCGTAAACCGCAACCGATATTTGTGTATACATTCGATATTACAGAATTCTCAGCGACCACCATAAGTTTTTACGTCGTATGCTCCAAGGGTACATATATCCGTTCTCTGGCACACGATATTGGCAGCAGGAGTGGGTACGGTGCTTATCTGAAGGCACTAAGAAGGGTTTCGATCGGTGAATTTACAGTTGAAAACGCCCTGACCCTGGATGAATTTCAGCATTTCTGGAGTACATTGAACTAGGATTATGGATGTAACTCTTGGGTTGGATCAATTGACCGGAAGTAATCCGTCGGTAGTTACGGTCGGAACATTTGATGGTATCCATCTTGGGCATCGGAAACTGATCGGCAAAGTAGTCGACATTGCACGAAAAAATGAAATGCAATCCACGCTGCTGACGTTTGATCCGCATCCCAAAGCAGTGGTAGCTCAGAAAACACAGGATAAATTGTGTCTGCTGACCAACCTGGATGAAAAACTGGAATTACTCCAGAATCTCGGATTGGAAAGGGTGGTGATCATAAAATTTACCCGTGAATTTTCGGAGATCGATTACCTTGCGTTTGTTAATCAGATCCTTCTGGATCGGCTTAAAACAAGGATTCTGGTCGTTGGCCATGATCACGCATTCGGAAGGGATCGTGCCGGAGATATCTCGACATTGAAAAAAATGAGTAACGCTCTGGGATTTGAACTGATTGAAGTCGGGCCGTTTACTTTAGGTAACAAAACCGTGAGCAGTACCATCATTCGAAGGTTAATCAGTGAGGGATCAGTGGAAGAAGCCGCAACCATGCTTGGCCGTCCTTATTCATTATCCGGCGTGGTAACACGGGGCGATGGTCGGGGTAAACGGTTGACCTATCCGACCGCAAATCTGGCCATCAGCAATCATATCAAACTGGTTCCACAGGGGGGGGTGTATGCAGTGGATTGTCGATTGCGCAACACTGTATATCGTGGAATGGCAAATATTGGTACAAAACCGACTTTTGGAGGTCTGAATAAAACTCTCGAGATCCACCTGATAGATTTCGAAGGTAATATTTATGGTGAACAAATAACGATCAGTTTCTTGAAAAGGTTGCGTGATGAAAAAAAGTTTAATTCTGAAACTCAGTTAATTGAGCAGTTAACAATAGACAAACAACAAAGTATGAAAATATAATCGAAGATTCGGAGGAATAGGTATGCCCTTGTCAACAACACAAAAAGAAGTTCTGGTAAAAAAGTTCGGGGAAAATAAAGGCGATACCGGACGTACGGAGGTTCAGATTGCACTTCTGACCGAACGTATCAAGTATTTGACCGAGCATTTTAAAACGCACAAAAAGGATAATCATTCCCGCCGCGGACTGTTAAAGCTGGTCGGACAACGTCGCCGCTTGCTGGACTATCTTTCACGCAAAGATATTGCGCGTTACCGTGAATTGATCAAAGAACTAGGCATCAGAAGATAAGGATTGGGGGGTTAATGATAGTATCTAAGTCAATAGATCTGGGACGATCAACACTTACGATCGAAACAGGTCGCCTTGCTCGTCAGGCGGATGGAGCAGTTACGATCCGGTATGGTGATACCATGGTTCTGGTAACGGTGGTGGCTGAAACGGAGTCTAAAGCAGATATTGATTTTTTCCCGCTTAGTGTCGAATACCGTGAGAAAACATACGCGGCAGGGAAGATTCCCGGCGGTTTTTTCAAACGCGAAGGCAGGCCATCCGAGAAGGAAATCCTGTCAGCCCGGCTGATTGACCGGCCAATCCGCCCATTGTTTCCGGATGCGTTCAAATCGGAGACACAGGTCATCGCGACCGTTATATCGGTCGATAAGGATAACGATGCGGATGTTCTGGCCGCAATCGGAGCCTCAGCGGCATTATGTATTTCAGATATCCCATTTTACGGCCCGATCGCATCCGTTCGTGTCGGAAAGATTGCCGATGAGCTGGTGTTAAATCCAAAAATATCGGAGCTGGATACATGCCGTTTGGAATTCGTCGTCTCCGGTACAGAAGATTCCATCGTTATGGTTGAAGGTGAAGCCAGGGAGATCAGCGAAAAAGAGATGCTTGAGGCAATCGAGTTTGCCCATCAGAATATCAAGACAATTATCAACCTGCAAAAGGAATTGATTGATGAGGTCGGTGTGGAGAAACGTGCACTGGAACCCGTACTTCTGCCGGAAGAAATAAAAAACCAAATCGATAAAACGGCCCGCCACAGTTTCTCCGAAAAGATAACTATTCAGGAGAAAAAGGAACGCCGAAAAGCTATCAAAGAATTAAACGAAACGGTGATCGGGGCATACCAAGAGGAGCATGAGGAATTAATACCACTGATAAATGAGTATCTTTACCTGATTGAGAAAGAAGAAACACGTCGCATGATGCTCACGAAAGGTGCACGCCTGGATGGTCGTAAAGAGGATGAGATCCGGCCTATTACGTGTGAAGTCTCATATTTGCCGCGTACGCACGGATCGGCGCTTTTTACCCGCGGCCAGACACAATCCCTTGGAACAACCACCCTTGGGACAAAAATCGATGAACAACTGATTGATGCGCTGGAAGGGGAAAGTTATAAATCTTATATGTTGCATTATAATTTTCCGCCTTTTTGTACCGGTGAGGTTAAACCCATCAGGGGAACCTCACGACGCGAAATCGGTCATGGCAACCTGGCAGAACGCGCTCTGAAGCCATTGATTCCGAAAGAAGAGAATTTTCCTTATACTATCCGGATTGTCTCGGATGTGCTGGAATCCAATGGATCATCTTCCATGGCAACTGTCTGTTCCGGGTCCTTGTCGCTGATGGATGCGGGAGTACCGATACGCTCAAATGTGGCAGGGATCGCAATGGGCCTGATCAAGGAAGATGATCAGATCATGGTTCTTTCAGATATACTCGGTGACGAGGATCATCTGGGAGACATGGATTTTAAAGTCGCCGGAACACGGGAGGGAATTACCGCAATCCAGATGGATATAAAAATCAAAGGTATATCATTTGAAATTCTGGAAAAAGCGCTTGACCGCGCCAGAGTCGGACGGCTTCATATACTTGACATCATGGATCAGACGCTCGCTGAACCGCGAAAAGAAATATCTTCCTATGCACCGAGAATTGTAACTGTTCAGATACCGGTTGAGAAGATCGGAGCGATCATCGGGCCTGGTGGGAAAACAATTAAAAAAATCATTGAAGAGACCGGTGTGAAGATCGATATCGACGATGACGGTAAAACGGTTATTGCCTCTGAAGATATAAAACGGGTGGAGCAGGCCAAAAAAATCATACTTTCAATGGCAAAAGATCCTGAAATCGGCGATTACTTTCAGGGCGTCGTGAAGAAAATAACCAATTTCGGGGCGTTTGTTGAGATCGTGCCAGGGAAGGAGGGAATGGTACATATTTCCGAACTCGATCTGGCTCGCACCAATAAGGTGACCGATGTGGTAAATGTCGGAGATAAGATTGATGTTCTGGTCAAACGTATCGATCCCGAAGGTAAAATTGCGCTGAGCAGAAAGGATTATCTGCGTAAAAATACGGCGCCTGAGAACCAATAGCTTTAATTTTGGAAAATTATAAAAAAACTATTCTGGATAATGGCATTACCGTACTCAGCGAACGTATGGATACGGTACGATCTGTTGCAGTAGGTATATGGGTACGTACGGGAAGCCGGTATGAAAACCGCCCTGAGAACGGTATTGCACATTTTCTCGAACATATGATGTTTAAGGGCACCAAAAAGCGAACGCCCTTAAAGATTGTCCAGAGCCTGGAATCTCTGGGTGGCAATCTGAATGCTTTTACCAGTAAAGAGATCACCTGCTATTTTTCAAATTCACTTGATTCGCATCTTAGGCAGTCGGTTGAAGTACTTGCCGATATGGTCTGCAATTCTGTCTTTCCTGAAAAAGAGATCCGGCGGGAGCAATTTGTTGTTCTGGAAGAGATAAAATCGGTCAAAGATACGCCTGAAGATCATATATTCGATATCTTTTACGATAAACTTTTTCCTGAAAGCTCCATTGGCAGGCCTATCCTGGGGCGGGAAGACAGTGTCAATGATTTTCAGCGTGATGATCTGATCAATTTCTGGCACCGGTATTACACGCCCGAAAACATTGTCGTCGCCGCATCCGGTAATCTTGGGCATAGCAGACTGGTCAATCTCGTAAATAAATATTTCCATTTTGACAGCGGTGCTATACCAGGTATCCCCGAACCGGCCCGTATCGATCAGAATAAAATGTACGTCTATGATCAGCCGATCAACCAGGCGCATCTGTGTGTGGGCGGCAAGGGTATTCATTATACTTCCAGCGACCGGATTGCATTATTAGTGCTCAATGCCTATCTCGGTGGCGGTATGAGCTCACGTCTGTTTCAAAATTTACGGGAAAAACGCGGCCTGGCATACTCCGTTTATTCTTATGCAGAATTTTATTCTGATATTGGTTTATTTGGCGTATATTTGGGTACGGATTCGGCAAAAATTGATATGGCAAGAGCTCTGATTTACCGTGAGTTTCAGTATTTAAGGGAACGTCACCTGTCGCCCGGGATATTGAAAAAAGTAAAAGATCAACTCAAAGGAAATTTGGTCCTGGGGCTGGAAGGTACTTCAAGGCGGATGTCCCGTCTGGCAAAAAATGAAATTTACTTTGGAGAATACATTCCGATCGATGCATTGATCAACAAAATTGATCTGGTTAGTTCTGAGGATATAAATCGTCTGGCCAATCAGATCCTCCATCCTGAAAACTTTATTTCCGTTATTCTTCAACCAAAACAATGAAAATTGGCATTTTAAGAGAAATTAAAACAACCGAGAACAGGGTTTTACTCGTTCCACGGGACGTACAAAAACTTGTAGAAGCGGGTCACGAGGTGTTTGTGGAAAATGGGGCCGGCAGCTACAGCAATTTTGAAGATGCTCAATACGAAAGCGTCGGGGCTCAGATTCTACCGACCTCGGAAAAGATTTTTGATTCGGTCGAACTCATTGGTAAAGTATATGCGCCACTGCCGATTGAATATGAACTGTTTCACGACGATCATATCATATTTTCCTTCCTGCATCTGGCAAATAATGCAGAATTAATGAAAGCGTTGTTAAAATTAAAAGCTACTTTTTTTGCCATGGAAATGATCCGTTCGGCAGATAATGGCAGATATATTATTCTGGAAGAGATGAGTAAGATTGCCGGTCGTCTGGCTATTATTGAAGCAGCCACATATCTGGAAAAGACCCATGGCGGTAAGGGCATCTTGTTCGGCGGATCTGATATTGTACACCCTACAAGAGTTACGATCCTCGGAGCAGGGAACGCCGGTCTTGCTGCCACCAAGACAGCCCTGGCACTCGGTGCCCATGTCAATCTGGTCGATCATGATTTTATCCGGCTGGATAATGTCACAAAGATCATCAATATGCACAATCTTGACCGGTTTGAATATTCCCGCGGTATTTTACGTGAATTGCTGATTGAAACGGACGTGCTGATAGCTGCCGTCCTGATTCCGGGACAGAGATCGCCCGTACTGGTCAATAAAGAGGATATCACTCTGATGGAAAAGGGGAGTGTGATAATCGACCTGGCCATCGATCAGGGAGGATGTATTGAAACCTCTCGTCCCACGACCGCTGAGAATCCTACCTTTGTATTTAAAGACATCATTCATTTTTGTGTAACCAATCTGCCTTCTGCTGTACCGAACACCTCAAGCAATGCCTTGTCACGCACTGTTCTCCCATATATCATGCAATTGGCCCAGCTGGGGTGTGAAGAAGCGACCGCGCTTAATCCTGAACTCAGGAATGGCTTGAATATATATAATGGAAAAATTGTCAATCAGCAACTTGCGGCAGCACATAATGCAGAAGCCTATGATATCCTCGAACTTTTTGAACTCAGTATCTGAAATTCCTATTCTGGCCTATCATAAGGTATCACCACATGCTGAATTCGGTCTGACGACTGTTAACCCTCAAATATTTCATGATCATATCGATTATCTGCATCAAAACGGATACACGACATTAACGTTTCATGATCTGATGCAACCAAATTTAACAATGCCGGCCAAACCGATTATCATAACCTTTGACGATGCCTATCAGTGCATTTACGAATACGCCTTACCACTTATGGATAAATACGGTTTCAAATCTGTTATTTTTGTCGTCAGCGGATTTATCGGACGGGACAATAGCTGGGAGGCATTCGGTATTCAAAGGGGATATCAGCATTTATCCCATCCAGAGCTTATCGAACTCCATAGACAAGGACATGAGATTGGGTCTCATACTGTGACACACCCTTATTTACCCGTATTGACAACAGCGCAGGCAAATTTGGAATTGGGTGATTCCAAATCCCGGCTGGAGGATACAGTTGGGCAACCGGTAATCAGTTTCTGCTATCCATACGGTAAATCTTCACCACGCCTTGAACAGCTTTTAACACAGAATGAATATAAATTTGCTACCATTAATAAAAGCATACTGCCAGATAAGAAAAAAAACCTTTTGCGATTAATGCGCTCGTGTATATACACCACCGATACGCATACACAGTTTGCCGCGAAAATTGAAAAATTTGACCGGTTAAACATTGCCGAATGGGTAATACAGCGGGGTGCATATACCGGCATACTGAGGAAAAGCATACGGCATATCTTGAGCAGTAATAAAGATTTATTTTGATATTTCTTCCATAAAGGTCTATATTTATAGCAAAACTTTAAATATTTATGGAAGAAAAAACCTATTCGATTGGGTTTGTCAGTCAGACCGTCGATTTGCCCCAGTCGGTGCTGCGTTATTGGGAAACGGTTTTTCCCACCTTCAAGCCGCGTAAAACGCCGGGCGGGACAAGGCGATATACGCAAAAAGACATTGATGTGGTCATTCAAATCAAGGACCTGCTGTATTCTCAAAAATTTACTATTGCCGGTGCCAGACGTTACTTGAGTGAAGCGCATGATAAATCTCCGGTATCCATTTCAAAAGAAGAATTACCCCTGGCAAACTATATTACCAGGGAATTGAGCGAAATACTGGCCCTATTGCGTGATTAGTCTTCTTCTTGATTTTAGAGGCAGGGTGGTTTAAATTCCAACTGTTACGGAGCGTGGCGCAGTCTGGAAGCGCACTTGAATGGGGTTCAAGGGGTCGCTGGTTCGAATCCAGTCGCTCCGACTTTGCAATGGGGACTGAAATAGTCCCTTTTTTTTGTTTTTCGTCAGACAGATTCTAAGGAAAAAGGCAAAAGGAAAAAATAAATACTTCATCCGTGATGACTTAAAGAATCCCATATTTTAATATAATCTCTCCGGATTTCCGTATTTATCATTTATCTTTTACCCTTTACCTTCATCCTTCTGACTTTTGCTGAATCGGATTATACATACCAATGAAATATGCCATTTTGATCCCGGCATACAATGCGGAGCGGACTCTACCGGAGCTGATCGACGAACTGCTTATGTTGCCGGTTTTGCCGGTAAAAATTGTCGTTGTCGATGATGGATCGGTCGACAATACGGCAGGTGTCGCAGCCATCGATCAGCGGGTCCTGGTTAAAACACTGCATAAAAATCAGGGGAAGGGGAGTGCCCTGAAAGCCGGTTTTGATCTGATTCTGCAGCACTACAATGTGGAGTACATCCTTTGTATGGATGCAGACCTTCAGCATCCTGCTTCATCCGTACCCGATTTTCTTGCCGGCGCTGCGGATGGAAAGTCCAGATTTGTCATCGGCAATCGACTTAAGAAACCCGGAGTTATGCCAGTTCATCGCATTCTTTCCAATTCGATAACTTCCTGGCTCATATCCCGTGTTACCGGCCAGGAAATCAAAGACAGCCAGTGCGGTTACCGGCTGGTTCATCGTGATGTGGTGACCGGCTTGGCATTGCACGAAAACGGTTTTCAACTGGAGAGTGAAATGATCATCCGGGCTGCGCAAACAGGATACCGGATCGATTTTATTGATATACCGACGATTTATTATGCAAACAGCTCCCATATTAGCAATCTACAAGATACTATGCGATTTATCAGGTTGATCTTCCGTGAATTTATTCGTTGATAAGGAACATTTTCAGAAAAAGCGGGCCGGCATGGTTGCAAGATTACGCACCATGGGAATCCGGGATGAGCGGGTGCTGAAGGTAATGGGAAATATTCCCCGACAAATTTTTGTTTCAACTGCATTTGTGCACGAGGCCTATGAGGAGAAAGCACTGCCGATCGGATATGGACAAACCATATCCCATCCCTTTACGGTCGCGCGGATGACGGAATTGCTTGGAATATCAGAACATGACAAGGTGCTTGAAATAGGCACCGGTTCCGGATATCAAACCGCCGTTTTATGTGCAATGGGCGCCAATGTCTATTCGGTGGAAATCGTGCAGGCGCTGGCGGAAAAGGCGCTCAGATCGCTTGCACAGTTGAATTTGCGCTTCGCATCACGTATCGGTGATGGCTCCAAAGGCTGGGCCGGTTATGCTCCATATGATGCAATTATCGTTACTGCAGGTGCTCCGGCCACACCCGGTATGCTGCTGGAGCAGTTAAAACCGGACAATGGTACGCTCGTGATCCCGATCGGTGAAAGCCAAAGCCAAAAACTGACTGTTTACCGTAAACAGCGGGATAATTTTGAAATCGAAGAATTAGATGAGCTTAAATTTGTACCGTTAACAGGAAAATTTGGATGGAATCAATCACCGGTAAAAAGATAAATTGGCTGGACAAGTCTTATAAATGGTTGTTACACTGGGCCGATACACCTTATGGTGGAATTGTACTGTTTTTCTGGGCGTTATCCGAGTCATCCTTCTTTCCCATTCCCCCCGATGCATTTTTGATCGCGATGGTTTTAGGTGCCCGGAAAAAGGCATACGGATTCGCCGGTCTCGCCTCTGTGGCATCGGTGATTGGGGGCATTCTGGGTTATGCCATCGGATACTGGTTGTGGTGGGATGAGGCAGGGATCTATTCATCGATCGCCCATTTCTTTTTCAATAATGTTCCCGGATTTACCCATGAGCAGTTTGTCCGGGTGCAGGGATTATATGATCAGTGGAACTTCTGGGTTGTGTTTACCGCAGGTTTTACCCCGATACCGTATAAAGTGATCACCATATCCGCCGGTGCGTTCAATATCAGTTTTATCGTTTTCGTCCTTGCATCGGCTGTCAGCCGTTCGGCCCGGTTTTTCCTGGTGGCCTGGCTTTTGTGGAAGTACGGTGAACCGATCAACGAGTTTATTGATAAATATCTGGGATGGCTGAGCATTGCTTTCGTGGTGCTGCTAATAGGTGGATTCGTGGTTATCAAATACGTTTTGTAAGGACGATGAGGGATCAGGGATGAGAGATGAGGGATTCTATCGGCAGAAGACAGCCAAGGAAATGGACTGAAGCCCCGGTGTAAATTTGGTGATTTTCTGATTTATACATAAATATTATTAATTCCTAATTCCTAATTCCTAATTCGTAATTTATAATGTATGTTGATTCAATTTTTTTAATTGAGTAAATTTAACATTTATATGAAATATTCGGGGCGTAGCGCAGTCTGGCAGCGCGTACGGTTCGGGACCGTAAGGTCGGAGGTTCAAATCCTCTCGCCCCGACCAGATAAATCCAAAATCCATCCCGATAAAACGCCTCGATCCTCTCGGCATATCGGGATTAAATCATCCCGAAAACTTCTTTGAATCCACCCTTTTCTGGTATAAATTATTTATCATGATCTGGATCTTCGGATTGCTTCACTCATTATATGGCCTGTTACAGCTTTGTGGGATACAAACTGTTTGAGTAACAGAAATTTATGCAGAATGGGGGTATCCCAAATATGCACAGAACTATACATGAAATGAATCACTTGGTGATTTATTTTATGCTGTTGTTTTTCCAATGTCTGAATGGCCAGGAAATGATTTACAATCAGGAATTCAAAATCAGTACTTATCAGGCTGCCCTGCATTCCTACCCAGCTGTATGTGATTTTTCGGATGGTGGTTTTGTTTTCTGTTATATGAGCCAGACTATCTATGCAAGCAGATACGGAATATTTACCCAGCTATTCGATAAAAACGGCACCAAAACCGGATCGGAATTTCAAGTAAATTCCCAATTAGTATCTACGTTGGTAAATCCATCAGTTTGTGTTCTAACAAACGATAGATTTGTCATCTGCTGGACCGATAATATTTCCTGCTATGCGCAATTGTATGACCGGAATGGAAATATGATCGGAACAAATTTTAGAATAAGTGAGAGATGGGGAGTGATATATGCGAAATCAAGTATAGGTGCTCTCTCAAACGGTGGTTTTGTATTCTGCTGGGAATCTGATGAATTCGGAACTTTTCTTGATATACGTGCCCAGGTTTTTGATAATGATGGAAACAAAATCGGTGAAGACATAAAAGTGAATGACTATACACCTATGTTTCAGTACAAACCCGCTGTTTGTGGTTTAATGGGTGGCGGGTTTGTGGTATGCTGGGAAAGTTATGCACAGGACGGCGATTACTATGGCATATTTGCAAAAATTTATGACAATACCGGAGAAAAGGTTAATGACGAATTCCAGGTGAATTCTTACATTGCAAATGCTCAGTCTAGCCCATCCGTCAGCAGTTTAACCAATGACCGGTTTGTGGTATGTTGGGAAGGAGATGGTAAGGATGAGGGTGATTACGGGATATATGCGCAGCTGTTTGATACAACCGGCAACAAAGTTGGAGAAGAGTTCACGGTAATGCCAACTGTATACAATAGCTGGGGGACCGCCTCCGTTACGGGTTTAATCGATGGACGTTTTGCTGTTTGCTGGCAAAATGATTTTCCGTTCTCCCTATATTGGGAAATATTTGCCAGACTCTTTGACATTAATGGAAACAGTATCGGAGAGGAATTTAAAGTAAAAACATTATCCGACCATTGGATTGAGGGCACTATGTGCACAATAAGCAGACTACAGGATAAGGGATTTATTGTTGGCTGGATGGATAGCGTTGCGGATGATTCCAGGTCCAATGGCATTTTCGCCAAGTATTATCTGAATGATCCGATAAATCATCAACTTTCCGCCTTTTCACTGCTTGAACCTGAATTTGATGTTAAGATCGAGAATATACCTGTGTCATTTAAATGGTCATCAGCAAGCGAAGTAAGACCGAATATTCCATGGGAAATGGAATATCGATTATATCTTTCAGAGAATGTGATTTTTACGGATTTGCAGATGTTCTCAAACATCTATGATACTACTTTTGTTATTGCCGATTTAAACCCCGGAAAAACATATTTCTGGAAGGTACAGGCGTTCAATACTACGGGCGACAGTCTTTGGAGTACGGATATTTTCAGATTTTTCTTAAGCTTCGCTGACCAGATTGAATATGATCACGATTATAATTCAATGACATTTAAACTGTTGCAAAATTATCCCAATCCCTTTAATCCATCGACAACAATCGAATTCACTCTGCCTAGGTCAGAATATATCGAACTTAAAGTCTTCAACACCCTTGGAAAACAAGTAGCGACACTTGAATCAAAGAAACTTAATCCAGGCAGCTATACTTACACTTTTAACTGCCATCATCTGGCAAGCGGAATCTACTACTGCCATCTGGCGGCGCGTGAGCATCGGGAAGTAATAGAAATGATTTTATTGAAGTGAAATTTGAAGTAACCAGCCTGTCTGCTATACCTTTTGTGCTTGCGTTCCAATGTTGATTTGTTAAATTTACAGCATATATAAACTATTCCGCCTGCGGCAACTGGTTAGCCAGAAGTTATATCCTCCTGCACCGCTTAACAGACTTTCTAGAATATACAGAAAACAACTTTATCGGCCAGGCAACTGATATTGCAGAATAATTAGTCATACTTAACAGATATATGAGTGTAATTCTGAACAAGGCATGATGTCATGATGATGACCTTGTTTAAAGGTCATAAAACCGGATTAATATGTTAATGAATATTAATAGGAAATTCATCAAACCGGAGTAGATAGAAAATGAAACAACAAATTAGCTTTGTTATCGGATTGGCTGTATTCGTGCAGGTGTATATTCCCCTGCAGGGTGGTGAGACCACGTTTATGGCGATTGGCAATCTGCACAACTGGTATCACAGCGCCGGCTGCGAGATCGAGGTCGGGAGGACATATCAAATACCCGATCAGCAGGATGGTCTGCGCTGGCCGGCCCTGTACGAAACACAGGATTGCCAGGCCGCAAAAGCCCTCTGGATCGGCGCAACCAACTATCAGGATCCTATCGCAGACAGATTATATGAGTATAAAGTCGTTCATATCGGGCCGCGCGTGCTGGATGAAATCAATGAATTTATGCCGGTCGAATTCCGGATGATCGGAAAATTCGAAACACCCCAGGTCTATGTGGACGGTGTATCCGGATCAAAACTGGATTTTCTTGAAAATGTGACGGAGGTAGATCCTGATCTGCCGGTTGAACGCATGATATACAATGTTGTCAACACTTCCATCGGCATCACCATGACCCGGAAAATATACGGGTTCAGCCAGCAGAATCATGACAATTATATGATCTATGAGTATGTGTTCAAGAATACGGGAATTGTTGATATCAACGGAACAACCGTGAATCAAACACTGAACGGTGTCTTCTTCTTTTTTCAATACCGCTATGCGGTTTCGCGGGAAGGGGGTCCTTACGGTGCGACCGGAAAATACTGGCTGCCGCAGTCCACGTCATGGGGTCATAATACGATGAATGATGTGTTCTACTCCCATCCATCGAATCCGGCAGATCCCTTCAGGGCAACGATCTCCTGGCACGGCAAACATTCGAAATGGGCCGGTCCGGGAGACAATATCGGCGGTCCGGCTTATACCTGGGACGGACATCTCGGTGCCGTGCAGCATGTCGGGGTCATTACCCTCCATGCGGATCGTTCGGCGACCGATAAAAACGACGATATCGGACAGCCGTATTCGACACTGGAAGTGGGTTCGGATGAAGACGTTACCTCAGGTAATAGTCAGTTCAATCCTACAATGATGCAAAAGGAATATACCGCTTATATGGCATACGGCCGGCCGGCTGAATCGCATGCGACGCGGGTTGGTGATGGATTCGCCGATCTGTACGGGAACACGCCGGGCGGCTTTTCGGCAGCCAATGGATACGGCCCTTATACCCTGGCGCAGGGTGACAGTATCAGGATCGTCATGGCCGAAGGTGTTTCCGGCATAAATCGCCGGCTCTGCTACGAAGTCGGTGAAAACTGGCTGGAAGGAAATTCACCGTTTACTTTGCCTGATGGCGGTACGACCAACAACGCCAATGACTACAAAAACGCATGGACGCTTACCGGTTATGACTCGCTGGTCCAGACCTTTGAGCGCGCCCGGGACAACTTTGAAGCCGGAATCACAGTACCGCTGGCGCCGCCGCCACCGGAACAGTTCACGGTTACATCCGGCGGTGACCGCATTATTCTGAATTGGGCGGAAAATGCGGAGTCCTGGCCGAACTTCAGGGGATACCGGGTATACCGCGCCATATTTATCCCCGATACGAGTTATGAACGCGTCTTTGAATGCGGTCCCGGGACGGAAAATCCACAGGTGGTCAATGAGTTTTCGGATACGAATCCGCGGAGAGGCGTGGATTATTATTACTATGTGGTTTCCTATGATGATGGCAGTACCAATGATGTCGATCCGGGCGTACCGCTTGAAAGCGGTAAATTCTATACGATGACCCAGGAACCGGCTTTCCTGAAGCGGCCCCCCGGCGTCACCCTCGACAATATCCGCATTGTACCGAATCCGTATAATATCAGGGCACGTGATATTCAGTTCGGCCGGGCCGCCGGTGCCGACCGGATCATGTTTTACAATATCCCACCGTTCTGTACGATCAAGATCTATACGGAACGGGGAGATCTGATACAGACCCTGGAACACGATGACGGCAGCGGCGACGAAGCATGGAATTCGGTGACCTCTTCACGTCAGGTGGTGGTCAGCGGCATTTATATCGCCTATATCGAGGTGACCAAAGACTATTACAACACTGAGACCGGGCAGAAAATCTTCTCGGCAGGTGATAATATCGTTAAAAAATTTATAATTATCAGATAAGTCTATCCAGCGTTTTTAATGAGGAGATCAAGTACATGTATTTAAAATCTGTCGGTATTAGATCTTTGATGGTTTTGTTCGCTGTCATTTTACTGATGATCAATCTGGCCTGCGAAGATTTTAAATCCGAGGAATTCCAGATGTCAGCTCTGGATGACGCGGCCTGCACACAACTATCGGATACTGTTTTCAGTGAGCTGACCCTGAAACCGCTGACCGATTTTAATCAGGATTGGGCGGATTCCAATGTAGCTGCGAATATTATACCTATTCTGGATTCACTGGAAGCAAATGATCTTGTTCTGCATGCCGATGGCAGTACAGCAATACAGATTGCCACCGCCGCTGATACGAGCTGGTTTGCCCTGCGTTCCGATTTCAGCAGCATTGTCTGGTACCTGACCGAAAGCATGGTGGTCAACCTTATGACCGAATCCGGAACCATCCAGAAAACCAGTGATTCCACCATGCCGTTCGAAGTTGCCGGCGGTTGTACGTATCTGGAAAAAGGTGCGAATGTCCCAGAACCCTTAATTCGTTCAAGGTTCAAATACAGCGCTTCCGAGGATCGATATCTCATCCAGTTCATTAAAACCGAACAGACCAGAGATGAAGCAGATTATCCGATAAAAACATCCATATTAAAAAATCAATAATGACCATTTTTAATAGAAGAAAATGGATTGGAGGCATTCAATCATGAAATCTAACCAAATATTCCTTTCGATCATCTGCCTGCTGCTCATTATCGGGATATCGGGCGTTGTCGCACAGGATAAACTGGCGCAGACAGGTTTTCAGTTTTTAAGCGTCGGGCAGGATGCCAGAGCGACCGGAATGGGGGAAGCGTATACGACAGTGGAAGGCAATCCGAACGCTCTGTTTTACAATCCGGCCGGTATCGCCAGTATCGAACGGCTGGTCGATCTGCGGGCCAATTATTTTGAGTTCATCGCCGATATCAAATATACCTCTTTTGCCATAGCCTCCAGCCCGTGGGGCGATGAATACGGTGTAATCGGTTTTACTGTACAGGCGGTCAATTACGGTGAGATACAGGGTACGATGGTCTGGCAGAATGAAGACGGGTATGTCGACACGGAGATCATGGAGCCTTCGGCAATGGCGATCGGTCTGGGCTATGGAAAGGCTTTGTCGGATCGTTTCCTCGTCGGAGGCCAGGTCCGTTATGTTGCCCAATCACTGGGAAAGAGTGTAATTCCCGGTGAAGGCACGAAAAGGAATGTCGCCGATGTACTCTCATTTGATTTTGGAACGATCTATCGAACCGGCTTTAAAAGTCTCTCCTTCGGAATGTCTGTGCGTAACTTCTCACAGGAAATTAAGTTCGAAGAGGAAGGCTTTCAGCTGCCATTAACCTTTAAAATCGGCCTTTCGATTAATGCGCTGGATTTTACAACTTTAAACCCTGAAGATCACGCGCTTCTGGTCGTGCTGGATGCGGTTCATCCGAGATCGTACCCGGAATATATCAATCTGGGCATTGAATATATGTTTATGAATTCCATTGCCCTCCGGGCCGGATATATTTCCAACCAGACTGAATATGATTTTACCCTTGGTTTTGGGGTGCAGCAGTTCGGATTTAAGGTCGATTATGCCTACCAGGATTTCGGCGTATTCAGTTCATTACACAGATTTTCCGTTGGTTTTTCCTATTAGGCCATGGTTAAATGACGAAATGTCAGGAAAATGTACTCAGAGGAGTAACCAAATAATGAAATCATTTATCATATTAACGCTTGGGGCGGCACTGGCTGTTATTCTGATCACGGCAGGATGTGAGAATGATTATCCTGCATCTGTCTGGGATCCGAATTTCAACTCCAAACCCACACCCGTCATTGATCGTGTTGAACCGGCATTCAGCTTCTCCGGGATCGGACAGGTCACGATTACGGGGAGTAATTTTTCCTCGGTGGTCGAGGAAAACACGGTATATTTTAATGGGAAGAAGGGTAAAACACTGAGTGCCACGACCACCGAAATTGTCGTTCAGGCTCCGGTGCTGGTGGCCGATTCAGCTACCATTAAAGTACATGTGATGGGCGCCTTTCTTTTTGGTGAATATAAGCCCTATCAGTTGAAGGAAGCGGCCCTTATCTATAAAGCGATTGACAACCAGATTGAAGCTTTTGCGGTGGCGGTTGATCCGGATGAGAATATCTATGTTATCGCCAATAATCAAATCCTGCAGATCGCTGATCCGGACAGCCCGGCGGTTGTGTATGGCACAACAACATTCAGCATTTGTGACAATATGCGCTGGGCTCCTGACGGCGCGCTGCTTCTGTTACGGGGAAACCGGTTCGTCTACCGGGTTGAACCCGGCGGCGGGGCTGCGTCCATCTGGGTGCGGTTTGAAAATGTCAACGACCGCGTATCAACCGGGGATTTTGATCAAAATGGAAATCTGTACGTTGGCGGTCGGAGTCAGAAAATATTCGCGATCGCTGCGAATGGAGATACAACCACCGTCTTCCGGTTCCCCGATTACCGGTATATGGCGATCCGTGTATATGACGGTTATGTATATACATCCGCAACGTATGACGGTGATGGAACGCCTGACATATCGGAAGGTATCTGGCGGCATCAGATCCTGGATGCTTCCGGAACACTTGGTACGCAGGAGCTGGTTTATGACTGGGGGAGTTATGCCGGTGAATTGGGGCCGTCGATTTTATCACTCGAGTTTGATGAAAACGGATTAATGTATCTTGGACTCGACATCGATCATGCCATAATGAATCTTGCTATCAGCGGCGGAACACCGACACCACTATATCCGGAAATTTTACTGCCGCCGACGACCAATATGGTCTGGGGAAATGCAACATTTATCTATATCAACCGGCACGAACTGGATCCCGAAAAGGTGGATCAGCGCAGAATTATCCGGCTGGAAATGCCCTTTAAAGGCGCCCCCGGTTACGGTCGGCCATAGTTAATATTAGTTTTATTTACCAGGCACGACAAAAATAAGAAAGGAGGGATGACAACTCTGATATTTTTGTGTATTGATGTCGAAATACCATTTACAAATTGTATGCATGTAAATTTTTAATGGAGGACCTATCGTTATGAGAATTTTTGTCACTGTATTCTACCTGTTATTTATGACGGCACTATGCTTCGGCCAGGTCTGGGTTTATGACAGCGATTTTGCCGTTGCACCGCAGCCGCATGATGTGGAAGTAGGTACCGATGGAAAGATCTGGATCGGATATTACGGCCGGTCCGATACGGTTGAAGTAGGTGATACGACCATGTCGGTAAACGCCCTGCGCTGCTATAATCCTGACGGCACCCAGGCGGCCTTTTCTCCGATCTGGATCTTCACGGATGGCGCTACCTTTACAGATACGATGGATTATGACAATAATCCGTACAGCTGCCGTGGCCTGGGTGTTGATCCTGATGGCAATATTGTGTGGTCCAGTTCAGACGGCAAAATGTGGGTAATTGATTACCAGACTGGTGAAGGCTTGAAGAGGATCACATACGATCCTGCGGGTTCCCTCACCGAAGCGGCCTTTGACGATAATGGATTCATGTATGTCGGACGGGTTGTGGGTGGACAGCCGGCAAAGGTCTATTTTGATTATGAACCGTATGCGGTTATTGCTGATGTCGTTACCGGATTGCAGCGGTCCATCGAAGTATCCGGAGATGGCACAACCCTGTACTTCGGCAAGATCTATACCGGACCAAATCAGGGCGTCGATGTCTGGTATAGTGCGGATGGTCCGGATGGAGTATATGCAAAGATCGATTCAGTCGGATCCTTCACAGGAGATGGTGATGTCTTCCATGCCATGTGGGGACAATGTCTGGACATGGATCCGAGCGGATTGCTCTGGGTCGGTACCTACTGGGATGTGAGCAGCTACGATTTCACAGGCTGGTATGCCCTCGATCCAATGCAGAACTATGCGATTGTCGATACGGTAGGGCATAATCACCATATCCCGAAAGTGACTAATACGGAAGACTGGATCACGCCGCCTCCGGGAGGCACCTATCTGGCGCCGCGTAATGCAGCCTGGAGTGCTGACGGCAAGACCATGTACACCGCTGACTTCGATGGCGGCGTGGTGAAAAAATGGACCAATGACAACCCGAAAAAGGTGGGTGACACCCCGCTTGATCCTGAGACAGTCGTTTCGATCGAATATGATAATATGGGGCGTGCAACCATCGCTGTCGAATTCGATCTGAAGCAGAACTATCCGAATCCGTTCAACCCGACCACCACCATTCCGGTAGATCTGGCAAAGCCGTTCCATGTAAAGTTGAACATCTACGATGTGAGCGGTCGTCTGGTTAAAACTCTGGTTGATGATCAGCTCAGTGCCGGCCGGCATGAATTCAAATTCGACGGCTCTGATCTCTCATCCGGGACCTACATCTACAACATGATTGTAAATGGAAACTCTCTGACCAAACGGATGCTGCTGATCAAATAACATGTTGAACTCAATAAAGCCGGCAACACTGATTTGCCGGCTTTTTATTTGTTCTGAACATTAAGCAGGGTTTGATTAAATAATCGTCATGGCATATTATCCTGCCGGACATCCGGTTCTGATAACTCCAACCGGAAATGTGCTTTTGATACAACGGATCGATAGTAAATTCGGAAGGTGAGTCAAAATAAGATTGGTTTTGAGTGAAAAAATAAACCATTTTTATTCCTCAAATTAATGAGGAGCTTTGCGATATGAAAATATTTAAAAATGTAACGCTTCTATGCGTGATTATTGCCGGAACAACATTGTGGGCCGGTACCACCGGTAAAATTGCAGGCGTGGTAAAAGACAGTCAGAACGGTGAGCCCCTGCCGGGCGTGAATGTGCTGATAAGCGGTACCAACCTTGGTGCCAGCACAGATCTGGACGGGCAATTTTATATCCTGAATGTTCCGCCCGGGACGTATTCTCTGACATTAAGCTACATTGGATATGCAAACTACACGATCACGGATGTTGTCGTAAACATAGATCTGACAACCAAAATCGATGTGAGTCTGGTACAGGAAATTCTGGAAAGCGAAACGGTTGAGGTTGTCGCACAGCGGCCTGTTGTGGTAAAAGATATCTCCAACAGCCAGATGAACATCGAAGCAAAATCAATTGCACCATTGCCGGTCCAAACCATCAACGAAGTTCTAACCCTGCAGGCCGGCATAGAATCCGGAGCAAATGGAATCATCATCAGAGGAGGAGGGGCAGATGAAACAAGATTCATGGTCGATGGCCTGACCTTTAATGATGAACGATCCAATTATCCCTATTCGGCTGTAGGGTTAAGTTCGGTCGAGGAGGTACAGGTTCAGACCGGTGGATTCAATGCAGAATACGGCCAGGCGCGGTCCGGTGTGGTCAACGTACTGACCAAAGAAGGAAGCAAGAGTAAATACAGCGCAACGCTTTCTTTTCAGATACAGCCGGCGCAGCCCAAACACTTCGGCGGTTCTATCTATGACAAATATTCATATTTTAACCGCCCTTACTTTGACCCTGCGGTAATGTGGACCGGCACCAACAGCGGCGGATGGGATGAGTATACGCGTGGCCAGTATCCGAATTTTGCAGGCTGGAACGCCGTAGCAGAGGCCCTGTTGCTGGATGATGATCCTAATAATGATCTGACCCCAGACGGGGCTAAACGTCTTTTCGAATGGTACCGGAGGAGGCAGGGGGATATAACCAAACCGGATTATGTAATGGATGTCGGTTTCGGCGGCCCGATTCCGGTAATCTCGGATAAAGCGGGTAGTCTGCGCTTCTATTTAACCCACTACAACCTGCGGGAAATGTTCGTATTTCCGTTGAATAATGATTCATACCGCGAGCATCATACGCAACTCAAGCTAACCTCTGATATTGCACCGAACATGAAACTTATGCTGACCGGACTTTACGGGGAAGTTCACTCGGTTTCTCCCTATCAGTGGACCACGACACCCAACGGCTATGTCCTGCGGGGCCAGGAAGAGATTGCAAACCTGACCAACAGCTCAAACACCGGTATGAGCATACCGTTTATGCCCGATTATTTTAGTCCGAGTTCTATCTACCGCACCCTGGTCGGTGTGAAATTTAATCATACCCTCTCCAGTGCAACCTTTTACGAGGCGAGTATTCAATATAAGTACACCTATAATAATACCTATCAAACGGCCCTGCGTGATACATCCCGGAAATATGAGATCGTTCCGGGCTATTTTGTCGATGAAGCACCCTACGGCTACTGGGGTTATGGTACCACCGGTGTGGCGGGCATGCATCTTGGTGGCTGGATGAATCTTGGCCGGGATAAGAGTAAAAATTCAACGACCACATTTACGGTAAATCTGAATCATCAACTGGACCGGCACAATTTTATTAAAACCGGTCTTGAATTTGTGTATAACGATTTCAGGATAAATTCCACGACCGAAAGCCCGTCGATGGGCACATGGACCAGAAGTATGATCTATAATATATATCCTTACCGGATTGGCCTCTATGTCCAGGATAAACTGGAATTTGAAGGATTTATTGCCAATCTTGGTATTCGTTTGGATTATTCCGATCCCAACGACGAGTCACTGGCGCTTGAGGATTACGATCAGTATTATCAGGCGGGGTATGGCAATGCGATCGAGGAATCCGCTCCGACCACCCCGGCTGAGTCCCAGCTGAAGGTCAGCCCGCGTCTGGGGGTGTCGCACCCGATCAGCGAAAATGCGAAATTATACTTCAATTATGGTCATTACGTACAGGAGCCTTTTTCATCGTACCGCTTTCGCCTGCAAAGGGAATCCAACGGCCTCGTCACCTATGTCGGTAATCCCAATCTGCTCTATGAAAACACGGTATCATATGAATTGGGTTATGAATACAATATCGCAGATATCGTATTACTGAAGATTGCCGGTTACTATAAAGACATCACCGACCAGCCGGGCTGGATATTTTATCAGAATATAACCGGTACCGTACAATACTATAAAATGGAAAATAACAACTACGCTGACGTCAGGGGTGTGGAATTAACATTGTATAAGCGGACAGGTGAATGGTTCACGGGATTTGTCAACTATACCTATGATGTCCGGACGTCAGGATATTTCGGCCTGCTGCGTTACTATCAGGATCCAAATGAGCAGCGTGATTATTTAAGGCAAAATCCATCTCAGACCAGACCGCATCCGATGCCGTATGCAAGGGCCAATTTGAATTTCTTCACGCCGGTCGATTTCGGACCCGAATGGGGTTTTTTCAAGCCACTGGCAGACTGGCGGTTGAATATTCTGGCTGACTGGCAATCCGGTGAGTACGAAACATATAATCCTGATAATATACCGGGCGTCGTCGATGATGTACAATGGAAAAACTATTTTAATGTCGACCTGCGTATTATGAAAACGATCGACTTCAGTGCCTTCAACATCCAGCTCTATATGGATATTATCAATGTCTTCAATTACAAATATATGACAGATGCCGGATTTTCAGATAACTACGACCGCCTGAACTATCTTGAATCGCTCAATTTTTCCTGGGAAAAAGGGGATGAAAAAGGGGATGACCGTATCGGAGATTACCGTCCTGCCGGCGTGGCGTATGATCCTCTTGAACCGAATCCGAATAATGATCCGGCAATTTCTGCGAGAAATCAGGTGCGCAAGGACAACAAATCCTATATCGATATGCCGAATATCGGATCGCTGACTTTTCTAAATCCCAGAACTTACCGCTTTGGCCTCAGGATCAATTTTTAGTACATAAAAGGATAAACATGATGGGAAGTTTTGAAATAAAAAATTCGATCTCGGAAAAGTATATTCTCATCCTGGTCTTTCTGTTGCTTGGCAGCTCGGTCCTGCATGCGCAGATACAGGCAACCGAGACCAAATATGTCAGGATTGGCAGCCTGCAAAGCCGGTTTTCCGCCTACGGTTCCGAACGTGCCTGGAACAATGTTTATTATGAAGGATTAAAATGGCCGGCACTCTACCCGTATCAGGATAATGCCGTAATCGAAAGATTCTGGATCGCGACTGAAAATTTTACTGATCAGAATGAAGTGGACTGGCCCAAATATGGAGTTTATTTTGCGGCCAGTTATGTCGGTGAAAAACCACCCTATCCGGGTGCGTCGTTGTTCCCGGTGGAGCTGAGCCAATCGGCGAAATTCGATCCTCCGATTGTATATGTTGACGGTACCGATATCACGGCGCCATACGCCGGCGATATCGATGTGGTTGATCCCGACCAGGTACCTGACCGGATCGTGACCAATGTCGTCCACACCTCGATGGGGCTTACCGTTACCCGCCGTATTCTGGCGTTCAGCCAGCAGTATCATGATGATTATTTTGTCAAGGAGTATACCTATACCAATACGGGCAATGTCGATTACGATGATGAACCTGAATTGAATGCCACACTGACCGGGGTGTATATCTCACGCGGCATACGCTACAGTGTATCCCGTGATGGTGCATTGAAATTTGATAACCAGCAGGGATGGGGTAAACACTCCTGGGTGTCCAGGCGTGGTGAAAATTATCCGGCGCATGCCAATGAACAGATCACGGAGGACGATCCGATCGTCGATTGGCTGCGCTGTGGATTCAGCTGGGCCGGCCAATCGGAATCGAGTATCCATGATAATATCGGGGCGCCGGACTTGCGATCCAAGGGACGCTTGGCGGGCGTCCAGCATGCCGGCATTGTGGTCCTGCACGTCGACAAGAGCACCGGCGATAAGACCGACGATCCGAACCAGCCTTTTGTCCTGGGCTGGCACGCCGGCGATACTTATCCGAGTATTGGCAGTATGAACGATCCGGCTGCGATGGAGGAGCTCTACGCCATGGTGAGTGGCAAGCCATATAATGGATTGGGAGGCGCCAATGAAAGGTATGATGAGATTTATCTCCAGCCGGATATTCTAGCACGGGTAGATCCGTATAAAATCCATAATGACGGCGGGGGCACCAATGTCTGGATCAGCTACGGACCGTTTGATATCGGACCGGGTGAGAGCATTACGATTGTCGAAGCCGA